>ERZ827104.3151-NODE-3151-length-11950-cov-3.216057_pt1 | contig 11950 bp, 8 predicted proteins | sample MGYA00519781_ERZ827104 | MGnify/ENA primary metagenome ERZ827104 (study PRJEB31778, sample SAMEA3449257) | human gut metagenome | biome: human gut; feature: human-associated habitat; material: faeces | place: United Kingdom | collected 2010/2012 ... | reverse complement strand
ATAGGACTCGAACCTACACGGCCGTGAAGCCACTAGTACCTGAAACTAGCGTGTATACCAATTTCACCATTCGGGCATTTAAAAGAACACTTTTAGTTTACGACCGCTGATTTTGATTTACGATTACTCAGGAAATAATCTACAATCTAAAATCGTAAACCTTAATTGAATTGGTGCCCAAGATAGGACTCGAACCTACACGGCCGTGAAGCCACTAGTACCTGAAACTAGCGTGTATACCAATTTCACCACTTGGGCAATCAAGTGTTGTCCCACCAGGATTCGAACCTGGACTGACAGAACCAAAACCTGCTGTGCTGCCATTACACAATGGGACAATCATTGATAGTGTCATTTTTGACGGTGCAAATATATGACCTTTTTTTTTTCCAACAAAAAAAATGAGGAAAATTCGAGTAAAATAATTATTTTCGTGCTTCATTAGTTGTTTCGTTACGAAGTCATCTTTTGATAACCAGACACTTAACACTTTATGTCTATTTATTCAAATACGCCCCAAGGGCAAGAAAGCTTCAAAACGGAGGAAATAATGATTTTTTACGCACATAATAATCGCAAATTTATCTTAATTAATGAATATGTATAAAATCAAAGATCATCCTAATTTAAGCTTCAAGCTGATTAACAGGGTTACCGGTTGGGTCACTTTCGTTATCGCGAGTATGACTTACATACTCACAGCTGAGTCAACGGCCAGCCTATGGGATTGCGGAGAGTTCATCACCACGTCTGTGGGCTTACAGGTGGGACATCCCCCCGGAGCACCGTTATTTATGATTATTTCGCGGTTGTTTGCGATATTTGCTCCATCGGCAGATACCCAAGCCTATATGATCAACTGTATGTCGGCCATTTGTTCCGGGCTGACCATTTTATTCCTGTTCTGGTCGATCACTCACCTGGCCCGTAAGCTTATTGTAAAAGAAGGTGAAGAAATGACTATGGGACAAATGTTTGCGATATTAGGAGCTTCGCTGATCGGTTCTTTGACTTATACTTTCACAGATACGTTCTGGTTCTCAGCCGTAGAAGGCGAAGTGTATGCGATGTCTTCTTTATTTACTGCGGTAGTTTTCTGGGCTATCCTGAAATGGGAAAATGTCGCTTTCGAACGTTATGCCAACCGCTGGCTGATCCTGATCGCTTACCTGATCGGACTGTCTATCGGAGTACACTTATTGAACTTGCTGGCAATCCCGGCAATCGTGTTTGTTTATTATTTCAAAAAATATACACCCACCGTACGGGGATTTATCAAAACAGGCATTCTTTCGGTATTTATCCTGGGTGTAGTTAATTTCGGAATCATTCCGGGCGTGATCAAAGTAGCCGGTTGGTTCGAGCTGACTTTCGTCAACGGAATGGGGGCTCCTTTCAATACCGGAGTGATCATCTATGTATTACTGATTATCGGGGCTTTAGTCTGGGGTATCCGTTATACGCTGAAAAAAGGGATGCCTGTCTGGAATACCATCCTGACTTGTTTTATGGTGATTCTGATCGGTTATTCTTCTTATTCGATGATCGTTATCCGTTCATTAAGCGATCCTCCTATCGACGAAGGAAGCCCTGACAATGTATTCTCTTTATTGTCATACATCAACCGTGACCAATACGGTGACGCTCCTTTACTCTACGGCCAGTATTTCAATGCTCCCCAAGTAGGGACGAAGGAGGGCGAACCGATCTATTATCAGAACAAAGAAACCGGGGTCTATGAAAAAATCGGTAACAAAACCATCTATGAATACGACAAACGGTTTTGTGGTTTCTTCCCACGTATGTACAGCGATACCCGGCCCAACTTTGCCAATCAATACCAGGCTTGGGCAGGAAGAAACAACGGTCCGACCTATACGGTCAACGGCGAGACCATCACCCGCCCGAGTTTCGGTAATAACATGCGTTATTTCTTCAATTATCAGTTAGGGCATATGTACTGGAGGTATTTCATGTGGAATTTCTCCGGACGCCAAAACGATATCCAGGGATATGGCGACATCATGCACGGCAACTGGATCACCGGCATTAAATTTCTGGATGAATTACGCCTGGGAAATCAGGATGAATTACCCGACAATTTGAAAAATGAAAAAGCAAACAATAAATATTATATGTTGCCTTTTCTGCTCGGTCTGTTAGGGATGTTTTATCAATACCGGAAGGGGAAAACCGGAAAACAGGATTTTTGGGTAGTCATGCTCTTGTTCATCATGACCGGTATAGCCATCATCGTCTTTTTAAATCAGACTCCGATGGAACCCCGGGAACGGGACTATGCTTATGCAGGTTCTTTCTATGCCTATGCCATCTGGATCGGCCTGGGTGTGCTTTCTATCTGGGAATTTCTGAATAAAAAGATCAAAAATATAGATCCACGGGTATCGGCCATTGCCGTTACTACGGTCTGTCTGTTCGCCATTCCGGTCAATATGGCCGCCCAAAACTGGGACGACCACAACCGTCATGCCCGTTATGCCACGACAGCCCATGCCCGTAATTACCTCAATTCGTGTGCTCCGAATGCAATTTTATTTACTTATGGAGATAACGATACTTTCCCACTGTGGTATGTACAAGAAGTGGAAGGAGTACGGCGGGATGTCCGGGTCGTCAATTTAAGTTTGTTATCCGGTTCCTGGTATATCGACCAGATGAAACGGAAAGCTTATGAATCTTCCGGAGTGCCGATTTCGTTCACTCATGAACAATACCGGGATGGGAAACGGGACTATGTATTGATCAGGGATCAGTTCAAAGAAGGAAACCTGAAAGATGTCATGGAGTTTGTCGCCAGCGACCTGCCTCAGACAAAATTACAGGGATATATCAAGGAACTCGATTTTATACCGACACGTAACGTTATCCTTCCGGTAGATTCGGCCAAAGTAATCGCCAATGGGACGGTTAAACCCCAGGATGCAGATCAGATCGTCAAAGACCTGAGACTGCATTTGCCGATGCAAGGCTTGACCAAATCACAACTGATGGTCCTGGATATTTTATCGACGAACAACTGGGAACGTCCGGTATATTTCGGAATCGGTATGGGTTCGGATGCCTATATGGGATTGGAAAAATACTTCCAGCTCGAAGGGGCGGCCTACCGCGTCGTACCTATCGAAACGAAAGAAGCCGAATTCTATGATTACGGACGGATCGACAGCGATATCCTCTACGATAATATCATGAATAAATTCGAATGGGGAAATATCAAAGATCCGAAAGTAAACATCGACTTCTTCCACGATCAGACCATCGCCGTCATGAAATACCGGAATACCTTCCTTCGGTTGGCCCAGAAACTGTATGACGAAGGTAAACAAGCCGAAGCGGTCGCCGTTCTGGATAAGTCATTGGAAGAAATTCCACTGTATCAGGTACCGGCAGACAATAGTATGCTGTTCTATATACCGATGTATTACGAACTGGGAAAAGGCGAACCACTTGCTCAACGAACTGGCAACGAACAACTATCAGATGTTGAAATATGCCAATTCACTCGAGCCGAAATTTGCCAATACTCCGAGTATACAACAAGAGGAAAGACTCAGCATCGAAGTGATCAAGCAATTATTGGCTTTTGCCACCCAGGCAGGACAAAAAGAACTGGCACAGGAATTGCAGGACAAAGTATTGAGATTATATAATCCTTCACATATTTCTCCCGATAAACCGTTGATGAAGGATACGGCGGACAAAGCCGGGAAATAATAATTCATTTTATGCTGCATACCGGATGATATGCAGCATAAAATATACACACACAAAAAAAACGATATTATGATAACAACAGATCAACTGAAAGCAGTTGAAGAACGCAGTGGCGCTCTGAGGAGGTATCTTTGACATCGATCGTAAAAAAATAGAGCTCGAAGAAGTAGAAATGCGTACCCAAGCTCCTGATTTCTGGAACGATGCGAAGCAAGCGGAAAAGGTGATGAAACAGGTACGCGAATTGAAAGGCTGGATAGAAGGCTGTGAAGCTGTATCCCGTTCGGTAGACGACCTGAACGTCCTCTTTGACTTCGCCAAAGAAGGCGAAGCTACCGAAGAAGAGGTGGATACCCACTATGCAGAAACCCTGCAATTGGTGGAAGAGCTGGAATTAAAGAATATGTTACGGGGTGAAGCCGATCAGATGAGCTGCATCCTTAAAATCAATTCCGGTGCCGGTGGAACAGAAAGTCAGGACTGGGCTTCCATGCTGATGCGAATGTATATGCGCTGGGCAGAAGCCAATAACTACAAATTGACGGTCAGTAACATTCAGGAAGGCGATGAAGCCGGAATCAAGACGGTTACGTTGCAGCTGGAAGGCGATTTCGCCTACGGTTACCTGAAAGGTGAAAACGGCGTCCATCGTTTAGTCAGGGTCTCTCCTTTCAATGCCCAAGGTAAACGAATGACTTCTTTTGCTTCTGTATTCGTGACACCATTGGTGGATGATTCAATAGAGATAGCCATCAATGCGGCGGATATCAGTTGGGATACTTTCCGTTCGGGAGGAGCCGGCGGACAGAATGTAAATAAAGTAGAAACGGGTGTACGCCTACGTTACAATTACAAAGATCCGGATACCGGTGAAACCCGCGAAATCCTGATTGAAAATACCGAAACCCGTTCTCAGCTGGACAATCGTGAAAACGCTATGCGTCTGTTGCGTTCTATGTTGTATGATATGGAATTACAAAGACGGATGGCAGAACAACAGAAGATCGAGAGTAATAAGAAAAAAATTGAGTGGGGTTCACAAATCAGGAGTTACGTTTTCGATGACCGCCGGGTAAAAGATCACCGGACTAATTTTCAGACCTCCGATGTCGGCGGAGTCATGGATGGTAAAATCGACGGTTTCATAAAAGCCTACCTGATGGAATTCGGAGGTGTCGAATAAATTAGCCTAAGATGTTAGATTTTTCAAACAGTAAAATTCTGATTGTCGGAGATGTCATGCTGGATAAATATTATTTCGGCAAAGTAGACCGTATCTCTCCGGAAGCTCCGGTCCCCATCGTCAACATTCAAAAAGAAGAATCCCGGTTGGGAGGTGCTTCGAATGTCGCCAACAACATTGTCAGTCTGGGAGGACATAGTTTATTATGTGGTGTTATCGGCCATGATCTTTTCGGTAAAGAAATCGAACGGATCAGCCGCCACAAAAATATCGACACCTTTCTGTTGAAAACTTCCTCCCCGACAATCACCAAAGCACGGATTATCGGCGGAAAACAGCAAATCGTCCGGGTAGACTATGAAGATAAAAGCGAATTGAATGCGGACAATAAAAAGCTATTCCGGGACACGATCAGCCGGATTTTACCGGAATACGATATCCTGGTGATCTCAGATTACGGCAAGGGCTTGATATCCGAAGATTTATGCCGTTATCTGATTAAGTTAGCTCACAAATACGATAAAAAAGTCATTATCGATCCCAAAGGGAAAAACTGGGAGAAATATTCAGGCGCCGATATCGTCACTCCCAACGTTAAAGAGCTGAGTGATATCGTCGGTTATACGGTACCCAATACCGACCGGGCCATTGAAAAAGCAGCCCGGGAAGCGATTACGAACAATCATCTGACCGCCTTATTAGTCACCCGCAGTGATAAAGGCATGAGCCTGATCGGTCCCATTCCCCCCATTCATATCCCGACCCATTCCGAAGAAGTTTTCGACGTCAGTGGTGCAGGAGATACTGTCGTAGCGACACTCGGACTTTGCCTGGCGGCAGGTTTTGAAATCAGCGAAGCGATGAGAACAGCCAATATTGCAGCAGGTATCGTCGTGAAGAAAATCGGTACAGCTACGCTTACCATCGAAGAATTAGTACAACAAAAATAAAAAATCCTGTTCCCTTTCTGAAAATATTCGTTTCGGCAGGGAACAGGATTTTTTACTTACCGCTACACATACCGATAAAGTACTGATGAAATGCGGCATTTCCGGTCAACTCCGGATGAAAAGAAGTCGCCAGCATATTCTTTTCGCGGGCAGCGACGACATGTCTTTCCACTTCACACAATACTTTTACCCGTTCTCCTGTACGGACAATATAAGGAGCCCGGATAAATACCAGCGGAATCTGTTCATCGCTTACCTCCGGAATCACCACCTGAGTATCGAAACTATCGATTTGCGTACCGTAAGCATTCCGTCTGACCGTGATATCCATCATTCCCAAATGCACAACCGGATCCTGATCCAACTCCTTTGCCAACAGGATCATGCCTGCACACGTACCCCAAACCGGCATCCCCTGCTGAATTTTTTCACGGAGCGGTTCCATCATTCCGGTCCTGTTTAGTAATTTTCCCATGGTAGTACTCTCCCCTCCGGGTAAAATAATACCATCGATCTCGGCCAATTGTTCCGTATAGCGGACAACGACAGCTTCCTGCCCCAATTGTTCGATGTGTCGCTGGTGTTCGATGACAGCACCCTGAAAACCCAAAATTCCTATTTTCATGTAAAAAGTTACTGAGTTTAAATGGATATATCGGATTTACCAACCTCTCTCAGCATATTTATTCTCCAATGTTTTAATCTCGAGTCCTGACATAGCCTCTCCGAGGTTTTCCGACAGTTCTGCCAATTTCACCGGATCGTTATAATAGGTAACAGCCTGAACAATAGCTCTTGCCCGTTTTGCCGGATCACCGGATTTGAAGATTCCGGAACCTACGAATACCCCTTCGGAGCCCAACTGCATCATCAAGGCAGCGTCGGCAGGAGTGGCGATACCACCGGCAGCAAAATTCACGACAGGGAATTTCCCATTTTCGTGTACATATTTCACTAATTCATAAGGAGCTCCGAATTCTTTTGCCAGACTCATCAATTCTTCCATTCCGGCATTTTTCACCCGCCGCATATCATCGTTGATCTGGCGCATATGAGTCACCGCTTCAACGACATTTCCGGTTCCAGCTTCTCCCTTGGTACGAATCATAGCAGCACCTTCACCGATACGCCGTAAAGCTTCACCCAAATTACGTGCTCCACATACGAACGGCACTTTGAAGGCTGTTTTATCTACATGATAAAGTTCGTCGGCAGGCGTCAATACTTCACTTTCATCGATAAAGTCGATACCGATGGCTTCCAATATCTGAGCTTCCACAAAATGACCGATTCTCACTTTGGCCATCACCGGAATAGAAACAGCTTTCTGAATGGCTTTGATCATCTGCGGATCGGACATCCGGGCAACTCCACCGTCACGACGGATATCTGCCGGTACTCTCTCTAATGCCATTACGGCACAAGCTCCTGCTGCCTCAGCAATTTTTGCCTGCTCTGCATTAGTCACATCCATGATCACTCCACCTTTCAACATCTGTGCAAGGTTTTTGTTTAATTCATATTTTCCCATAATTGTAGGTTATAAACAGTTTTAATAAAATATTATTTGAATCACTCAAATTCATTCAAAACCATAAATGGTCGTTTTCCGATAAATTTCTCCCGGCACTAAAAGTGTAGACGGAAACTCAGGATGATTGGGAGAATCGGGCCAGAACTGAGCTTCCAGAGCTACTCCGGCATAAGGTCCGTATTGTTTACCATCCTTAGCCTGCTTTACATTCAGAAATTTTCCCGTGTACACTTGCACTCCCGGATAATCGGAACATACATAAAGTTTTATACCTGTCTGATCATCAAAAAGTTCTGCCATTCGAATCAGTTTCCCGGAATTGTTGAATACAAAACAGTCGTCCAGTCCTCCCTGGTTTCCGATCACACCTTGTAAAGATGCCGGCGAAGTGAAATCATAATCTCCGGTAGCCGTAACAAAAGTCCCGTCCGGAATCAAATCGTCGGTCTTTAAATAGCGGTCGGTATATAATTTCAGGGTATGTCGTTTAATATCGGCAGCCTCCGGATTCAGGTTAAAATAAGGATGGTGAGTCAGATTGACAAAACATTTTTTATCGGTAACAGCTTCATAATCGATTCGTAAAGCTTTCTCCTGCAGCGAAAACCCGACTTTCACCTGTAGTGTTCCCGGATAGGCTTCTTCGCCGTCGGGACTGCAATAAGTCAACGTCAGCGAATCTGTACCGGCTTGTCCGACGTTCCAGATCTTTTTATCGAAACCACACAATCCTCCATGCAGATGGTTTTCACCATTATTTATCGCCAACTGATATTTTACACCGTCGATCTCAAATCTTCCCCGGGCAATCCGATTCCCATAACGTCCGATTATCGCTCCCAGATAAGCTCCGCTAGCAATATATTCCGGCGATTCGTAATCTTCGGCCTTTTCCATACCCAGCAACACATCTACAACCTTTCCCTGCAAATCTTTCGTCAGCATGCGGGTTAAAGTTGCCCCTAAAGTAGAAATATGTACTTCAAGGTGCGTATTTTTCAATATATAGATCTGTGGTTTCATACGTAAATACTTCTATTTATTCCAATTACTCTACCAATCCCTTACACTTTAAAACAAAAAATAACTAATTTCTTACTAACTGTTCGCAAAGATATTAATTTCCTTTAATAAAAAAGAGAAAAATCACCATCAATAATGAAAAGATATAGCGTGTATATCTTACCATTCTTAACAGTTTAAGTTGTGCTACTAAAAAAAAATGTTATATTTTTGTCCGAATATTTGCGTGCAGAGCATATAGAGCAGAACACAACTAACAATAAATATGAACACACTAGAATTAGAACATAGATTTGAAGAAATCTATGGGAAACGAGCGGAGCATACCTACTTTGCTCCGGGCCGGGTGAACCTTATCGGGGAACACACGGATTACAACGGAGGGCTGGTCTTTCCCTGTGCGTTGAGCTTCGGGACCTATCTTTTGATAGCGAAGCGTGAAGACCGTCAAAATCGTTTTTCGAGTGTAAATATGGATCGTTCTTACACCGCTAATGCAAACGCTTTCGAAGACAAACCTACCGCCTGGATCAAGTATCCGATCGGCGTGATGAAAGAATTTGCAGAACGGGGCTCCGACGTATGGGGGTACGATCTTTTGTACTATGGAAACATTCCGAATGGAGCAGGTCTTTCTTCCTCAGCTTCTATCGAGGTAGTCACAGCAGTGATGCTGAACGATGTCACGAAGGTACACCTCGATATGACCGAGCTGGTCAAAATTTCGCAAAAAGCTGAAAACGATTACGTCGGGGTCAACTGTGGAATTATGGATCAGTTTGCTGTCGGCATGGGCAAAGCCAATCACGCGATCGCTCTGGATTGTGCCAGCCTGAAATACGAGTATGTCCCTTTACATATGGAAGGATATAAGCTCGTCATCGCCAATACCAATAAAAAAAGAGGATTAGCAGATTCTAAGTACAACGAACGGAGAAGCGAATGTGAACAGGCGGTCGCTTCTATTTCAAGCCGGCATCCGATCACTTTCCTCTGTGAATTGACGCCCACCGAATTCGGGCAGTATTGTACTTCGATTTCCGACCCGATCGTTTACCGCAGAGCAAAACATGCTGTGCACGAGCATGCCAGAGTCAAACAAGCCATCGATGCCTTAAAAGCAGGTAAACTGACAACGTTCGGGCAATTGATGAATGCCTCCCACCGATCGCTGAAAGACGACTACGAAGTGACAGGGATCGAATTAGATACCCTGGCTGAAGAAGGTCAGCAGCTGGAAGGAGTTTTAGGATCACGGATGACCGGTGCCGGCTTCGGTGGCTGTACCGTAACGCTGATTCAAGAAGAACAGGTCGATCGTTATATCCGGGAAGTAGGGAAAATCTACAAGGACAAAACCCATCTGGAAGCCACATTTTATATCGCCGACATCGGTGAAGGAGCACGTAAATTAAATTAATAATCACATAAAATTTTATTATGAATCCAAGTTTTCATATAATTGATTTCGTAATCGTCGGAATATACGCGATTCTACTAGTGGGTGTAGGTCTGTGGGTATCACGGACTAAAAAAGGGCACACCAAAACTACCGAGGACTACTTCCTGGCCAGTAAAGCATTGCCTTGGTGGGCTATCGGTTCTTCTCTGATTGCCGCCAACATCTCAGCAGAACAATTTATCGGTATGTCCGGTTCAGGTTTTGCCGGAGGTCTGGCTATTGCTTCCTATGAATTTATGGCAGCTCTGACCTTGATTATCGTTGGAAAATTCTTCCTGCCGATTTTTATCAAACAAGGGATTTACACGATTCCGGAATTTGTGGAAAAACGGTTTTCGACCAATCTGAAGACCATCCTGGCTGTATTCTGGATCGCTCTCTTTGTTTTTGTCAACCTGACTTCTGTATTATTCCTGGGTGGTAAAGCCATCGACACGATTGTAGGTGTGGGAGACGGCAGTATGATCGTTCCGGCTATTATCGCGCTGGCTATTTTCGCAGCAGCTTACTCATTATATGGCGGATTATCGGCTGTAGCCTGGACAGATGTCATTCAGGTTGCTCTGCTAGTCATCGGTGGTATTATTACAACCTTAATCGCCTTGCATTACGTCACTCCCGACGGAGGAATCCTGAATGGAATCTCTCACATCGCCGATGCTGCCAGTGATAAATTCGATATGGTACTCTCCCGCGATAACAAGGAGTTCAACAATCTTCCGGGTATCTATGTATTGATCGGTGGACTGTGGGTAGCCAACCTATACTACTGGGGCTTCAACCAGTACATCATCCAACGTACCCTGGCAGCCAAATCACTGACAGAAGCACAACGGGGTATCGCCTTTGCAGCCTTCCTGAAAATGTTGATTCCTTTCATCGTAGTTATTCCGGGAATCGTTGCCTGGGTAATGTATTCCGAAGACCTGTACGGCGCCAGAAGTGCTTTCGAAATTGCAGGTTCTACCGCATTGAACAATGACAATGCTTATCCCTGGCTGATCAGTACCTTCATTCCCGTCGGTGTGAAAGGCCTGGTACTAGCCGCCTTAGCTGCAGCGATCGTTTCTTCGCTGGCTTCTATGCTGAATTCAACTTCCACCATTTTTACGATGGATATCTATAAACCATATATCAATCGCGAAGCTTCGCAAACAAAACTGGTCAACGTAGGCCGTTTAACAGCCGGTATCGCCTTGATCATAGCCGTATGTCTGGCCCCGCTATTGGGAGGTATCGATCAGATGTTCCAATACATTCAGGAGTATACCGGTTTGGTAAGCCCGGGTATTTTGGCTGTATTCTTAATGGGATTGTTCTGGAAGAAAGCAACGAACAAAGGAGCGATCTGGGGTGTACTTTGTTCCATTCCAATCGCTCTGATCTTTAAACTCTTACCACTCGAGATGCCGTTCATGGACCAAATGTTCTACGCAACCTTGTTGACGATTGTAGTGATCTTTATGGTCAGCCTGAGCAGTAATCCCGCAGATGATGATCCGAAAGCGATCAAACTGACTGCCGATATGTTTAAAACAGACAAAGTATTCAATATTTGTGCTTATATCATCTGTATCTTATTGGTAGTGATCTACACCGCATTCTTCTAAAAAAAACCAGGGATGAAAGCTTATCTTTCATCCCTGATTCTATCCTTATTTTACAAATAGGTCTTCAGCCGTTTGTTGTTCTTCACCTCTTTCAATTTCCGGATCGCTTTAGTCTTCACCTGTCTGACTCTTTCACTCGTCAAACCTAATTTCGTTCCGATTTCTTCGAGTGACATCGAGGAATATCCGTTCAGGCCATAATACATACTTAAAATAGTAGCTTCACGTACCGACAAAGCAGCGAACGAACGTTCGATATCGGTTTTCAGTGAGTCCTGATTCAGTGAACTTTCAGGAGCCTGGATAGAAGGATCGGGAGCGATATATACATCGTAGAGGGAAATAGATTCTTCATCGGTCGTCAAAGGAGCATCCATAGATACCGGCTTCGTGGCGATCTTCATGTTTTCCTTTACCTCTTCAGGCGTCATATCCATTTTCTCTGCAATCTCT
>ERZ827104.3149-NODE-3149-length-11951-cov-3.467132_pt1 | contig 11951 bp, 10 predicted proteins | sample MGYA00519781_ERZ827104 | MGnify/ENA primary metagenome ERZ827104 (study PRJEB31778, sample SAMEA3449257) | human gut metagenome | biome: human gut; feature: human-associated habitat; material: faeces | place: United Kingdom | collected 2010/2012 ... | reverse complement strand
TCCGCTGTATTTTCTTATTATATCTGCGGTAATTAATGTAGCTCTTGATGTAGTGTTTATCGTCGTATTCGGAATGGGTGTGGAAGGATGTGCCTATGCGACGGTCATTGCACAGGCAATTTCTGCGTTGTTATGTTTTATTTATATTGTGAAAAAGTTTCCTATTTTGCATTTGACAAAATCAGATCGAAAGATTTCTTTTCAAAGTTTCGGGCGTCTTCTTTCACTTGGCATTCCGATGGGGCTTCAGTTTTCAATTACGGCGATCGGAACGATTATCGTTCAGGGAGCGGTTAATGTATATGGTGAAACGTACATGGCAGGTTTTTCGGCTGCAGGGAAACTGCAAAATATGATTATGACGGTGTTCGTTGCATTTGGAGCTACAGTCGCTACTTATGTAGGACAGAACCGCGGAGCAGGGAGAATGGACCGGGTAAAGTCGGGGGTGAGATGCACACAGGTCATGATATTAGTCTGGAGTGTGATCGCAATGGCAGCCGTTTGTTTTGGCGGAAAATATATGACATGGCTGTTTATCGATCCGTCTGAGACAGAAGTTGTCAATGTGTCTGTATTATATTTTCGTACGGTGTTTTGGTGTTATCCGTTTTTGGGAAGTATTTTTTTATACCGGAATACGCTTCAGGGAATGGGATATGGACTTGTTCCCATGCTGGGAGGTGTTTTTGAACTTGCAGCAAGAAGTGCGATTGTTATGGCGGCTGCCGGAAGGACAACTTTTCAGGGAGTGTGTCTCGCCGATCCGGCGGCATGGATCGCTGCGCTGATTCCACTTGTGCCATATTATTTTTATACGATGCGGAAATGGAAGACTACAGAGACAAAAATACAAAAGCAGATATGAAGTAGGATTTTGAAATTGATAAAAGAAAAATGAGAAATATTATCAAAAACACTTGAAATACAGAGAAAAATCATGTATGATATATGAAAGTAGTTAGCCGCAACTAACCAAAAAACAGAAGCAATGTTGTGTCATAGTATTTTCTGTGAATGGAGATCATACGTGAAGGATTCAGAAAAATATTTCAGGAGGTTGGCGATGAGTGTTGTGATCATAGGCGGACATGACCGAATGGTATGTCAGTACAAACAGATATGTAAACAGTTTAAGTGTAAGGCGAAAGTGTTTACTCAGATGTCGGCGGCGATGAGTAAGCAGATAGGAAGCCCGGATCTGATCGTTCTTTTTACGAACACGGTATCACACAAAATGGTAAACACTGCGATCCAGGAAGCAAAACGGAACAACATTCCGGTTGCAAGGATCCACAGCAGCAGTGCAAGTGCACTGCACTCAGTACTGGAAGAACACTGCGTGGCAATGTAAAAAGGAGGTTTCTCATGCTGGAACGATATCTGATCGAACACTGTTCGCCGACTCTGGCATCGGTGAAGACGGCAAATTTGTTTACCTGGTCTTTTGCACCGGAGGAAATGCCAGAGCAGCAGGTACGGTACTGGAATCAGGAATTACAGGCGAGGGGGATTTCACTTGTTGTCCTGAGAGTACAGAATCAGAAGGCACTGATGTATGTATGTCGCAAACAGAGACTGCAGGAGCGGCTCGATGATCAGGAAGTGCAGAACTTCCTTGGAAAATACGGCTATGTACAGAAAGATGCCGATTATGCATTGCAGAGACTGAAAGAGCGTCTTGCAAAAGCAGAAGGATTCCCACATGAGATTGGTGTGTTCCTTGACTATCCGCTGGAAGATGTGGTTGGTTTTATTGAGAATGCAGGGCAGAATTACAAATGCTCCGGCTGCTGGAAAGTATACTGCAATGAATGTGAAACAAGAAAACTTTTTGCAAAATACAAAAAATGCAGAGAAGTCTATCGAAGACTGTGGAAGCAGGGGCGGGACATCCGTACACTTACTGTCGCGTCATAAGACTGCAAACATGATTTTGCAGCAGATGCTCCGCAGATATTGTTAAAAAATGTCGGAGGGCAAAAGTCCGACAGCATGAAAAATATAAAGAAGAAAGAAGAGGAATAAAACATGAGCAAAGTAGCAGTTGTATATTGGAGTGGAACAGGAAACACAGAGATCATGGCAAATAAAGTAGCAGAAGGTGCAAAAGCAGGCGGAGCAGAAGTAGAAGTATTTGAAGCAGAAGGTTTCTCCGCTGATAAAATGGATGAGTTTGATGCAGTAGCATTCGGATGCCCGTCCATGGGATGCGAAGAACTGGAAGATACCATTTTTGAGCCGATGTTTGCTTCCTGCGAATCCAAACTCCAGGGCAAGAAGATTGCACTGTTTGGTTCTTACGGATGGGGCGATGGAGAATGGATGCAGAACTGGGAAGAAACCTGCAAAAATGACGGTGCGTCCCTTGCATGTGACAGCGTGATCTGCAACGAAACACCGGATGATGAGGCAGAAGCAAACTGCGTCAACCTCGGAAAAGCACTGGCATAAGCAGAAACTGAAATTCATAAAACCGTAATAAGAAAAGAATGAAAACCTTCAGGGCAGATGAAAAAACGGATGCTTTGGAGGTTTTTGTTATGGAGGCAAAACAAAGAACTTTGGCGGAAGTTCCCACAGTTGCGATACCGCTGTTTCCTGTGTTAGAATAATAAAATGTTTATAGAATTGCGAGAGTTACTTTGTAACGGAGCAATTCGTAAGGCATCTTTATGTAAACGTCAGATAGCAGAAGAAAGGGGAGCAGGCAGATGCGTCTTGAAAAAATACAGGCTTATTTAAAAGAGAAACAGTGGAACTACGAATACACGGAGGAGGACGGGCTTGGAAGCATTGATTTTGAGCACCGTGGACTGAGCTATCACATCTGGGAATTTGAGGATGGTGGATACGGTGCGGAGACAAATGTGCGTACCGTGGGAAGACAGGAAGACATCATGGGGAACTACGAACAGGAGATCATCGAAATCCTGAAAACCTGGTAAGAGGAAAGGAACGGAAAATGTTTGAAATAGCACGGTAGATGTGCTATCCTACTGTCTATGGAGGTGAAAGCCATGAAATTAACAAAATTACTGGAAAGAGTAGAATATGAATGTATAAATGGCTCTGTAGATGTCGAGGTGGCAGATCTTGTCAATGACTCCAGAAAAGCAAAAGAAGGTTCTCTGTTTTTCTGCATCAAAGGAGCCGTTTCTGACGGACACAAATACGCAGCAGATGTGATCGCCAAAGGAGCAAAAGTTCTGGTCGTGCAGGATGAAGTAGAAGCTCCGAAGGATGTGACGGTGATCAAAGTGGCGGACAGCCGCTATGCGATGGCAATGATCTCAGCAGCATATTTTGATTATCCGGCGGAAAAAATGAAAGTGATCGGTATCACCGGAACAAAAGGCAAGACCACAACCACGTATATGATCAGATCCATCCTGGAAAGTGCGGGACACAAAGTCGGACTGATCGGAACGATCGAGGCGATCATCGGAGAGGAGCATATCCCGGCGGCCAATACGACCCCGGAGTCCTACACCGTGCAGTCTTATTTTGACCGGATGGTAAAAGCAGGATGCGACTGTGTTGTGATGGAAGTATCTTCTCAGGGACTGATGCTGCACAGGACGGCAGGCATTCCGTTTGAGATTGGTATTTTCACGAACATTGAACCGGATCACATCGGACCGGCAGAACACGCAAGTTTTGAAGACTATATGCACTGCAAAGGGCTGCTGTTCCAGCAGTGTAAGCTTGGCATTGTCAATATGGATGACAAACATCTGGAGCAGGTGTTAAAAGGTCATACTTGCAGGATTGAGACATTTGGATTCTCAGAAAAAGCAGATCTTCGTGCCGAAAACACAAAACTGGTATCAAGACCGGGTTATCTTGGTATTGATTACACGGCGGAAGCAAAGGATTTCCATCTGGATGTCGAGATTGATATCCCGGGTAAATTCAGCGTCTACAACTCTCTGACAGCGATCGCAGTCTGCCGTCATTTCGGTGTCTCAAAAGAGGACATCTTAAAGGCACTGGCACAGGCGAAAGTAAAAGGCCGTATCGAGATGATCAAAGTTTCCGATGATTTTACGCTGATGATCGACTACGCCCATAATGCCATGAGCCTTGAGAGCCTTTTGACGACATTAAAAGAATATCATCCAAAGAGACTGGTATGTCTGTTCGGGTGCGGCGGAAACCGTGCAAGATCCAGAAGATTTGAGATGGGAGAAGTCTCCGGAAGACTTGCGGATCTGACGATCATCACATCCGATAACCCACGTTTCGAGAAACCACTGGACATTATTGCGGACATCCGGACCGGCATCGAAAAAACGGATGGTAAATACATCGAGATACCGGATCGGAAAGAGGCGATCGCCTGGGCGATCCACCACGGTCAGAAGGGTGATGTCATCGTTCTTGCCGGAAAAGGACATGAAGATTACCAGGAGATCGAAGGCAAAAAATATCCGATGGATGAGCGTGTGCTGATCCGGGAGATTCTTGCGGAAGATGCAGCGAAAGGAAAGTAAGTGTCAGGAACAGAACAAGTACTTTACGCAAATGTGATCGTAGATATCAGCCACGAAAAGCTGGATAAGATTTTTCAGTACCGCGTGCCGGATGTTCTGCGGATGCAGATTCATCCGGGAACAGCCGTTACGGTTCCATTTGGAAACGGCAACCGCAGGATACAGGGCTATGTGGTCAAACTGACGGACCGGACCGATTATCCGCCGGAAAAGATCAAAGAAATACAGGGAGTCTGTGCAGGTCAGACAGGCGTAGAAGGAAAGCTGATCGCACTGGCTGCGTGGATGCGGGATTATTATGGTTCCACGATGATCCAGGCATTAAAAGCAGTGCTTCCGGTCAAACAGAAAGTGGCACAGAAAGAACAGAAACAGATTCGTCTGCTGCTGCCGGAAAAAGAAGCACGGGAAATGTTGCAGGTTCTGGAAAAGAAAAATCAGAAAGCCAGGGCAAGACTTTTAGATGCTTTGCTAGTGATTGCGAAGCAAAACGAAAAAGGCATGGCAGTTCTTTCCTGGGAGCGGGCAAAGGAGCAGTATGGCGTTACCATGCCAGTTGTACGGGCAATGGAAGAAAAGGGTATCGTAAAGCTGGAAAGCATGCGGATCTACCGCGATCCGCTGGATCTGATGATCTCCCGGTCCAATCAAAAGCAGGAAGAGGTAAAAATGCAGACAGGCAGAGACTTTTTTCTGAACGAAGAACAGCAGCTGGCAGTCCAAACGATTTTAAAAGAGTGGGATCAGAAAGATAAGTCTGTTTATCTGTTGCATGGTGTGACTGGGAGCGGAAAAACAGAAGTCTACATGGAACTGATCGATTTTGTGCGAAAACAGAGCAAACAGGCGATCTTTTTGATTCCGGAGATCGCTCTGACGTATCAGATGGTGTTGCGGTTTTACCAGCGGTTTGGAAGTCGTGTATCCATTCTGCATTCACGGATGTCAGCCGGAGAACGCTATGATCAGTACGAAAAAGCAAAAAATGGTGAAATTGACATTATGATCGGGCCAAGGTCGGCACTGTTCACACCATTTTCAAATCTTGGCATTATTATTATCGATGAGGAACACGAAGAGTCCTACAAAAGTGAGACGGTCCCTCGTTATCATGCAAGAGAAACAGCACAGAGACGGGCCGAAATGGAAGGTGCGAAGCTCATTCTGGGATCGGCAACCCCGTCGGTGGAGTCGTATTACCGGGCAGAAAAGGGAGAATATTGCTTGCTGGAGATGAAGAGGCGGGCGAACAGACAAAAGCTTCCGTATGTCTGGATTGGAGATATGCGAAACGAGATGCGGGAGGGCAACCGCAGTATTTTAAGCCGATATCTGCAAGAGCAGCTTGGGATGTGTCTCGAGAGGGGCGATCAGGCGATGCTGTTTTTAAACCGACGCGGTTATGCCGGTTTTGTGGCATGCCGTTCCTGCGGTACGGTGATCGGGTGTCCGCACTGCAACGTGTCCCTGTCACTTCACAAAAAAGGTACGGCAGGCGAAAAGCTGGGGTGTCATTACTGCGGCTATACACAGCCAAATCCTCGCCTCTGTCCGTCCTGCGGTTCTCCTTTTATCGGAAGTTTTCAGGTGGGGACACAGCAGGTAGTAAGCCAGGTGCAGCGTATGTTTCCGAAGGCACGTATTTTGCGTATGGATGCCGATACGACCAGAGGGAAAGACGGACATCATAAAATTTTAGAGACCTTTGCAAAAGGCGGAGCCGATATTCTGATCGGGACGCAGATGATTGTCAAAGGGCATGATTTTGCAGATGTCACGCTGGTCGGGGCACTGGCAGCGGATCTGTCGCTCCACATGAGCGATTACCGGGCAGCCGAGCGGACCTTTCAGCTGCTGACGCAGGCGGCCGGACGTGCCGGCAGAGGTGAAAAAACGGGAAGTGTCGTGATCCAGACTTATGAGCCGGATCATTACAGTATAAAAGCGGCGGCAGCTCAGGATTATCAGGCTTTTTATGAAGAAGAGATCCTGTACCGCAGCCTGATGGATTATCCGCCGGTCGGCGGTATGCTTGCCCTGCACGGACAGGGGGAGGATGAAAGTTACCTTCAGATGGCGATGGAATATTTGAAAAAATACCTGGATGTACTGGCGAAGAAAACACAGGCAAGAGTGATCGGACCGGCAGATGAAAGCGTTTCGAAAGTTGCGGATATTTACAGAAAAGTGATCTATGTAAGGCACGGGCGAAAAGAAGTGCTGGATCAGATCAAAGAGCGGACAGAACAATATATTGAAATAAACAGAGGTTTTGATAAAATTACCATTCAGTATGACAGAGATTAGAGAAAGCGGAGGATAAAAGAGATGGCAACCAGAACAATAAGGACAATCGGAGACGATGTACTGACGAAAGTATGTAAAGAAGTAAAAGAAGTAACGCCAAAAACAAAAGAACTGATCGATGATATGTTTGAGACGATGTACGATGCCATGGGCGTCGGACTTGCAGCAAACCAGGTCGGCATGCTGAAAAGAATCGTAGTTATCGACTGCGGGGATGATCCACACGTATTGATCAATCCGGTGATCATCGAGACAGCCGGAGAGCAGAGAGGTTATGAGGGATGCTTAAGTGTTCCGGGAAAAACGGGGGTCGTTACAAGGCCTGATTATGCGAAAGTAAAAGCATATGATGAAGATATGAATGAATTTATTCTGGAGGGCGAAGGACTTCTGGCCCGTGCCATCTGTCACGAATGCGAACATCTGGATGGGCATATGTATGTAGAAAAAGTAGAGGGCGAATTAGAAGATGTCGCTCCTTATGATGAAGAAGAGTGATGAAAATATAGTAAAAAAGAAACAGGAGGCGATAAGATGAAGATCATATATATGGGAACACCGGATTTTGCGGTTGAGGCACTGGAAGCCCTGGCTTCATCCAGACATGAAGTGACCGCGGTCTTTACACAGCCGGATAAGCCAAAGGGACGCGGAAAAGCGATGCAGTTTACGCCGGTCAAAGAAGTGGCACTCCGGGAGAATATTCCGGTCTATCAGCCGAAAAAGGTAAGAGATCCGGAAGTGATCCAAAAGATCCGGGAACTTGCACCGGATGTACTGGTTGTTGTGGCGTTTGGACAGATCATACCACAGGAGATCCTGGACATCGCACCGTATGGCTGCATCAATGTGCATGGTTCACTTTTACCGAAATATCGCGGAGCTGCTCCGATCCAGTGGGCGGTGATCGACGGTGAAAAGGAATCCGGCGTGACAACCATGCAGATGGATGCCGGACTGGATACCGGTGATATGCTGCTGAAAACCGTCGTGCCGCTCGATGAAAAAGAAACGGGAGGAAGTCTGTTTGACAAACTGAGCAAAGCAGGGGCAGATCTGCTTCTTGAGACGCTTGATGCACTGGAAAATGGCACGGTTACCCCGCAGAAACAGGGTGAGTCGCCGACCGCTTATGCAAAAATGCTGACCAAAGATATGGGAGCGATCGACTGGAACCGCCCGGCGAAAGAGCTGGAACGTCTGATCCGCGGACTGAATCCGTGGCCGAGTGCCTATACGAAACTAAACGGTAAGACCCTGAAAATCTGGGCAGCAGATGTATGTGGGCAGACCGGTGAAAAAGCACAGCCCGGAAAGGTGCTGAAAGCAGAAAAAGACGAGTTCCTGATCCAGACAGGAGAAAAGATCCTGTCCGTGAAAGAACTTCAGTTAGAAGGTAAGAAACGTATGGACACGGCAGCCTTCCTTCGCGGCTGTCATCTTGAGAAAGGGATGATTTTATAATGTATGGATGGTATTATGATCCGACTTTTATACTTGTTTTTGCGGGGCTGATCCTGACGCTGATCGCATCGGCTGGCGTGAAAAGCACCTTTTCAAGGTATTCACGCGTTCGCTGTATGGCAGGCTATACCGGTGCACAGGCGGCACAGGAAGTGCTCCGCATCAGCGGTATCTATGATGTCCGCATTGAGCGTGTGGCAGGAGAGCTGACTGATCATTATGATCCGAGGGCAAAAGTGCTGCGTCTTTCAGACAGCACCTATGGCTCCAATTCCGTTGCGGCAGTATGCGTGGCAGCACATGAGTGTGGTCATGCAATCCAGCATCAGAAAGGATATGGACCTCTGGTACTTCGAAGCACACTGGTTCCGGCAGCCAACATCGGTTCCAGTCTTTCCTGGCCGATTTTTGTTGCAGGGCTGATTTTCAGCATGCGTCCGCTTCTGATGCTCGGTATTCTTCTGTTTGGACTGGCTGTGATCTTTCAGCTTGTGACACTGCCGGTTGAGTTCAACGCATCCAGCCGTGCGATCAGGATCCTTGAGGGAAACGGAATGCTTGGAGAGAGTGAGATCACAGGAGCAAAAAAAGTGCTCAGAGCGGCAGCTATGACTTATGTAGCAAGTCTTGCATCATCCATACTGCAGCTGCTGCGTCTTGTCATTTTAGCAGGAGGAAACAGAAGAGATGATTAATCTTAGAGAAATTATCCTCGGTGCACTGATGGATATCGTGGAAGAAGAACAGTACAGCCATATCGTGCTCAAGGATGTGCTGGAAAAATATCAGTACCTGGACAAACGTGACCGGGCATTTATTACGCGTGTGACCGAGGGCACGCTGGAAAATATGCTCCAGATGGATTATATCATTGAGCGTTTTTCAAAAGTAAAAGTGGAAAATATGAAACCGGTGATCCGCAACATCCTGCGTATGTCGGTTTATCAGTTAAAATATATGGACAGTGTACCGGATTCTGCCGTCTGTAACGAAGGCGTGCGTCTGGCACAGAAACGGGGCTTTTATCAGCTCAAAGGTTTTGTGAACGGTGTTCTTCGAAGTGTTGCAAGAAATCTGGACAAAGTGGAATATCCTTCAAAAGAAAAACAGCCGTTGCTTTATCTTTCAGTCACCTATTCCATGCCGGAATGGATCGTAAAGAGCTGGTGTGAACTCTACGGCTTTGATGCAGTGGAGAAGATCTGCCAGGATATGCATGAAGAAAAACCGACTTCGATCCGCTGCAATCTGGATAAAACAGAAAAAGAGCAGATTATCGAGAGCCTCAAAGAGCAGGGGATCCAGGTAGAGCAGAGTCCGTATCTGGACTATGCACTCGGCATCCGCGGCTATAATTACATGAAAGCGGTGCTTGCCTTTAAACGCGGCTGGTTCCAAGTGCAGGATGTCAGCTCCATGCTGGTTTCTGAGATTGCAGCACCGAAATGGGGCGACTACTGCATTGATGTCTGTGCCGCACCGGGAGGCAAAAGCCTTCACCTTGCAGATATGCTGCACGGAAGCGGTCATGTGGAGGCAAGAGATATCACCGACTACAAAGTCCAGCTGATGCAGGAAAATATTGAGCGTATCGGCGTGATCAATATGTCTGCGACCCTGCAGGATGCGACCGTTTTTGATCCGGAATCCGTGGAGCGTGCGGATATTCTGCTGGCAGATGTGCCTTGCTCCGGACTTGGCGTGATCGGCAAAAAGGCGGACATCCGCTACAAGATGACACCGGCAAAACAGACGGAGATCATCAAACTGCAGCGTAAGATCCTCGATACGGTCTGGAAGTATGTCAAAGTGGGCGGAACATTGATTTACAGTACCTGTACGATCGGGGCAGAAGAAAATCAGTACAACGTCAAATGGTTTCTGGAAAATTATCCGTTTGTGCTGGAAAGCATTGATCCGTACATCTGCGACGAGCTGAAGGGTAAGACAACCAGTGCCGGATATCTTCAGCTTCTGCCCGGCATACATAAATCAGACGGATTTTTCATTGCACGCCTGAAACGCGTAAAGTAGGAGTGTGGCATGGAAAAAACAGATATCAAATCATTGGATTATGACGAACTGAAAGATTTTTTTGTCAGCATCGGCGAAAAGCCGTTCCGGGCAAAGCAGGTCTACCAGTGGATGCATGAAAAACAGGCGGATGGTTTTGAAGAGATGACCAATCTCTCAAAAAATCTGCGGGAAAAACTGGCAGAAACCTGTGAATATACCTGCCTTGAGAACGTACAGACGCTGGTTTCCGAACTGGACGGAACGAGAAAATATCTGTTCCGCCTTTCGGACGGCTATGTGGTCGAGAGTGTGCTGATGCGTTACCAGCACGGCAATTCGGTGTGCATTTCCACGCAGGTCGGCTGCCGCATGGGATGCCGTTTCTGTGCCTCCACGATCGGAGGAAAGACAAGAGATCTGACGGCGGGGGAGATGCTCGATCAGATCTACCGTATCCAGAAAGACATCGGGGAGCGGGTATCCAACCTGGTGATGATGGGTACCGGAGAGCCACTGGATAATTACGACAATGCGGTAAAATTCATCCGGATGCTGAGTGATGAACACGGACTGAATATCAGCCAGCGAAACATTACCTTATCAACCTGCGGGATCGTGCCGCGGATGCGTCAGCTTGCAGATGAAGGATTTCAGATCACACTGGCACTTTCGCTCCACGCACCGAATCAGGAAAAACGAAAAGCACTGCTTCCGATCGCCGGAAAATATGAGATCCATGAGGCGGTGGATGCCTGCCGGTATTATTATGAAAAGACCGGACGTCGCATCACGTTTGAGTACAGCCTTGTTGGCGGACAGAATGATTCAAAAGAAGATGCAAAGCAGCTTTACGAACTGATCCATGGCATCAACTGCCATGTGAATCTGATTCCGGTCAATCCGGTAAAAGAACGTTCTTATGTGCAGTCGGAACGAAAAGTGATTGTGGAGTTCAAAAATAAACTTGAAAATTGCGGAATAAATGTTACTATTAGAAGAGAAATGGGACGCGATATCGACGGCGCCTGCGGCCAGCTCGCCGCCAAGACCAAAGAGGCCTTCGCGGCCTAGCCGCGCTCTCACTGCTGCAGGCCGCGAATCTCGAACCGCAGAGGGCGCGGCGTCCCGTCCCATGTAACGGGACGCCGCGGCACTGCTGTAACGGGCGGACGCTACCCTTGGTATCCGTACAACAACCGAGCTTGATAAGGGAGCAATCATGTCGTTGGCCGTCCGAGTCATTCCATGCCTAGATGTCGATGCGGGACGAGGGGTCAAGGGCGTGCATTTCGAGAACCTGCGTGATGCTGGCGACCCGGTCGAGCTGGCGGGGGAGTACTACCGTCAGGGTGCCGACGAGCTGACCTTTCTGGACGTGACCGCCTCCAGCTCGCACCGCCAGACCATGATCGACGTGGTCAGCCACACCGCAGAGCAGGTGTTCATCCCGATGACCGTCGGCGGAGGCGTGCGTACTCCCGAGGACGTCGACTCGCTGCTGCGTTGCGGCGCCGACAAGGTGGGCGTCAACACCGCAGCCATCAACGACCCGACGCTGATCAGCCGCGTCGCCGACCGATTCGGCAATCAGGTGCTGGTGCTGTCGGTCGATGCCCGCCGCGAGCAGGGCGAACAGCATACGCAGTCCGGGTTCGAGGTGACCACGAT
>ERZ827104.3147-NODE-3147-length-11956-cov-3.872448_pt1 | contig 11956 bp, 10 predicted proteins | sample MGYA00519781_ERZ827104 | MGnify/ENA primary metagenome ERZ827104 (study PRJEB31778, sample SAMEA3449257) | human gut metagenome | biome: human gut; feature: human-associated habitat; material: faeces | place: United Kingdom | collected 2010/2012 ... | reverse complement strand
GGGCTGTTACCTCTTTTGCGCAAGTGCGCTTGCGCTTGTTGTCGGCGGGGCGGATATTTCGGGGCGGATGAACCTTGCTGCACCGTTCATTGCGTTTGCAACAAGCCTTTTGGGCGGATGCTTTGCGGATACCGCTGCTCGTGGCGGATTGTTTGCAAAACTGGCGCTTTTGACGCCGCAGGGGCTCTGCATTGCGGGAGCGGACGGCAGCGTCGCCTGCATTGCGGTGCTTGCGGGAGCGGGCGTTGTTCTGCTTGCGTTAAAGCGGGCTGCGCTGCGGGTAAAATTTGCGGAAAGAAGGTAAATTCCCGACTCCTGTAATACGAACAGGCTTTATCAGGGAGAAAAAATGAGCTTAAACAGAGATTTGACCGTCGGCAAACCGGGAAAGGTGCTTTTGCGGTTCTGCCTGCCGTTGTTTGCAAGCATAATATTTCAACAACTTTATAATATTGCTGACAGTTTCGTTGCGGGAAAATTTATCGGCAACGATGCGCTTGCGGCGGTCGGCAACAGCTATGAAATAACACTGATTTTCATTGCGTTCGCGTTTGGCTGCAATATCGGCTGCTCCGTTATTGCGGCGCAGCTCTTCGGCGCAAAAAAGTTTTCCGACCTTAAAACGCTGGTTTACACCGTTCTGATTTCAAGCGGCGTGCTTTGCGTTGTGCTGATGACTTGCGGCTTCCTGTTCGGCGGCGCACTGCTGAAACTCATTCGAACTCCGACCGAACTGCTTGCGGATTCAAAGCTTTATCTTGATATCTATATTGCCGGGCTGCCGTTCATGTTTTACTACAACGTCGCAACCGGAATCTTTTCCGCAATGGGCGATTCAAAAACGCCTTTCATCTTTTTGGCGTGTTCATCAACGGCAAATATCGGCATGGATATTCTGTTTGTACACAGTTTCAGCATGGGTGTTGCGGGTGTTGCGTGGGCAACCTTCATTTGTCAGGGTGTGAGCTGCATTCTTGCGGTTGCTTTCGTTTTGAAAAGACTTCACGCGCTCGAGTGCGAAAACCGTGGTGACAGGGTTCCTGTTTTTTCATGGCATCTGTTTGGGCGTTTTGCGGAGATTGCCGTGCCGAGTATTCTTCAGCAGAGCTTTATTTCCGTCGGCAATATAATAATTCAAAGTGTTATAAATAACTTCGGAGCGGCTGTCATGGCGGGATACTCTTCCGCCGTCAAGCTGAACAATATGGTCACAACGTCGCTCACAACTCTCGGAAACGGCATTTCAAGCTTTACTGCACAGAACCTCGGTGCCGCCAAGCCGGAAAGAATTAAAGCAGGATTTGCGGCCGGACTGCGGCTTGTGTTTGCAATCTGCGTTCCGCTTGTGCTTTTGTATTTCTTTGCGGGCAGGCAGCTTGTTTATGTTTTTTTGGAAAGCCCGACAGGCACGGCAGCGGATATCGGAATGCGCTTTTTGCGGATAATTTCGCCGTTCTATCTTATTGTTGCCGCAAAGCTTGTTGCGGACGGCGTTTTGCGCGGTGCGGGCATGATGAAAAAGTTTATGGTGACGACCTTCAGCGATTTGACTCTGCGCGTTGCGCTTGCGGCGGTATTGTCGAAAACCGCACTCGGAACAACGGGAATTTGGCTTGCATGGCCCATCGGCTGGACGATTGCAACCGCGCTGTCGCTCATTTTTTACGGCACGGCCGATTGGAAAAAATACGTTAAAAAGAGCGAAAAAAGCATCCCTGTCGAAGCGGAAAACGACGAAGCGGAACTTGAAATGCAGACGGAATAAATCCTTTCGGAAACAGCCGAACACTCACGAAACCTGTTCGGTGCAGAACAGAAAAAAATGCCGCGCGGAGTGCAGATATCGTCCGTGCGGCATTTGAATATTCGTTAAAAATCGGCGAATAAGCCGGACGGGATCAAATTTCCGTGCAGCCGCCGACGGTCACGAAACCGTCAAGCTTCCTCCCGTTTTTGCAAAGCGGACATTCGTCGCTGCGATAGACATTGTATTCGTTTAAATCGCTGCGCATGAAAATGCTGTGAACGGGTAAGCCGGCAGCTTCTTCAACAGCGGAAAATATCGAACCTATGCCCACGGGCTTGCCGCCGTAATAGCGGATGCATTCGGCAGCACGGGCAAGGCTGCGCCCTGTGGAAACTGTGGACATGAGCAGAAGAATATTGCGATTCGTAACATACTGCTGCATATCGCTGCTGAAGACCAATTGGTTGTTTGAATTTATGCCCGGAGTGATGATGTTAACGGTTGCGCCGCTGTTAACGCTGTGACTTGAATCGATGAGATCCTGCGCGATAAATGCGCCGATGACCTGCGTGTTTTCAAGGCAGATTATCGTGTCGATGGGTGTGCAGCGGAAAAATTTTGATATTTCGTCCGCCGCTTCGGCTGCCATTGCTGCATTTGACCGAATCTCTGTCATGCTGATATACCTGTCAACATGAGCATGTCCCGTTGCAAAGTGTCCGGAATAGATGCTCAGTTTAATGCGCCTGTTGCCTTTTGCCGCTATGGTGATTTTGTTTGACAGCATAATGAATAAAATCCCCTCATGTCATAATATCGGAGCATGAACTGAAATTTCCATACCCGATATATTTATTTTAACATAAAGCGTCTTTTGGTTCAAGAGTAAAATATAAAAAATTTAAATTAAAATGAAACAATCACTCAAAAATCGTGTCCGGAAAAGCGCGCTGAAGCTTCATGAGCGTTTCGGCATCCATCCCCGTGCCTTCAACGGCGGAAATGAACTGCAATTCCTTCATGCTGAAAAACAACGAAAAATCATCAATCGGGTTGTAGGTCAATATTACTCTCTGAAGGCTGCGTGTCTTAGACAGTAAAACGGAAATATCAGTCAGCTTGTTTGAGGATAAATTCAGAATCAGCAATCCGGTGCTGTTGAGCGGTGTTTCGCAGCTTTCTATAGCATTGAACGAAAGATCCAACGTGTGAAGATTTTTCAGCGGACAAATCGGGTTTATATCGCCGATGTCGTTGCCGCTTAAATCAAGATAGTGCAAATCGGTAAGCGAAGAAAGCGGCTCGACAGCTGCTATATCGTTGCCGTGAAGAGAGAGTGTTTCCAGCGAAGAAAGATTTGAAATCGGAGAAAGATCCGAAATCGCGTTGCTGTCCGCATACAGGTTGATAAGTTGGGAAAGGGCGGAAATCGGGGATAAGTCCGAAACAGCGTTGCCGCTGATATCGAGAGTTTGCAGGGAAAAAGCGGATGAAAACGGCGTTAAATCCGTGATTGCACACTGACGAACGCTCAGTTCGCACAATTGCGAAAGCTGTGACAAAACGTTAAAATCGGATGCCGAAACATTGTTGAGCGTCAATCGCTTCAGTTTTTTCAGCTGAGTGAGCGGCTCTAAGCTCTGCACGGTGTTGAACGACAAATCAAGCTCAACAAGGTTCTTAAATGCGGCAAGTTCCGAAATATCGTTGATGCCGCAGTGACTTAAATCAAGTTTTGTGACAGAAAGAATATCGCCGAGGAAGATTTTGCCTTCCCAAAAGAGCTGCTCGCGGACGCACTGCTCCAAACGGCGGTTTTCGAAATAATACAGTTCATATGTTGCGGAAATCTCATACGGAATATCTGTCGGCTCGACATCGGGAGTTTCAACGCCGATATTTCCTGTCGGTGCAGGTGAAATCGGGGCGGTGCCGATGTCTGAAACACAGGCGCACAGGGCAAACACTGCGGCGACAGCTGCAATAATCAGAACAGACGTAAGAAAAATACGGGATAAATGCTGCAATTTTCCGCTGCGTTCCGCTGCCTTGAAAAACATCATCGGCTTGCTCCTTTCGGGTACATCGGGCGTTGTGCTGCCGCAGAATATTTTATCGGGAATTCGATGAAAAGTCAACCCGAAAGGCAGCTTTACAACAGCTTTTCGTACAGGCTGAACCAAGGCAGGCCGTATTCCTTCGAAATAAATGTTGAATCAGCCGAAGGAAGCTTCAGCCCCGCTGAAAAAAAGTTTGGTTTCGGAATTTCAGTTTGAGCTCAAGCGTGCATTGTTGTAAGAAACAGCAAGGTGACTCGGCGCAAAAATCAATGCCGCAGCAGCGAGATACAGCCTGAAGTGATTGCAGCGTCTTTTTGCAGCAGAATTTTCCGACAGAAATATTGCGGCAACCCGACATTTACCCGTCCTGCTCAGTCAACCGTTTTGCCTGTTCCATCCAATAAGCCCGAATCATTTCTATCATTTTAATACAGTCGCTTTCAGCGGTGGAAGCATGATATTTTTTCATGTTGCTAAACGTATGCCCGCAAGGTTCAAGCGTAGTATCGCTCTCATAACCGCCGCTTACGCCGATAAGCCATGGACCGAGTAAGCCGGTTTTAAACTTGAAAAAATAGTATCTCATATCATGGAGTTCAAAGTTTCCGGCGTATTCGATCTTCCTCGGTTCTCTCCCGAGTTCATGCGGATCAGACAACCATATTACCATATTCTTTTTTGCAGCTTCCATCTGTGCAAGGTTCATTTCTTGTCACTCCCATAAAATTAATTTGTTCAATTCGCGGCAATATGTAAAAATCCGCCGTAATTCCATCAAAATTACGGCGGACATGTGGCGGAGAGAAAGGGATTCGAACCCTTGATACGGTTCCCCGTATACACGATTTCCAATCGTGCGCCTTAGACCAGCTCAGCCATCTCTCCAACTGTATGTGCAAAGCATCATACGGCACTTGCATATAATACAGCATTGGGTGAAAAAAAGCAAGCTTTTTTTGCAATGTAGATAATATATTATCGATATTCGTAACCTTTATTGCTCAGGTCGGTTTAATGTGCTATAATCGATATGAAAGGGGAGCGAAATGCAAAAGAAAAGCGTTCGAACGGCATTGACTTATGCACTGCCGGGTTTGGTGAGTGTTGGATTTGCTGTGTTTGCGGCATTTTCGAAAAGAGCGGACAGGGCGGGCATTTTGTTCGGCGGTGCTGCGGCTTTGGTTTTCCAGCTGCTGATTTTTCGGCTGCTGCCCGTTTTTTTTGATTTTTTTACGGAGAACGAAGAAAAATCTCCGTGTGTGGACTTGGGTGCGCGAAGCCGAAGAAGGCTGCACCCTTGGCTTCAAATCGTTCTTTCCGCGTTCATTATTCAATTTATTACAATTGCTGCAATATATGCGGCGGATATGAACCTGAACGGTTATTCGGGAACCGTCCTTCAAACTTATGCGCGCCTGTTCGTAACGGGGAAAGGCAGCCCTGTTTGTGCGCCCGATGCGCTGAGCGGGCTCGGGTTGCTTTCCACGCTTGGGGAATATGTATTTCCGCGTGCAATTGCTGCGGGTATCGGGGTTTACAGAGATGCTGCGCTGCTCGGCATTCCGACGGCGGGGCTTGTTTTCGCACTGAACACGGTTTCAGTTTGTGCAGCCGCTGTAATGCTGTATGAACTGATGCTGCTCGACTTCGAAAAGCGCACGGCGGTGTTTGCCGTCAGGGTTCTGCTGTTTTCACCGATGTGCGTTTTGCTTTTGCAGCCCACATCGGGTTTATCTGTATTTCTCCTGTTTTCGCTTGCGGCTGCATATTGTGCAAGGCGCGGATATTATGTTCGGAGCGGACTTTTTGCGGCGGCTGCATCGGCATTCAATGTGTTCGGCCTGCTGCTTGCGCTGCTGCCGATAGCGGAGGGAATACGTGCCTGCCGTTTAGAAAAACGGAACGGAGAAAAGTTTGCGGGCAGCTGCGCTCGCTGCGCGGCGGGAGCATTGCTTCCGGCTGCGGCTTCAGCCGGCATGATCGGCGGCTTGCTGTACTGCGGTATGCTTAATGACTGCTTTTTGAAAGGTGCGATCGGACTGCGGCAGGGGTTCGGGTTTATGTTTGAATCTGCGTTCGGACTGCTAAGTCTTAATGCGCCTGAAATATGGGTGAGCGCTGTTTCCTGCATCGTACTTATTCTTCTGCTCTTTGCGGGCGGGAGAAGAATCAGACTGAGTTATTCGCTGTTTTGCTTTGCATGGATGGCAATCGCCTTGCCCAACGTTGACGCAAAATATATATTGGTTTTGACGGCGGCGTTTCCGTTTTTGCCGCTGTTCGTTTCGGCAATTGCAAAGAGCCGCGCCGTGCGGGTGATTGTCGGCGTTTTGGGGTTTGCATGTGAAATTGCATTCGCCGCATTAATGTTCATTTAAAAGTTTTGCTGTGCGTAAAAGCTTTGCTGTGCGGGCATTGGAGCAGGCGGCCCGAGAACGGACTTCATAAAACAAAACTAAAGATAAGCTGCAAAAGCTCGCTGCCGACGGTCACTGCGGCAGCGGGCTTTTAGGCTTTAACGGAATTAAGTGTAAATTTGCATGAGCCTGCTTAGGAACAAATCGGGCGGATTTATTTTTCGGCAGCACTTTCCGCTTTGTCCGCAGCGGTTTCTGTGCTTTCTGCTTTGTTCGGAAAGCGAACTTTTGCAAGCAGCGAGGTGTTTTTCATCAGCCACCAAAGTGCAATGAGCACCTGGAGAACCGCTGCAATGATATAAATGAGAGAAACGTTCGGAACGTTAAGCGAGATATCAACCGAAAGTGCAACACCCCAAACAATTCCGCAAACGGAAAGATAGCTGAAAATCGGCGGGTGCCAAAGCGCCGACAGCACGAGCGTCACGATGAACATCGCGGGGATTGCATAAATGAATGCAAGCCAAATTCGCGGAAGGTCGGGAAAGGCGACTTTGAATGCGAAAAAAACAACGGCAGCAACAAGCCACACCAGTCCGGCGGACATCAGCGTTATGATACTGCGCTTCAGCTTAGGTGCGGCACGGTGGCTCTTTCGATGCTTTTCAGTCAAAAGGTCGTTAACCGTTACGCCGAACAGTTCCGCAAGCATGACAAGAACAAAAATATCGGGAACACCGTCTGCTCTCTCCCATTTGGAGACGGATTTATCCGAATAGTGGATTCTTTCGGCAAGCTCCGCTTGGGTAAGGTTGCATTCACGCCGGTAGCGCACAATGTTTTCGGCAATGGTTTTTTTCACTTTTTCATCATCTCTAACTATCATGAGGCTATTTTACACCAACAAGCGGAAAAAAGCAACAGAAAATCAATTATAATGCGATATATAAATTTGTTAACAGAAATAAACAAAAAAACACACTCTACTCACGGTAGAATACGGGTTTTTGAACTCTACCGGCGGGAATCGGCAGCGTAGAATTTCATATGCGCGCAATAGGGTGCATTTCGGCGGGGAATATGATACAAAATAAACCGCGAAGCAAAGCAGGGACACCTGCCTTAGGCCGACATAAACGGAGGAGGCCGGTACGGAAAAAGAAAAGCGAAAGGAATCAGCAGAAACATGGAGAATCTCAGAGCGAATCATTTTGAGAGTCGGGACAGCGGACTCAATAAAAACGAATTTAACTTGTCCGCAAAATCCGGAAGGTCGGTCGGCAAGAGAAAGCTGTGCGCTGCCAAAATTATACGGGTTGTAACCGTGCCGCCGGTATTTGCGGCTCTGCTCACAACGATTCTTTATATTGCAATGGGTGACGCTGCGTTTGCAAACAGGTTTCACTATGCGGAGGCTGTTTTTTCGCTCAGCCTTCTGCCTGTTGTTCCGTATGCGCTGTGCGCGGTGATTCCTGCATTGAAAAAGCGCGGAAGGAAGTTTGAAAGGACGGTTGCGCTCATTTTCTCGGTGACGGGTTACTTTATGGGTGCGGCATTTGCTTTTTTCGGCGGAGGAGTGCAGGTTGAAAAGGTTATGTTTGCAACATATCTCTGTTCCGGGCTGCTGCTGGCGATACTTTCCTTCATATTCAAATATCGCGCAAGCGGTCATGCCTGCGGTGTTGCGGGGCCTGTCGCAATGCTGACGGCGTATCTCGGTGCTGCTTTCCTGCCTGCTGCTTTGCTTTTGGTGCCGATCGGCATATCATCGGTTCGACTCGGACGGCACACTGTGCTTCAAGTCATAATCGGTTCGGCGGTTTCGGTTATTTCGTTTGGTGCAATGTATCTGCTTGTGCCTGCGCTCGGATTATAAAAAGACTGAATGCGTTAAAAATAATAAGATAGATGAAAAAGGAAGCTCCCCGCAAGGGGGGCTTCCCCCATTTGTTATGTGCAGTTCAAAACGGCGGAGACCCGCAGAATAAGTGATTTTGGAAATGCGGAAATGATGCTGCAAATGCGTTGAAGAAAGGGCTGCTGCCGCAAAAGAATAATAGCGATAACTGCATACAGCCGCAGGGGAAGCGGATGTATGAGGAGGGGCTTTTGCAGCAGCAGCTTCCCGAACGGAAGGCTCGGAGGAAGTGGTGTCCGCGCACTGCTGCTGATGCAGCATAGAGGTGAAAGAAATGAACCGTGACATGACAGCGGTGTGCGGACTGTTAGGTGCGATGTATCCGTGCCCTTTGCGATACATCGCGGGGCGAGATATCTGTGGCAATGTGCTGCCTGTGAACATATATTAACAGAATAAAATTTATTTTGCCGAATCTGCGCCCGAATTGCATTTTTTTGTCACAAAACGGACACAGGCGGCACAAAGGAACATATATTAATGTTATATGTACTTTTTTATGTACAGCAGCAATAAAAAGCTGCACTTCATGCAGCATCGGAAAGCGGTGCTGCAAACAATGTTCAAAGAATTGCCCAAATTCAATTGTTGAAAAAGAAGTTCTGTTATGCTACAATGCAGACTGGACAGGAATCGAGTCGGCTTGCGCTTCAAAATGAGGAACAGCCGAACCGTGTTCCGAATGAGAACAAAAAGAAAAAGGAGTTAAACAATAACAAATGAAAAAAATTGCAACCATCTTTACGGCAATCCTTCTTGCTGCCGCAATGCTGCTGCCGCAGGCAATGCTTGCGGATCAGGGCGCGGTGTTCACGATGAACGGCACGGACAACGTTCCTGCCGGAGGCACCTTTGATGTTACGCTGAGCGTAAGCGGAGAATATGCAATCCACGCTGCTCACCTTTCCGTTGAATATGATCCCAATTCTCTCGAACTTGTCGGGCTTGAAGAGCTGGATGTTATGAAAAACCTTCGTTCCGGGAACAACCTTGTTATCCTTGATTACGAGACGCTTGCCTATCAGGGCAAAATCAAGCTCGGAATCGGTATGCCGACCGATGCGATGAACGCGAAAGGCGATATCTTCAAAATGACCTTTAAGGTCAAAGACGGCGTTTCGGTGAATCAGCAAATCGTTATGATCGTAAACGAATTTGTGAATGCACCCGTCGGCGGCGAATCCACTCCGCAGGCGTTCACGACTCATAACGCGATAATCACGATCAGCGGAGCAAAGGACCCCGAGGGCGGATTTAACCGCGGAGAAGAGGCTGTCGGCGACAACAAGACGTCGGCTCCGAACTATCAGCCCACCGAAACAAAACAGCCCGCCGAAAGCGGCGACCCGACCGGCAGCACCACGCCCGAACCCGGTGCGGACAGCACCAAAGCTCCCGACACAAAACCCAATGACAACACTAAGACGCCTTCAAACAGCGGCGGAGAAAAAACACCCGTCAAAGTTTGGCCCTTCATTGCTGCGGGCGGCGTAGTTGTTCTCGGTGCAGCAGCAGGAGTTGCAGTCGCTCTCTCTAAAAAGAAAAAGAACAACGAAGACAACTGAACGGTTTAAGCCTTAAATCGGGCTGAATAAATGCCTTGACCGGTGTTTGTGCGGCAGCTGCCGGCAAACAGGCAGACAAAACGGGAGCGTCGGAGCAATTCCGACCTCCCAACTGATTTGCACAAGGAACATTCCCGGCGGAAATTGTTCAGCCGTTCGTACACAGTAAAAAGCAAAACGCCGAAAACGGCGGTGAGATTAAACACTTTTTAAATACTCTTTCTTATCCTTAAATGAAAGGCAGAAGAAATCATATGAAAAGAATTTTTGCGGTCTTTACAGCTTTGCTCATACTCTGTTCGGGATTTTATGCCAATGCAGAAAGAAACGGCAGTTCATCGTCCAAAATCGGAGAAAACATTTCGGACTTTGTTTCCGAAACGATTCACGGAGAAAACATTAACGGAGCAGTTTTTGCTCAAAAAAAGATAACGGTTCTGCACTATTTTTCAACTTGGAGTGCCGTATGCATAAACGAGATGGAATATATGCAGACGGCGGCGGATGGTTTCCCCGATGACATCGGGGTCTGCGGCTTGCTTTATGAGGATGCAACAAGCACTCCGGAGGCATGCGCCGAGCTTATGGAAAGCGCGGGGTACACTTACGATTGCATTCGCCTCGATTCGGTGCTGGGTGCACTTGTTTCGGAATATAACATGATTCCGCAAACATTTATTGTAAATAATCAGGGAGTTGTGGTAGAGCATTTTGTCGGCGAATTTGAAAATTACGGGCAACTTGAACAAAGAATCGAACATTGGCTCGGTTATTCCGAACAAAACTGTACCATAACGTTTATCGATGGCCTGACGGACGAAATAATTTCGCAGGCAAACATTCCCGTCGGCGGTTCGGCTGTTCCCCCGATTCCGCCCGAACACGAGGGTTACGAGTTCCTGATGTGGGAAGGGATATATCAGAATGTTCAACATTCGGGGAATGTCTATGCGCGATATGAGGCAGTTGAGCCGATCACACGCCCGGGAGATGTCGATATGGACGGAATTGTTTCGATCGCCGATGCACTGGTGACGGCGCGCGTTGCGCTCGAACTTATTGAACACGACGGCGTTGCACAGTACGGAGATTTGGATAACGACGGAAGAATAACAATTGCCGATGCGCTGCTGATTGCACGAATTGCAATAGGCGTTGCGTGATAAGAGCTTACGAGCGACAGGGAGAAAACGATGTTTGTTATAGTCGGGCTGGGCAACCCGGGCAGGGAATACGCCAAAACGCGTCACAATGTCGGGTTTATGACAATCGATAAAATAGCGGAAAGGCTGAATATTTCCGTAAACAAAAAAGGGTTTCGTTCCGTGTACGGCGAGGGGCGGCTCGGCGGCACGCGCGTTGTGCTTGCAAAACCGGAAACGTTTATGAACAATTCCGGCTGGGCAGTGGGCGATCTTTTGAAATGGTACAAACCGCAGCATGATGAACTTATTGTAATATATGATGACATAGATCTGCCCTGCGGCGCGCTCAGAATCCGCATGAACGGTTCGGCGGGAACGCATAACGGAATGCGAAGCATTGAAAGCCTGATTGGGTTTGAAGACTTTCCGCGAATCAGGGTCGGAATCGGAAAGCCCGCACACGGCCTTATCGACCATGTTCTCGGTGTTCCGACCGACGAAGAAGCAAAGCTTATTGACGGTGCAATGATGCAGGCGGCGGAGGCGGCAGAGCTTATCATTGCCGGAAAGCCCGAAGAAGCGCAAACAAGATTCAACTATAAGCCGCCCAAAAAACAAAAGGCGGAACGCGGTATGCAGTCCGCAAAATTCCGTTATGTTCCGCAGAGGGAGCTTTCCGCATTTTCAAAGTGTGAGGAAGTGTTCTTTGAAAACACGGATATGGACCCGAATGCCGTTAATGCGCCGGATTATCCTTTCGGCATTGAACAGATTAAGGATGCGGAAGCGCGGCTTGTGCGCTTTGCGCCGCTTATTGAGAAAGCATTCCCCGAAACGGCGATGCGGCACGGTATAATCGAATCACGGCTTGAAGCGGTTCAGAATTTCCAAAAGCAGCTTTTGAAGCGCGGCGGCTGTTCGGAAGCCGTTCCGGCGGGCAGCCTGTTTATAAAAGCGGATTCGGAACTGCCGGTCGCAGGTTCGGTGAAAGCGCGCGGCGGTATTTACGAAGTGCTGAAGCATACCGAAAAGCTTGCGCTTGAGCACGGACTTATAACAACCGACTCTGACTATTCGACCCTGCTTGAAAAGCGTGAGTTCTTTTCGAAATACAAAATTCAGGTCGGCTCAACGGGGAACCTCGGGCTGAGCATAGGCATTGCA
>ERZ827104.3143-NODE-3143-length-11966-cov-3.009235_pt1 | contig 11966 bp, 10 predicted proteins | sample MGYA00519781_ERZ827104 | MGnify/ENA primary metagenome ERZ827104 (study PRJEB31778, sample SAMEA3449257) | human gut metagenome | biome: human gut; feature: human-associated habitat; material: faeces | place: United Kingdom | collected 2010/2012 ... | reverse complement strand
GGTCGTCAGCAGCGCGGCCGCCATCATGGCTGCCATGGATCCTTTGGTCGTTCTCATCGTCATATCGTTTTGTTTTACCTGACAATCGTTTCTTCGCGGTCGGGACCTACCGAAATGATCTTGACCGGCACGCCCGTCTCCCGCTCGATGAATTCGATGTACTCTTTGAGCTGACGGGGGAACTCGTCGTAGCTGCGCATCGAGTTGATGTCGCATTTCCATCCTTCGAACTCCCTGTACTCCGGAACTATTTCCCCGGCGGTCTCGAACGGGAACTCGGTCGTCCGCTCCCCGTTCACGCGGTAGGCTACGGCCACTTTCAGCCGGTCGAAATCGTTCAGCACGTCGGCTTTCATCATGATCAGCGACGTGACTCCGTTCATCATGACCGAGTACTTCAGCGCGACCATGTCGAGCCAGCCGCAGCGGCGGGGACGGCCTGTAACGGTCCCAAATTCATGGCCCGTTTCCCTAAGGTACGTGCCAGGACCATCCGTATCAAAAAGTTCGCAGACAAAAGGACCTTCACCAACACGGGTCGTATACGCCTTGACAACACCGACTACATGGTCAATGAACCGAGGCCCTACGCCGCTGCCCGTAGCAGCATTGCCTGCCGTCGGATTGGAGCTTGTCACGTAAGGGAATGTCCCATAATCGATATCAAGGAACGTGGCTTGGGCACCTTCAAAAAGGACCTTCCTGCCTTCGTCAAAAAAGTCTCCCAAGGCGACACTCGTGTCACATACGTGGGGTCGGAGCGCTTCGGCATATTCGAGATAGGCTTTCAGCATCGGCTCGTAGGCCAGGGGTTCCGCCTTGTAATATTCCGTAAAAAGCTTGTTTTTTGCGGCCAAGGTCCGTTTCAGTTTTTCTGCAAGGACCTCTTTGTTCATAAGGTCACAGACACGAATCCCGGTACGGGCATACTTATCCATGTAACAAGGTCCGATCCCACCTTTGGTCGTCCCGATCTTGTTCGCTCCCAAGGCCAGTTCCTGCAGCTCATCCTGCTTTTCATGATAAGGGAAGACGACATGGGCCCGGTCACTGATGAGCAGATTCGTCGTATCAACGCCTTTGGCCTGCATGCCCCGGATTTCTTCCAAGACGACGCGGGGGTTGATAACAACGCCGTTACCCAAGATGCAGGTTTTGTCCTTATAGAGGATACCGCTTGGCAATAGTCTCAGTTTATAGGAAACATCATTGACAACAACCGTATGGCCTGCGTTGGAGCCGCCGGAATAACGGACCACCACATCGGCACGCTGGGCCAGAAAATCCACGATCTTGCCTTTTCCTTCATCGCCCCATTGGGAGCCAATTACAACGATAGATGACATAACGTTCTCCTTACCTAGATCTTACATCCCATAGCGGGCGTAGATATCATCAATGTGCTTAAGCATGTGTTTGGGTTCAAAGCAGGCTTCAATTTCTTCTTTCGTGAGGTATTTTTCGATATCCGGATCGGCTTCAACGTTGGTCTTGAAATCAGCCCCTTCAAGCCAGCGGGCCATGGCATTGCGCTGGACCCACTTGTAGGCATCCTCACGCAGGACGCCCTTGCCAACAAGAGCAACCAAGAGGTTCTGGCTGAAGATAAGACCGCCCGTCTTGTTGAGGTTGCGGATCATGGCATCAGGATAAACAAGGAGTTTGTCGAGAATATTGGTCATCTTGCGGAGCATATGGTCCAGAAGGATCGTGCTGTCCGGCAGGATGATCCGTTCCACAGAAGAATGGGAAATATCGCGTTCATGCCAAAGTGCCACATTTTCAAGGGCAGCCTGGGCGTTGCCGCGGAGCACACGGGCAAGGCCGCAGATCTTTTCGCACGTGATCGGATTGCGCTTGTGCGGCATGGCGGAAGACCCCTTCTGTCCGGGCGCAAAATATTCTTCTGCTTCGCGGATGTCCGTGCGCTGCAGGGCACGGATCTCCGTAGCCATTTTTTCAAGGGAAGCCCCGCAGACAGCAATAGTTGTCAGATAGAAGGCATGACGGTCACGCTGCACGACCTGGGTCGCCAGGCGAACCGGTTCCAGCCCCAGTTTTTCGCAGACATATTTTTCAACAAAGGGATCGATATTGGAATAAGTTCCGACAGCACCGCTGAGCTTACCGACAGAAATATATTTCTTTGCCAGTTCCAAGCGTTCGATGTTGCGTTCCGTTTCATCCATCCAAAGAAGGAATTTCAGGCCAAAGGTCATGGGCTCAGCATGGATCCCATGGGTTCTTCCCACACAGATCGTGTTCCGATAGGTCTGGGCCTGACGTTTCAGGACTTCATGGAGCTTCTTTTCCAGATCGATCAGAAGTTCGCAGGAATGCTTCATCATGACGCCCATGGCCGTATCCTTGACGTCACTGGACGTAAGCCCTTTATGGATATATTTGGAGGCATCGCCTACGTGTTCCGCTACATTGGTGAGCAGGGAAATGATATCGTGGTTTGTCACCTTTTCGATTTCATGGACCCGGTCCAGTTCAAAATCAGCCTTGGTCTGAATGTCATGAAGGGCATCATCGGGGACAATTCCCAATTTGTTCATGGCTTCACAGGCAAGGATCTCAACCTTGACCATGGTGCGGTCTTCATTTTCTTCCGTCCAGATGGACCCCATTTCTTTACCCGTATAACGTGGAATCACAGTACTTCCTCCTTAGCAAAATGCTTCCTGTAACATTGCATGACAATACAGCGCGCCGTTATCGCCGCCCTCTCATTGTATCATTTTTCCGAACGAGTCGCAATGACTTCTCATATAAGAAAGGGACTTTCCTTGACTCTTCTTAGGATAAGAATAGAGGAAAATCTCCGAAAGATGAAGTCTGGGCTTGCTTTCCAGAGGCGCAAGCCCGTCTTTCATTTTTTCTGAACATAAAATGGTTTTTTCCATAAAATCGTTCACATTATAAGGCCCAAAAAAAGAGGGCTGCCTGTGCAGTCCCCTTGAATCATCCTTGCTGGTCGGCCATCTGGGCCAAATGTTCCGGCGTAAGGTCGAAAAAGTGCGTCGTATCCTTCTGGAAGAAGAGATTGACCGTTCCCACCGGACCATTACGATGCTTGGCCACGATGAGTTCCGCCACGTTCTTTTGTTCCGTATCAGGATTATAGTAATCGTCACGATAGATAAAGCAGACAATATCGGCATCCTGCTCGAGGGCCCCCGATTCACGAAGGTCGCTGAGCATCGGCCGCTTGCTGGTCCGCGACTCAACACTTCGGCTGAGCTGACTGAGGGCAATGACCGGTACGTTCAGTTCCCTGGCAAGGCCTTTGAGGGACCGGGAAATTTCACTCATCTCCTGCTGACGATTGTCGCTGGCCCGTTTCGACGAGCCCTGCATGAGCTGCAGATAGTCAACGATGATGAGATCAAGTCCGTTTTCGGCCTTCCAGCGCCGTGCCTTGGACCGCATTTCCATTGCCGTCATACCCGGCGTATCATCCAGCATGATACTGGCATTGCTGAGCCGGTCAGCAGCAGCAATGAGATTTGGCCATTCCTGGTCCTGGAGCTGTCCAATCCGCAGACGGGAAGCATCAATGCCAGCCTGACTGCAGAGCATACGCTGGACCAGCTGCTCCTTGCTCATTTCCAAAGAGAAAAAGATAACGGATTTATGGCCCTTGATTCCCACATGTTCCGCAATATTGAGCACCAAGGAAGATTTACCCATGGACGGACGGGCAGCGACAATGATAAGGTCTGACGGCTGAAGCCCGCTCGTCATCTTATCAAAATCCGTAAATCCCGTAGGAAGCCCCGTAAAGGCTTCCTTTGAATCATATAGTTCCTCGATGCGTTCCATAGCACCGCGAACAATATCACGGATCTTGACAATCCCGCCGGTTTGGGTCCGGTTGGCAACAGAAAGGATTTTCTGTTCCGCCTCGTCGATGGTTTGGGCAATGTCGGTATCTTCTTCATAGCCCGTGGCCGCGATGGACGTTGCCGCATTGATCAGCTGCCGGCGCAGGGATTTTTCCTCCACGATCTTGGCGTGGTATTCCACGTTCGCCGCCGTCGGAACAGCGTTGGAAAGGTTGGTGATGGTCTGTGAACCGCCAACTGCATCAAGCTTGCCCTTTTTGCGGAGCTCCTCAATGACCGTGACAAGGTCGACGGCCTCATTGCGTTCATGGAGGTCCTTGATGGCGCCAAAAACGATGCGGTCATCCTGACGGTAGAAGTCATCTTCCCGCAGGATCTCACAGGCCTTTTCAATGGCCTCGCGACTGATGAGCATGGCCCCCAGCACACTCTGCTCGGCCTCCACATTTTGAGGGGGAATCCGGTCTTCCATGACTTAAGCCTTTGCTTCTACGACAACCTTGAACCTAGCTGTAACTTCCGGCAGAAGTTTGGCCGTAGCCGTATATTCACCAGGGCTCTTGATGGTCTCGGGAATTTCGATCTTGCGGCGGTCAATGCCTTCCATCCCCGTCTGGGCAAGGAGTGCGTCTGCCACATCCTTGGAAGCGATGGAGCCAAAGAGCTTTCCATTTTCACCGACCTTGACGGCCAGATGAAGTACCACTTTTTCCAGCTGCGAGGCCAGAACGACTGCTTCATCATGGGCCTGGGCCTTGCGGTGGGCCGCTACCTTTTGATCGGCCTTGGCCTGATTCAGGTTACGGGCCGTTGCTTCCTGGGCAAAGCCCCGAGGAATGAGATAGTTGCGGCCATAGCCTTCAGCCGTCTCAATGATTTCACCTTTTTTACCCAACTTCTTTACGTCCTTCAGCAGAATTACCTTCATCGGAATCGCTCTCCTTCATTTGTTCTTTTGCCATCTCAATGATTTTCGGAATCAGGTCCTCGGCCTTGGCACCCTTGATCTGGACACCGGCTACGGTCTGGTGACCGCCGCCGCCGAGTTCTTCCATCATGATCTGGACATTGACGGACCCGTCACTGCGGGCCGAAATACTGACGCCATCGTCGCTCTCATTGAGAACGGCGCTGACATGGATATCGTTCATGGTCAGCAGCTCATCGGCTGCTTGGGCTACGACAACGGAAACATTGCGGTCATTCTGGGCGCCACTGGAATGAACCGAAACAGCAAGACCTGGAATGGGTTTCTTCATTTCCGTAATGATCTTGGCCCGGAGGATAACAGAGGCGTCATCTTCCTTGAAAAGCTGGGATACGGCATGGGGATCGGCTCCATAACGCCTCAGATAGGCCGCTGCCTCAAAGGTACGTTCACCTGTCTGGACAGCAAAGTTCTTGGTGTCAACAACGATCCCAGCATAAAGGACGGAGGCCTCCAGGGAGCTGATTTCCATGCGCTCCTGGAAATACTGCAGGATTTCCGTAACCATTTCACTTGTCGAGGATGTGGATGGCTCCATGTACTGCAGCATCACTTCCTCTATGACATCTTCAGCCCGGCGATGGTGATCGATGATCACGCGCCGCTTGATGGCAGCAAGGAGTTTTGGTGCCGCCGTCAGCATGGCTCGATGATGGTCCACCAAAACCAGGAGACTGCCCGGCGTACGCTGCTCCATGGCAACCTCTTCACTGATGATGAGATCCTCATAGGGATTATTGCCGTGGGTTACGTTTTCAATATTATCTACAGCAGTCCCCTGACCGCTCCAGACAATATAGCACTCCTTGCCCAAGGTCCGGGCCATCTTGGCCACACCAATGGCCGCGCCAATGGCATCATAGTCCTCGTTGACGTGGCCCATAATAAAGACCTTATCGGCATTGGTCATAAGCTCGTGGATGGCCTGGGCGACAATCCGGGCCCGCACACGGGTATTTTTCGCCTGCACGCTCCCGCGGGCGCCATAAAAGCTCACTTCATCGCCAATGGAGACAACGGCCTGGTCTCCGCCGCGCCCCAAGGCAAGATCCAAACAGGACTGGGCCTTTTGAGCCATTTCCGAAAGGGTCTTCATGCCGCTTGCCACACCGATACTGACGGTCGGTGTAATCCGTGGATTGATTTTGATTTCCCGCACTTTATCAAGGAGGGGAAACTTTCGATTGATGGTATCGACAAGGCCTTTCCTGTTGATGCCTACTAGATAGAGGTCTTCGGAATACTTAAGGGAATAGCCGTTTACTTCTTCCGCCCAAGAGTTGATCGCCTTCGTGATGGCAACCACCAGGCTTGCCCGGTCGCTCTCATTGAGGCCCTTTAGGGCATCAGCGTAGTTGTCGAACTGGACATAAGCCACAACGGGACGCTCGTCCTCATAACGGCGCTGCTGCCGCTCCTTATTGGTCACATCATACAGGTAGATGACAACACCCGTGTCACTGCCAGCTTCTTCCGTTGTCTGGATGGGACGGACCAGCATGGAATAGATGCGGTCGCCAATCTTGATGCTCTTATCGGAATCACGGACCCGGAGGGTCGCAAAATTATTTTCCGGTGGCGGCAGGATCTTGTCAAATAAGGAGCCCAAAGGAGCATCCACATTGATGTACTCATTGAAAAGGCGGTTTTTCCATTGCAAGTGGCCCTCCTGGTCAAATACGGCAATGCCTACAGGCAGGCGCTGCACGGCGTAATGGTTGGCCCGCTCAATATTCCGCACCACCGTCGTCATAGCATGGTTGAACCATGCCTCCCGGAGCTTGCTGCTGCGGGAACTGAAATAATAGACGAGAAGGACAGCGGTAAAGCCAGCGGCTGTCCAAATCACCTGGTTTACATAAAAGCCATAGACGACACAAAGGGTGCCGAGGATGGCCGCCGCGACCCGAAGGGTACGCCATAATTTGGCTCGTTCTTCGTCTTTCATGGTCGATTCTCCTATCTGCTGCGCAGCCTGCGCTGATCCGTTACCATCTCAATGGCTCCCATGACCACGAGGAACTGGGAAACAAGGGGGATTACGAAACTGGTAAGGACTGCCAAGGGAAACCAAAAACGCGGTTTACCCCGATACTGGACGTACCAAAGGACCACACTGAGCCCCTGCAGCAAAAGCAGCATGCTTGCCACAGTAAAGAGCGTGTAGCCTCCCAGGAAGCCATAGCTGGTCTCATCTCCGCGAAAATAAAGCAGCGTTGCCATCCCCAGTCCGTACCCTCCTAAAATCCAGCGCGGCAGGGTCCATGTGGCAAAAGGAAGAAACCAAGGGTAGGGGTCCCCCAATCGGGAAAGGACCTTCCGGGCCGCCCAGTAATTGACAAAAGCCGAAATGGGACAGCTAAGGAGCAGTCCAGCTGGAAGGACGAGACTCAGCATATGCTGCATCCGTTCCAGGGATTCCGTGGTCATGATCCCGGAAACCCCCAGCGTATCATAGATGTCCTTGGTCATTTGAACAGATTCAGCAATGGCATGGGTAAAGGATTCCACCACATTGATGCCCATAAGGAAATAGGCTGCAAGGCCGCTGAGGATAATGGATAAAAGGGCCCCTAGGCTTCCCCATAAGAGGACACTGGCAGGGGATTTCTGTCGCCGCATCCCTTCCCCCATGACAAGGCCCAGGATGCCCAGGATAAGGACCTGGGTAACAGCCTGAAGGGGACTGATGAGAACCGCAACAACGGCACCGGTAACCAAAAGGCAGAGAACGCTCCACATCAGACCATTGCGCCTTCCGCATAGGATAATGGGAAGGGGCCACCAAACGCTTACGATAACATCAAGAACGGGAATATAATTGCCGATGAGGGTAAAAATCACCGCAATGGCCGCCAGGATACCTGACTCCACAATGGCTGAAGTTTTCCGTCGAATCATGGTGTTCCTCCTTATAGATACGTCTTTTTATTTTACACCATTTGTGGGGGATTGTCACCTTTTCCGGTCCCTGCAGGAAGGGATAAAGGCGGCATCCATCGGTCACCTTACAAAAAAAATGACGCCAAAAAGGCCCCCGGAAACCGGGGGCCCATCCTTTTAGCTGGAGCTACCGACAGGATTTGAACCTGCGACCTGCTGATTACGAATCAGCCGCTCTACCAACTGAGCTACAGTAGCACTAACGGATTGATTTTATCATATTCCCTGATGTTGGTCAAGCCTTCTCTTTATTTTTTCGCAAATCAGGACTCAAGGTCAATCAGTCGGAACTGGGCATGGGCCATGTCGAGCATACGGGAAGCCAGCCGCTTGCAGCGGGCAAGATCCGCCGTGAAGCAAACTTCCAGGGACCCTTCTCCTTCCGTTTTCAGGAGACCTTTATTTTGGAGATGCAGGACAGCCTCATCCGTCGTCATTTCCGCTGGATCAAGGACCGTCACATGAGGTCCAAAAGCGGCTGCAATCTCATCGTGGAGGAAAGGATAGTGCGTACAGGACAGCAGGAGGGTATCAATTCCATGGACTTTCATGGCATCTACATATTCCTTGATAGCTTCCTGCATTTCCGGACGGCCAAATTTTTCACCTTCAATGAGGGGCACAAGTTTCGGACAGCCAAGTCCAAACACCTCGACGCCAGGGTCAAGGCGCTCGATTTCCCGCTTATGGGCCCCTGTGGAAACCGTAAAGTCGACTTTATTGTTATGGGTGACCGCCCTGATATTGGACGCCCCCTTGGCCATGCCAATCACATCAAAGTCATAGCCATTGCGGATCGCATCAAGGCCAAGGACAGTAATGGTATTGCAGGCAATGACCAGTTCCTTGATCTTCCGACGAGCCAAATGGTCGGTCATTTCCTTCACAAACCGCTGGATTTCTTCCCGCGGTCGGTCCCCGTAAGGCGTACGGGCCGTATCCCCGATAAAAATAAACTGCTCGTGGGGCATTTTCTTCTGCAGCCATTTGAGGACCGTCAGGCCGCCGACACCGGAATCAATGACGCCAATGGGCCTATCCTTCTCCATGCTATCCCTCCAAGATCTAACCATCTACATCAGTCATAACCGGTATTATACCATATCAGGCACCACTTGGAATGCTTTTTTAGGGGGAATCCGGTGGTTTTTCCGTCCTTTCAAAGCGCCTCAGTATCCAATCGTGGCTGCCGTTTCCTTAAGGATCTCGGCAGACTTTTGCAAAGCATCCCCTTCTTCTTTGCTCAGGGAAATAGGAACCACTTTTTCAATCCCTTGGGCCCCGACGATGGCAGGCACGCTGAGTGTCGCCCCGGAAAGACCAAATTCCCCATCAAGATAGACGGATACAGGAAGCACGCTCTTTTCATCACGGATGATGGCACTGCAGATACGGCGTACCCCCATAGCGATGCCATAATAGGTTGCCTTTTTCTTCTTGATGATCTCATAGGCACTGTCCTTGACGGACTGGGCCAAATGCTCCATGGCGGCTTCGTGGTCATGATGGCCGCGGAATTCACAGAAGCGGCTGAGCGGCATGCCGGATACATAGGCACTGCTCCAAACAGGGATTTCGCTGTCACCATGTTCGCCGATGATATAGGCATCAATGTTCCGGGGATCCACATCAAGGTGCTGACCCAAAAGGTATTTAAGGCGGCCCGTATCAAGGACGGTCCCGCTCCCAAAGACGCGGCTCCGGGGGAACCCGGACAGCTTTTGCGCAACATGGGTCAGGATATCTACAGGATTGGCCACGATAAGGAGAATGCCTTGATAATTGCGTTTGGCAATCTCGGGAATGATCGAGCCAAAAATGGCGGCATTCTTCTTTACAAGATCAAGGCGCGTTTCGCCCACCTTCTGGCTGGCACCTGCCGTAATGACAATGATGGAGGCATCCATGATGTCATCATAGTCCCCAGCGTAGATATTCATAGGGGAAGCAAAGGTCATTCCGTGACCGATATCCATGGCTTCCCCTTCCGCCCGTTCCCGGTTCACATCGACCAGGACCAGTTCCGAGAAAAGCCCCTGTTCCATCAGGGCAAAGGCACTTGTAGCCCCAACCATACCGCAGCCGACAATGGCAATCTTTCGAGCATTGATTTCAGGATTCATAGCAAAGCTCCTTTCATAATATGTAATTCTTTCACGTACAGTTCTCCTCCATTGTAGGCCACCTTTTCGAGAGATTCAATGGATAAGGAAATAGTCCCACTTGCAAAAATAATTGGACGATTTGATGCACAAAAAAGAGGCTTCGTGGTAAAGCCTCTTTTGCCATTATTTATGTTGGATATATTTGGTTGGCCACACGTCTGGAGGAATGGGGCATTCATAGGAAGCCCCTCCAAGGCGCTCTGCCAGCTCCTTTTTTGCCCGCTCAAGGAGGATAGGCTCTTCCATGACTTTCTTCGCACTTTCCGCCATAACGCGGGCCGCGTAGTACATCCCAGAAAGGGCCACCGCACTCTGTCCCATGGCTACCCACTGCCAAGAATGAGCCGTCGTGCCAATAGGGAAGGTCGCGGTGTAGCACTGGGCAAGGGGTGTCACATAACTTACATCCCCTGTATCAGACGATCCCATTTGGATAATGGAATTGGGCTGGAAGGGAACAATGAATTCTCCAAAACGGTCCTTCTTGATAAGCTTTTCCAAAAGTTCCCGATCAAGAAGAGGCGTCATCCCTGGATCGTGGAGGATACTATCTTCCGGCACGGTCTTTTGGAATTTTTCCAGATAAGCCTTTTCTTCTGCCGTTCGTTTCGGTGCCCCCACTTCCACCATGGCTTCATGCATGACCGCTGCAAGCGTATCGTTCCGCACCAAATTTGATACGGCTTTATCAAAACGGAGGGAAAGGGACGTTTCCGTCATAAGGGCCGCCCCTTGGGCAATCTTCTGCACCCTTTCATAAAGCCGTTTTGCTTCGGCGTTGCTCTTGCTGCGGATAAGGTAGAGGACCTCGGCATGCTCCTGAACAACATTCGGGGAAACCCCGCCCGTATCAAGGACCGCATAATGGACGCGTTCATAATCTGCCATATGTTCCCGAAGGTAGTTCACGCCCACATTCATCAGTTCCACCGCGTCAAGGGCACTGCGGCCCTTTTCTGGAGAGGCTGCCGCATGGGAAGCCTGCCCGGTGAAGGTAAATGCCGCCTGAATATTGGCTTGGTTGCTGCCCGTTGCAACAGCATTCATCGTTGCCGGATGCCACGTAAAGGCGGCATCCACATCGGCAAAAAGGCCTTCCCGCGCCATATAGGCCTTTCCGCTTCCACCTTCTTCGGCAGGACAGCCATAGATCCGCACCGTTCCCTTGTTAGGATGGGCTTTTACGTAATCCCGGAGCAAAAGGCCGGCCCCAATGGCAGCCGTTCCCAAAAGGCAATGGCCGCAGCCATGTCCGCACGACGTCTCAGGGCGGGGCTTTTTTTCTGCCAGGCCTTCGTCTACAGCTTTGTTGTACGTGCTCCGCAAAGTACGCATGTAAGTGGAAACGGTATTCCAGGCACATCCCTTGTTGCGCAGATGGCTTTCAAATTGTTTCAGTCTGGAACGGTCCATTTGGTTGAACCGGATGACATCGGCCTTACAGAAGAGCCTGAGGGCATTCAGTGTACTTTGGTAAATGTGGGCGGTGCTGAAGCGTTCTTCTTCTTTTAATGCCCGAATGAGCTGTTCCATAAATTGGGTTAGGTTAGGTCTTTCTTTCATCGTTCTTTCTTTATTAATTAAATAATGTATATTCTCTGTTTAGATGTGCATTCTTTAAGTTAATCTTAAAAGTTCGGATGAAGTTCATTTGTTTACCGGTCTGTTTCTTTTTGGGATAGCTTGTGCTTTTTCTTCGTTTTTTGACGATTGGCGGAGTTGAAAGACGGTGGTTGTCTTGATTATGTTGAAACATAAAAAAAAAGTTGTGCCAATATTTTTGACACAACCTTATTCATTCTTTTTCTTGTATACTTTAATCGACTATGCGCTTGTTCATTATGATATAAACAACCAGTCCAACAATGATAAGAGCAGCTGAACCACCTAAAACTGCGTTATCATTAATAGCAGAACTTCCTGCGCAGAAGATACCAACCAAAATAGCGGCACCAATGATCATAAGTATCAGACCTAAATTCTTAAGTAAGCTTTTCATGTGTGTATTTTATTAATAGA
>ERZ827104.3138-NODE-3138-length-11975-cov-2.783138_pt1 | contig 11975 bp, 9 predicted proteins | sample MGYA00519781_ERZ827104 | MGnify/ENA primary metagenome ERZ827104 (study PRJEB31778, sample SAMEA3449257) | human gut metagenome | biome: human gut; feature: human-associated habitat; material: faeces | place: United Kingdom | collected 2010/2012 ... | reverse complement strand
ACTACTACGGTGCGCCCTGCCCCTACTACGTGGCCTCAATATGCAGCTCGGTTATCTGTAAACATGGATGACTTTCTGTGGGATACCACCTTATATGATTGGCAAACCATAGAAAAAGCCTTAACAGCCCAAGATGAAATAAAGTTAAGCTTTTACAATCATTTCCTATCTGTTCCAGACAAATTGCACAACATTTTTAAGTTAGATGTTTTACGTATGCCTCGAGATATGTATCAAGTGCGAATACACGGCTACGACCCTACGGAAGGGCAAGAAATCATCTATCGTACGGTAATTAATAAGGATGCTACACGCGATCTATTGAAAGACCTCTACGATAATCATGCCTTACCTCATCTAGTAGACAACTGGTCCATCGAAAAAAGCGAAGAAAAACCGACTTGGCACTATGTACTCGATGTAGATCAACAAGCTTTCTTGCTTGAAGAATACGACGATGCGAACGCTATGATTCAAACTGCGTTGCAGGGCCTAAAAGACAAAAAGTACGAACAAATTAATGTCCGTACCCATGACTTTGTAGGTCCATCGTATTTCATTTTTAAAGGCAATCAAGCGAATCCATTTAGAGTACAGCTCTATCTGAAAGAATCTGTACGCCACACCATCGATGAGGATGGGAACCAAGAAAATACTCCAGGCAACACCTATTTATTTGAACAATACGTAGGCAACGAAGTATCCTTGAACTATTGGATTCAAAAAACAATCAATACCTTGGAAATCCCTGAACTAGATAACTGGAAACAATTAACAGTTCCAAAGGATTTGCAAACATAAGAAAAAGACCACCTGCAAGCCAGGTGGTCTTTTTTCTGGGGAATGAAATTGTTATTTGAATAAAGGCAATAAAGCGTTAGCTAAACCAGTAAGCGCTGCCAAGATTGCTTTAACGATTGCTGCAACCATTTCTCTTCCTCCTTCTCATATAAGAACAAGAACTAAACTAACTATAAACATCTTAAACTAAGAAATTAGCTTTTACATGAAATGCGTAAAAATTTACACATTAATATTTCATGAACAAAACAACGAAGTCTTAATTGATACGAATAGTTACATGAGAACGATAGCATGCAATGAATTCATAAATTTCTATAAAATTTTAATGTTTTGTAAAGAAATGTACATAGGACGCTTACATCTAGCTATAATACATCTAAATGGGACACTTAAATCTAGCCATAATACATCTAAGAAAACAATCATATATAAAAACCCTTCTCTGGTGCACATTAGTTTAAAATAAACTAAATGTGTTAGAGAAGGGTTTTCTATTTTACCTATAATTATAGAGTTTTTACAACGTCTGCGCAGCGATCGCAAAGTGTAGGATGTTCGCTATCTTGACCTACTGTATCGCGGTGGATCCAGCAGCGTTCACATTTTTCAAGACCAGATGCAGCAACTACTGTAGCCACGCCTGTTTCTTCGTCTTTAACAGCCTCTGCTGGAGCAGCGCCGTTTACGATGTGAGCTTCGGATACGATAACAAGTTTAGCCAAGCCTTCTTCACCAAGAGCGTTCAATGCGTCGAATGCAGCACCTTCAGCGTATACTGTAACAGATGCATCTAGTGGGTGACCGATTGTTTTGTCTTGACGAGCAAGTTCCAATGCTTTTTGTACAGATGTACGCAAGTCTAACAATTGGTTCCATTTATCAGCCAATTCTTGGTTGAAGTGTTCAGGATGACCTTGTGGCCAATCTTGAAGCATAACGGATTCAGGCATGCCTTCTTCTTTAGGCATGTACTTCCAAACTTCTTCCGCTGTGAAGGAAAGTACAGGAGATACCATAGCTACCAATGTTTTCAAGATTTCATACATTGCTGTTTGAGCAGAACGACGAGCTACGTTGTTTTTGCTTTCAGCGTACATAGTATCTTTCATTACATCAAGGTAGATGGAGCTCAAGTCTACTGTACAGAAGTTATGAATTGCATGGTACAACATGTGGAATTCATAGTTTTCGTACGCATCAGAAACTTTTTGACGTACTTCTTCTAAGCGCAATAATGCCCATTTATCGAATTCAGACATATCTGCGTAAGCCACTTTATCAGTATTTGGATTGAAGTCATCCAAGTTACCAAGCAAGAAGCGGAATGTATTACGGATCTTACGGTATACTTCGGATAATTGTTTTACGATGTCTTTGGACAAACGTACGTCTGCTTGGTAATCCGCAGAGGATACCCACAAACGCATAACGTCAGCGCCGTATACGTCGATAATGTCGCTAGGTGCTACTGTATTACCTACAGATTTAGACATTTTGCGACCTTCACCGTCCACAACGAAGCCGTGTGTCAATACGGAGTTATAAGGTGCTTTACCAGTTGTTGCTACTGCAGTCAACAAGGAAGAGTTGAACCAACCACGATGTTGGTCAGAACCTTCAAGGTACATAGCACATGGTACTTCAAGATCGTTAACTTCAAGTACGCCAGACCAAGAGGAGCCAGAGTCAAACCATACGTCCATGATGTCTGTTTCTTTTTTGAACTCATCATGACCGCAATGAGGACATTTGAAGCCTTCTGGTAACAATTCTTTTGCACTGTGAGCCCACCATGCGTCGGAACCTTCTACAGCTACTTTTTCAAGCAATGCAGACATAGTGTCGTCATTGATGATGTGCTCGCCACAGCTTTCACAATAGTAAATAGGAATTGGCACGCCCCAAATACGTTGACGGGAAATTACCCAGTCACCACGATCGCGAACCATGTTGAAGATGCGATCATGGCCCCATTTAGGAATCCATTGTACTTGATTGTCGATTGCATCAAGAGCTTGTTGACGGTACCCATCTACAGAGGAGAACCATTGTTCTGTAGCGCGGTAGATAACAGGGTTTTTACAACGCCAGCAGTGCGCGTATTGGTGGCGCAAGCTAGATTTGCTGAGCAATGCATTGTTGTGCGCCAAGATTTTGATTACAGGCACCTCTGCATCGTGAATTTCTACGCCAGCCAATGGGAACTCAGTATCGCCATAACGATTGTCGTCTACTTGTTTAGTGTAGTTACCAGTTTCGTTAACAAGGGATACGATAGGAAGCTCAGCTTTGCCTTCTTTATTGTAACGTTGAACGATGTTAAAGTCGTCTTCACCGTGTGCAGGCGCTGTATGTACACAACCAGTACCAGCTTCAAGTGTTACATGATCACCACATAATACAGTAGATTTACGTTCTACGAATGGATGTTTGAAATCAGCCAATTCTAAGTCTGCACCGGAGAAACGATTTACGATTTCGTAGTCTTCGATACCGATATCTTTCATAGCCGCATCAACAAGTTCAGTAGCCATCAAGTAGTATTCGTCGCCTACTTTTACCCAGCCATATTCAAGCTCAGGGTTAACGGAGATTGCTACGTTGGCAGGCATTGTCCAAGGAGTAGTTGTCCAGATAACAGCAAATGCTTGTTTTGGATCTACGCCAGCTGGCAATGTTACCTTTTTCTCGGATACGTAAGGGAATTTTACGTAGATGGAGAAAGATTTTTTCTCAGCGTATTCGATTTCTGCCTCTGCCAATGCAGTTTCGCAGTGAGTACACCAGTATACAGTTTTAAGACCTTTATAGATATGACCGCGTTTTGCCATTTCGCCGAAGATACCAAGTTGTTTTACTTCGAACTCAGGGCGCAATGTCAAATAAGGGCGTTCCCACTCACCTAATACACCAAAGCGAATGAAATCTTGTTTTTGGGTTTCTACGCATTCTAATGCATATTCCTTACATTTATTGCGCAAATCAAGAGGCGCCATTTCATGACGGTTAAGACCAGTATTTTTGATAACCGCATGCTCGATTGGCAAACCGTGCGTATCCCAACCAGGAATGTAGCGAGTATAATGACCAGTCATTGTTTTGTATTTCATGATGATGTCCTTCAACGTTTTGTTGAGGGCATGACCGATGTGCAATTTACCATTTGCGTATGGAGGGCCATCATGCAAGATGAAAGGTTTTGCGTCTTTACGCAATTCCAAACGTTTTTGATAAATCTTGTTGTCTTCCCAGAATTTTAAGATTTCTGGTTCGCGCTTAGGCAAATTGCCGCGCATTGGGAATTCTGTTTCAGGCAAATGTAACGTCTTACCGTAATCCATGATGTGCTCCTTTTACATAAAAAAATCGCCCGTCCCCGAAGGGACGGACGTAATATCCGTGGTACCACCCTACTGACCTTCTGTGAAAGCTAGCGCCACCGCATATTCTGCAATCGTCACACCATGCGCCTGCATGATGGTAACTTATAGGACGCAACTCATCACATAACTATGAAAGCCACTTAAACATATAACGGTGTTCACCGGCGGCGTTGCCGCTTGCTCCAAAGTGATCCGCAAATCTCTAGATTTCCAAACCTTTCAGCCCATGAGTTTGGTCTCTACTAAATCCGTCTGAGACGTGCCGTCTTTTTCAACGCAATATTCATATAATAGATAATTATAGGGCTCAAACGGGGAAATTGTCAACAAGCAAACTATACACCTTCAGGTATATAAGCATCTTGCACTTTATCTAGTAATTTAAAATTCATTGGTGTCCGAGCTAGCTCATTATATTGTGAAATTACCTCATGATGTGTCTCAGCACTTTGTTCTGCTACAAATGCATCAATAGCCGCATCAAGATTCTTAGCTTGATCAATCCGATTTTGTACCTCTACAGATGTGAACTTAGGCACAATTGCATTTGCTGCTTCCTTTTGAGCTTTCACCCATTGCACATCACTATTAGGTCCTTGATCAATGATATGGCTAATGATATCACTATAATACCCCATCATCTCTACCATATAAGCACCATTCACTTGACCATTCGAACGCATCAACTCAATATCTTTATTACGTTCCTTTTTATGAGCAGCTGTAACTGCCTCATTTAACGCTTCATATTTTGGTTCAAATACTTCTAATAACACTGAAAGCTTAGCCAGTGTAGCTTGACTAAATGCATAATTATCATTTTCATACTGCTTTGTTTTATAATACGAATCTAAAGCCTTTATATCACTTACAATGTCATGCAAGATAGGCAATAGAGCATCTGTTGTGCTTTCAAGATCCTCGTAAGAACGACCTGCTTCCTTAGCAGCTACTAATTCCTGTTCAAGACGCTCATAATCCTGTACCTTAAATCCTGTTAGTGGTTCATTTGCACCTGCCTGTTGCCAGATTAGGTCATATTGGCTCCCATATTTAACCTCATTGTAGTTAAACTCATTTGTAGCAGCCAAATAGAAGCGAAACACCCTCTTCGTCTCATCTTTTTTAATGTCTTTCGCTGATGAATCTTGACTATATTGCTTTAGATTATCTAAATTCCACTGACAACCACTAACACAACCTAATGATACCAATACGCAAGCGACCATCCCTAAGCGACGCCACCAATTTATACCACTCATACACGTTCTCCTATATACATTTAATCTTTAGTAAAACTATTGTATTAAAATAGTAGTGTCAAAACAATATGCAACAATAAATAGACATCTAAATTAACTAAAAAGAAAAAGCCTACATACGTAGGCTTTCTTTGTAGATATGTTTATGCTTATGCAACGATGCCCATAAGGATTACTTCGAAGATAAAGATACCGATGCATGCGAACATGAATTTGCGATCCATATCTTCAGATGGTGTTTCTTTAAGGCCAGTGCGTGCAGCTTCTTCAGCTGTGATTGTTTCATAGCTTACTGGGGAACCATATTGGTTATCGCCTTCGTCACCTTTTTGAGCAAGCAAGTAGATAACATAGATAATACCAAATGGAACTAAGCTAATTAAAAGCATCCAACCGCTTTTACCAACGTCATGTAAACGACGAACGCCAAGGCCAATGGAAGGCAATAAAATTGCAACGTTGTATGCCATGGAAATAAGGCCAAAAACGCTTGCTAATGCAGTGTTCATAAAAAGTGCGCTCAATACATTAATGATACCAGCAATAACAATTGTGATACCATAGAAACGCCAATATTCACTGCGGCTTGCACGACCTTTGAAATTAGCATAATTACCCATAACCGTATGTTTGAAGTTATCTACATACGAAAGGTTTTTGATAGATAAATCTGTCATTGTATTCTCTCCTACAAAATAACAAATAAAATAAAAATAAAATCAAATATCATTATATCATTTTTATCTATCATTTTGAATTTCAATTTCTATATATTTTGGGAATAACATATGCATTATATTAACCATTTATACAATTATATTCTATAAAAAACTCTCCCTATAGTGAAGCTATAAGGAGAGTTATCATTTTACATCACACTTGTTGTAAGTAATTGATCTACCAAAAACCACAGTACAAAGATTGCACAGAGTAGTCCAGCTGTGAGACCCATAGTTGGTGTTGCATCGATAAGACCGATTTCATGAGCCATTTGTTTTGTTAAGATTACTTGTCCTGTAGGAGAACCAAAGCGGTTTGAGTGGCTTTCACCAGGAAGAGCCATTAGAACCAATAGGATAAGTGTCCCGATTACAGGCACAAAGCCAATAAATACGAGGCCACCAGAACGACCTTGGTCGTGCAAGCGACGCACTGCAACGGCTACGCCAGGGATGACCATCACTACGGACAGTAGGACTAGGATTACTAAGCCGAAGCCTACACCTACTGCACTTGAAAGAGGGCTAATATAACTTAAAAAGGCACAGGTGAACAAGATTGCTACAAAGAGCAATTGATACATTAAAAAGAAATTCCAATATTCACTACGGCTGGCGCGGCCTTCAAAGTCAGCATATTTATATACTAGACATTGTTTGAAGTTTTCAATCATGCCTAGATTATATTTATCTAACGAAATAGGGGCTTTCCGGACATGCCCACAGTCTGGGCAATAACGATCATTTCTCAGTACTTCATGTCCACAATATGGACAAGGTTTCATAATAAACTCCTTCCATCGACAGACAGGAACGTAAAGCTCATAAGGTCCTGTTGTACATAACACATATAGTAATTTAGATATTATATATTGCTTAATATCTATAAATTTGAATTCATCTTGTTTTCATTTTACTACAAAGTGTTATATTGTCTATAAAAGAGTTGTTAAACTTTTATAAAATAAAATAATGAGTATGTTAATAAATACAGGTAATTATTACATGTATCCGTTCCCGTTAAGACCAAACCATAATAGTTCACCTACTATATCTGCAATTTGAATGGATTGGATAAGGAAGATTGTAATACCCATAATCCAGTCTTGACGGCGAGAAGGCGTTTCTTCAAGACCTGTTTCTTTACTTATATCAGATGTAACTGGGATATAACCCGTTCTTTCACCATAAGCATTTTCCCCTTGATCACCGCGGCGTAATTCATAATTTAAGAATACAAAGAAACCTACAATGGGAATAAAGGAAATCAGCTGCGTCCAGCCACTGCGGCCAATATCATGCATACGTCGCGCCGTAGCTGCTATATTGGGAAGTACTAAAAATAAGGATATACAAAAGCCAACCTTATCAACTATGCTTTCAAAATTAAGCAGGCCCAACGCATTACAAATCATAGCCAAAATCCCTAAGGATCCTTGAATCATTGTAACGCCTGCGACAAAGCGCCAATATTCACTACGGCTAGCACGACCGTTGAAGTTAGCATAGTTTTTGATACCTAGCTTGAAGGCATCGGTATAGTTTAAATCATATGTATTGATAGTTGCCATAACCTAGTCCTCCTCCACGTCTTCGATGCTAATAATACCCCAGCCCTTACCTGCGTTATACAAACGAACTAGAACAGGCTCTTGCCCCTTTTCAAAGGTCACTTTAAAACCAGTATAGTTGAAAGTATAGTCATCTTCTTTATCTTGAGATACGTAATCGAGCTGAATCGTTTCTACTTTAGGATGTTGTGCCTTCGCTACCGCTTGTTGCCATAGCTCAAACGTACCGTAGCGCTCCATTTCACGTACACTTAGCTGGCGATACGCTCCATGATAATCCTCTTTACCAAGATTTTCATAGTACGCACTCACCACAGAACGAGCCTCGGCAGTAGCCGTTTCACTTTCTAACAAACGATTAGCCTTTTTCGTTAACGCACTAGGCTCTAAATTACCATAGGCAGTCTCTTCCACCGTCAAATTATGGTTGATCATTGCGCTACCAGCGCTATTAACAAGCCAGCCTAATACTAATAAGCCCACAATAAACACGCCAGATACAGATTGCTTTTGCAACGTGTTTGCATCATTGTTATATACGTTTCCCTCATTTTTATATAGGCTTGATTTATTGTTATATACGCTTGCTTCATCGTTATATATGTTTGTATCGTTGTAAGATATATCTGGTCGATTTTGGATAGGCGATGTCCGTTTGCACAATAGATACAATAAAGCAAGCCATCCTAAAATAGGGACCAACAGTAAAATAATCAACATCGGATCATTATTAGAGTCTCGCAATCGTCTCGCCATGAGCATAATCGTCGGCAAGCATAGCAAGATGGATAAAGTGATTAATATGCCCCCACCCAAGGATACGGCATAAAGATATCCATACGGTATATAGCTTGCAAAGCCCGTAATGCATGTAATTAAACCATATATAAAGGATATGGCACTTATGGTTAGCCAAAAATCGGCTGTATTTGTTCGTCCCTTACTGTTTGCGTAGTTTTCTACTAGCTCACGATAGAGGATCTCATATACTCTCTGTTTCATAAAACTCCTACTATAATTTTAGATAATATACAAACATAGATAATCTTATTATACTATGATGTATCAACCTATTTTATTCATCTTTTCCTCATTAATTTTCTCTATACTTTAATTAGATTTTTTACAACTAAAATTCGTACAACTTATTATAGAGAAGACAATTATATGACTAAGCCCCTTTCATAATCAGTTCCTGCTGGTTATATAAGACATAACTAAACTAACTAACAAAAGGACGTTATACATTGTATAACGTCCTTTTGTTGTAATCGTTTATATAGAATTTGCTAGTTTAAAACATAGAGATTCTAGTAAGAGTTATAAACTGTATAGTTTCCACTAATCAGTATACTAATTATTTTTCCCTAATCTCTACGATTTGGAATTGCGTATATTTATTAGGTCGCAAAATCATGGTGCCACTGCGAGACTCAGTAAATGGTACCCCATCTTTTTTGCCGCTCATTATAATCGCAAAGGCGATTTGCACTTCATCCTTTGAGTCAGCTATGACTTCAAGTTTATCGTAGTCTACGCGGCGCACACCTTCATAGGCTTTAGCGAGGCTTTCTTTAGTTGGATATTTCTCCCGTTCGGCCCCGCCAAGACGAGCATGAGCATCTCTAAAACGCTCATTAACGACTTCTTCAAAGAAACGCTCCACAGAGATTCGAGCCTCAAGTCCATAAGACTTTTCTTCAGACTTTATCGCCTTAGAGTATCTAGCAGCAGCTTTAAATTCTCCACCTCGAATGACATTAAATACGCCTTCCGCAATATTATAATTGCCATACCACGCAAGGGCCATACTCACAAGGAGTACAGCTATCATCATACGATCCGTAGAACGAGTAGGACTTGTAGAAATATCTAATCGAGCACTCAAATTTTCATCGACTGGCTCAGTATACTGCGGTTTCCCAAAGCGATTTTCCTCTGGGTCCCCGGCTTTCACCGTCCAATTTAATAAAACTAATGGACCAATGACAGGCACTAACATAAGCAGTGCCAGCCAGCCCGATTGATTCACATCGTGAAGACGACGAATCGTAATATTAACAACTGGAATAATCGTAAAAACAAGCATTATAAAAACTAAGAATACCCAAGCAATAAATTGATCTGAATCATCTGCATTGGCCCAACCGATAAGAGCACATACCATGTACATAAGAGCCCATAGAAGTGCTATGACAAGCATAAATCGCCAATAGTTTCCCCGCGAAGAACGACCACTGATAACGGTCCACTGTATGAGATAGGTATTGATAAAGTTATCCTTATACCCCATGTTATATCGTTCAAAATCTACAATGGTTACACCTGTTTGGCGGTGCACATTTGTATAAATAGGACCCCCTAAGGGGCCCATATTCCCGCCACAACGTAAACAGACGGCTTGTTCATCTGGCCCTTCTTTACCACAACGTGTACAGCGTTGCATACGACCTCCTAAAACACTACTATAAACATTTTCGTAATACTACATAATTGCGTGCATAATACTCTGCATATAAGAATAGGGCCTATCATGATGATAGGTCCTATTTTTACTTGTTGCCTCTATTATATAAGGTAACCCTATTATGCGCCAGCCTTTTGGACAGCTTGTTTCATAGATTGTACGTAATCAAATAATGCTTGATCTGCATTTTCGCCGTGTTCTGCAACGATTTTAACGATGGCAGAGCCTACGATAGCACCGTCAGATACGCGCGCCATAGCCTCTGCTTGAGCCGGTGTAGAAATACCAAAACCAACCGCTACAGGGATATCTGTGTATTTACGAACCGTTTCAACGATGGATTTAATATCCGTCTTGATTTCGCTGCGCATACCTGTAACGCCAAGGGAAGATACACAGTAGATAAAGCCTTCTGCTTCTTTAGCGATCATTTCGATGCGGTTTTCAGACGTTGGAGCGATCAAGGATACTACTTCAACGCCGTGTGTATTAGCAATACTCGCTAGTTCGCCTTTTTCTTCAAATGGCATATCTGGCACGATAACGCCAGAAATACCCACCTCTTCACAGAGGGTAAAGAATTTTTCACGACCAAATACGTAAATCGGGTTCAAATAGGTCATGAATACGAGTGGAATCGTCACCGCATCATCGCCCGTACGTAAACGGCGCACCATATCAAAGATATCGTTGATTTTTACGCCTGTAGAGAGAGCGCGTGTGCTCGCTTCTTGTATAACTGGACCTTCCGCCGTTGGGTCGGAGAAGGGAATACCGATTTCTACCATGTCCGCACCGGCTTTCACCATAACGCGAATATAACGTTCTGTAGTCTCGATACCGTGGTCACCAGCGCTGATGAACGGGATGAATGCCTTGCCCTTTGTGAAAGCGTCTTTAATTTTACTCATGAAGATCCACCCCTCTGTATTTCGCCATAGCCGCTACGTCTTTGTCGCCACGACCAGATAAACAAATAATAATGATATCGTCCTTGCTCATAGTAGGAGCGATTTTACGAGCATGCGCTACTGCGTGAGCACTCTCGATAGCTGGAATAATGCCTTCTAAACGAGACAAGTATTCGAAAGCATCTACTGCTTCGTCGTCCGTTACAGGCACGTATTCTGCACGGCCGCTGGCGTACAAGTACGCATGTTCAGGGCCGATACCAGGGTAATCAAGGCCTGCAGAGATAGAGTATACAGGAGCGATTTGGCCGTCTTCGTCTTGGCAGAAATAAGATTTCATACCGTGGAAGATGCCCACAGAGCCTTTCGCAATTGTCGCTGCGTGTTCCTCTGTGTCGATGCCGCGACCTGCCGCTTCACAACCAATGAGGCGCACACCTTCGTCGTCAATAAAGTGATAGAACATGCCCATCGCATTAGAGCCACCGCCTACGCAAGCCATAACAGCTGCTGGCAATTTACCTTCCGCTTCAAGAATTTGCTCACGAGCTTCACGGCTGATGATAGATTGGAAATCACGAACGATCATAGGGAATGGATGCGCACCCATTACGGAGCCCAATACATAGTGCGTATCGGACATGCGGTTTGTCCATTCGCGCAACGCTTCGGAAACCGCATCTTTCAATGTACTAGTCCCTGTTGTTACTGGATGCACCTTAGCGCCTAGCAATTCCATACGATATACGTTAAGCGCTTGACGTTCACAGTCCTCTGCACCCATGTATACCTCGCACTCCATGCCCATTAATGCCGCAACTGCGACTATTGCGGCATTAATGGGCATGGAGTGCGAGG
>ERZ827104.3136-NODE-3136-length-11979-cov-3.133848_pt1 | contig 11979 bp, 16 predicted proteins | sample MGYA00519781_ERZ827104 | MGnify/ENA primary metagenome ERZ827104 (study PRJEB31778, sample SAMEA3449257) | human gut metagenome | biome: human gut; feature: human-associated habitat; material: faeces | place: United Kingdom | collected 2010/2012 ... | reverse complement strand
CCATTCAAGGCAGATGTTTATGTCCCAGCCTTTATGACGGTTGTTGTAGCCGACCTTTGCAAGACTTGAAAAGTATTTATATTCGGGCGGCGGAAAGGATGAGTAATCAAGCTGACCGTCAATTGCTTTATCTTCAAGCTGTTCAAACACCTGTGGATTGTTAAAATCATATTTTTTCATATTACCTCCTGCGGAGGCTTGTGGTGGGTTTGGTGCGATTTTAAAGAACCCTTTCTATATATATATTAGTTTATTTTTCTTATACGAAAGGTTAGAAAAACCCGTAAACCCTCCTCAAGCTACCACACTAACAATCTTTATAAATTGAAATTCCGTTGAAATAATTGAAATTTCTTCCCTTTACCTTTTCAAATCGTTTGGCAAGCTCGGTGCTGAATTTGGTATTTGACATACAATATTCGTTGTTATCTCCTGCCCAGCTTGTATAGGCGGCATAGAGCGTGCTTGCCTGAACCGAACCCTCTAACACACATCTGTCCTCGATAAAGGCGGAAATAACATCCATTTCACGCTTGTACTCTCTCACGCTCTGAAGAACGGCAGACGGCATTTTCAAGCCCTCCTTCTGCCACAGAATACAGCCGTCAATACACCATTTAAAAATTGCGGTCATTTCGGCTTTGAGCTTATGCGTAAGGTTCTTGTCAACCTTATCCTCGGGAATCTGAACATTGAACGGTATCATATGTATTCTTCGCCATATGCCCGTGTCAGTGCCTCTGATAATCGGTTTATGGTTTGTCGCCATCCACAGTTTGAACTCGGGCTTGAACTCAAATTCCTCGCTGTACAGCTTTCTTGCCGTTACGGTATCGTCACCCGTAAGCTGTTTGAGAAGCCCCTCATTAATTCGCACGCCCTCGTTCGGCTCAACCGAGGTGACAAGCCTTGCACCCTTTAACCGTGCAATGTCGCTGTTTATGGCACTGCTCTGAGAGTTTCTTACCATAATAGTTTCAGGCTGAATGTTTGCGGCATAGTCGCCGAATACATCACGGATAACATCAATGAATGTACTCTTGCCGTTTCGTCCCGTGCCGTAAAGGAAGAATGCGCATTGCTCGGCTGTTGAGCCTGTCAGACTGTAACCGACCGCCTTTTGAATGTAGCGAATAAGCTCCTTATCGCCTGCAAAAATATCGTCAAGAAATGCAAGCCAACGGGGACACTCTGCCGTTTGAGAGCAGTCAACCGAAGTAATCTTTGTAAAATAATATTCGGGATTATGCGCCCTCATTTCGCCGTTTTTAAGGTTGATTATTCCGCTTGGGGTGTTTAATGCCATACGGTATTTATCCATTTGTGCCGGAAGTACGGGGATATGGTGTTCAACCTCGTTGAGCATTGCTTTTTTTGATTTGTTGGAACGGCTTGCTTTCATATGCTTTTCAAATGCTTTTGACATATCTCCGCCGTTCTCCTCATCAGCTTGCAAGTACAGCCTTGCTTCGGCTTTCATAGCCTCAACGCTTTTGTCTGCCATTCGCAAAACTACCCCGATATTGTCAACACACCACTTCATAGAATTGTAGTAATACCACTTTTTCTCGGTGTAACAATACCTTACATTATCTCCGAATAAATCAACGAACCTGTCGGCATTGCCCATATCGTCAAAGGTGTAGGCACGCATTTTTTCTTCGTCAACCGCTTGAACAGTCTTACCCTCACCGATTGAAATTGAATAATCGTTATTCTGTTTTGGGTTATAGGTCTGCGTACAGCCCGACACAGCCTTTTGCAGGGTTATAATGCCGTAGGTTGTACCCGACTGTTTTCTGTCCCACTTGTCACGCATCAAGCCTGATTGTCTGAAAATCGAATCCATTTTGTCGGTATCGCAACCGCACCAGAACGCAAGCATATTGCAAAAAGCCATATCCGCCTCGCTCTGTGACGCATAAGCCGAAAAATCACCGCTGTATAAGGCTCTGAAAAGATTGCCGTTTTTGGCATTGCAGGCGGCTTTTACAATATCGTCAACCGTATTGAGATTAACCTCAATGTTACGGAGCTTAGGCTGTGGCTCTGTTGCCTTGCCGAGATATTTTGAATGCAACGGTTTTATGCTTTCGGTGCAATCGTTTATGTACGCATATGCAGAGCAGTAATCACCTGTCACAACAAAGAATCTGCCGTTTTCGTACATTTCAAAACCGCCCGAATCATTCTTCGCCTTTCTTCTGCCCTCGGGAAGAGTTCCCTTGCAGATTATGTGAACACCTGTTTTGCTCTGCGAAAATTCGGTGTAGCTCTGCAAAGTGTTCACAAACTCGCTGATTATGTTGTCAGCTCCGCCGTTTTGGTAGTCCTGAATGTCATTCGGCATATCGTCAAGGTCAACACCGAAAAACGGTGAATTTGAGAACATAAAGCCTATACCCGAATATTTGGCGGATTCTCTGACTGCCATTTCAAAGTCCGACCAAGTGTCGGGATTGTTTGACTGAGCAAGTCCGCCCGTCTTTGGATTTATCGGTTTCTTTGAAATTCCGCTGTGCGATTTCGGATCTGGATATGACTGCCAGCACACCCAGTTTTTGTAACCTTTCAATTCCTCGGGAACTGCAAAATATTTATTTTTATTTGGGTTTAAATTTGTAAAGCCCATTTTTTCACCTCCATATATAAGGAAAAACACGGTGAAAATTGCACTGTTTTATGCAATTCCCGAAGAATTTTTTTAAAATCAGAACGGCAAATCATCGTCAATCGGCATATCAACAAAGCCCTGATTTGCTGTCTGTGCAGGTGCATAACTCTGCTGTGGCTGTGCATAGGTCTGCGTCGTTGAACTCTGCGACTGCTTAAAAGTATGCTTTACTGTCGGAAACTTAGTCGGATTGAGCCAGCTGACTTCTTCTCTTTTTTCGCCGTTCCATTCGCCGTGCTTAACGGTTACACGAACAGGCTTTTTAATGAGTTCTTCAAGGAACTGTTCAAGATTGTCGTAATCCTTGCCGTCGGGAAGTCCTGCCGCTTTGCCGAGAGCCATAACCTGATTAAAACCGTAGCCCTTGACCTGCTTGTCGTTCTCGGTAGGTTCTCTGCGTTTCCACAAAGTGTGGAATATATGTCCGTTTTTGTACCCCTGCTCAACATCGTTTCGGATAATGAACGAAATGTTCAGGCAGGTTTTTTCCTCGCCTTTTGAATTTGTGTAGTCACGCTCCTCTGCCTTTGCTATAAGACACTCATAATCGCCCTCGGGTTTGAGTGAGTTAGACTGTGCCGCCTCGCTCCAATTTGCTTTAAATCCCATAATTTTACTCCTTTGTAATTAACTCTATCGCCTCATCGGCACTTCTGCACACTCCTGCAACAGCACCGTTGAGTTTCATCATCTGTATAAATTTCTGCTGTTTTTCGGTTGGCTTGCCTTTGGGAGTTTTAACCTCGATAAAAACCGCCCTTCCGTCTGATTTTCTGACACCGAACAAATCCGAAAATCCGGGCGGACCTCCCGTATTGAAATATCTGCCGTCCTTTGTAAAGCCTGCACCTACATTTATACGGAAAATATCGCAGTACGGTGCAATTGCAATACGGATTTTGTTCTGAATTGCGTGTTCTTCTGTCAAGCTATCATACCTCTCTTTCGTGCCTGAAAATATGCCCAGCCTGTTTTGTAGCCGTGGCTTTTTGCGTATGCAAGCAAGTCCGCATAGCTGTGGCAATCGTCGGGTGTGCTGAAATCAAGCTTGAACCCCTCAACCTTAATGAGCTTTGCGGTGGTATCGGTTTCAACGGTTCTTTCGGCTGTCGGGAAAACATAACCGCAATGCGGACACACGGCTTTCAGCCCCAGTGGCGGTGCTGAAAATGTAAAGAAACATTCGGGACATTGTCTGACCTTTTCCTCCTGCTCCTTTTCGATTTTTTTAACACCCAGCTTTTTGCGTTTCTCAAGCGTCCATTCTCGGTCGTCATCAGGCATTCCGTGCCTTGCATAGTTGCCCACATGGTCAATGATTACCGCCCTTTTGTTTGGCTTATAGCGCATACATCGCATTGACTGCTGAATGTAAAGCGTAAGGCTATGAGTAGGTCGGAGCAGAATTGTACATTCGCAGTCAGGCACATCAAAGCCCTCTGAAATCAAATCCACATTGCAAAGAATCGTGATTTTTCCGCTGCGAAACTCGTTTATAATCTGTTCTCGCTGTGCCTTCGGAGTTGCTCCGTCAATATGCCTTGCTGATATACCCGCGTCACAAAAAGCCTTCGCCGTTGCAAGACTGTGCTTTACCGAGGAACAGTAACAGACGGCTTTTTTACCGTCTGCAAGCTGTTTGTAATATTTGATAACATCACCGAATACCGTGTTTTTTATCATTGCCTTTTCAATGTCGGCGGTGACATACTCGCCCATTTTGGTGTGCAGTCCTGTAAGGTCGGCAACACTCGGAGCATAGTAGTCATACGGGGCAAGGCAGTTATGCTCAATGAGCCATTTTGTACTCACCCCGATTATGAGCTTGTCGTTGACATCGCCCAAACCGTCACCGTTTAATCGGACAGGTGTTGCGGTGACGCCAACCCTCGGAACATCTGAAAAATGTTCATAAATGCGTTTGTAGCTTTGTGCAAGGCTGTGATGATTTTCGTCTGTGATGATAAGTGCGGGTTTGGGCAGTTTCTTCAATCTTCGTGTAAAGGTCTGCACCATACCGATTTGGCACAAATCCATAAGCACACCCCAGCGGACAAAGGTTCTGAATATTTGGTCAACAAGCTCTCTCCTGTGAACAAGGAACAGCACCCGTTTCCCGTTCCAAGTTGTTCGTCTTGCAATTTCTGCGACAATGCAGGACTTTCCGCCACCGCACCCAAGGACAATGCAAGGGGCTTTGTAACCATCTCGCCAAGCCTGTCTTACCTGTTCAACAAGGTCATTCTGATACGGTCGGAGTTGCATTGCCTGCACCCTCTCCCTGCTTTTCCTGTTTCTTCTGCTTTATCAGCTTTGCAACACACTGCATACAGAGCTGTCTGCCGTAATTTTTGGTTGTGCCGTCAATGATCTGTTTAACGGTGCGTTTACCGTCCGAAAGTATCGGTGCTTTGCACTCATCACAATACTGTTCGGGTTGCATTGAATAGTATGTTCTCAATGCTTCATCAACAATTTTAAGGTCATTTGATATGTACATTGAATCAAACAAGCCTATCGGACTTTTACAGGTATCGTTACCGTCCGTTTGTGTTGCAAAAAGGTACTTGCCGTCAACGACAACAGTTTTTAAAACCGTTGTAAACATTCCCTCGACCGAGATTTTTTCGTCAAGCAACTTGCCGATTGTTTTAGCTTTCTGTCTGCCGTTTTCGTCGGTTTCAATATGGCTGAGAAAATAAACAATCGTGTCATTCGGGAGAGTTTCAACCTCTTTCACAAGCTCCCAAAAATTTTTACCGATATCGGTAAACTTCTGAAAGCCTGTTTCCTTGGCTCTTCTCATATACTCGTTAGCCATGAGATACTGTGCGTCATCAACTGCAATTGACTTGCATTTCTGCTTTTTGATAAAGTCCTCAATATCAATGTAGTTGTCGGAATTGATTGAAGAAGTGAATTTGGTCCTGAACGGAAGTGATTTTCCGTTTACATTTACAAGAGCAAGTTCATTTGCTTTGAAATTTCTTAAAGAGGCAGATTTTCCGCTGCCTGAATATCCTAAAACCAATATAGGTAATCCCATAAATAACACCTCACTTAATACTTAATGACTGCTTGGCTTCCATATGCACGAAGGGGATTTCTTCGCCCTTTTTGCAGAGAGCCTTGACATCATTCTTTTTCACTTCGGGCATATTGTACTTTAAGAGGTGGTCAAGATTGTGTTCCTCCGCCCACTCAACAAATGAAATTTCATCATCAATAACAAGGCTCGGAGCGTTCTTTTTAAGCGACATAACCGCTCTCGGCATATCAATCTTCTGTCTGCCGAGTGCCTGCATTGACTTAAACAGATAGGTTTTAAGACTCTCCGCCTGTTTTTCTTTTTGTGACTGTCTTTTTGCAATTGCCGCCTTTTCGGCTTTAAGCATTTTAGCCTCGGCAAGAAGCTGTTTGTAGTAGATTGCAATGCTCTCAGCTTTCTCGTCAAATTCGCCCTCAATACCCGTGAGAGTATCGAACCACGCTGTCAACATCTTGTTGCGGTATGCGTCCACATTGGCAATAATGTTGCCGTCATCATCAATCGGCATTCCGTCTGCATTCGTATCGGGTTCCCATTCGTTGATAGCGTCAAACTGATTAAATAAATCCGAGTACATCTCGGTAAGCTCATAAAGTTTCATTGTTGTTCCCCCTTAAAGATTTATGTTTTGTGTGGCAAGTGCCTCTATTAAATGTTCAACCTTGCCTTTGAAAAATTCCTTGTCCTGTGACTGCTTGGCGAAATCGAGCATACGGACAAAGCTGTCATATGCAATTGAAAAATATGCCTTAAAGACATCCTTGTCATCTGATGAACCGTCGGCAGTCTGAACATTTTTCAGCCTTTCTTCATACTCCTCTTTCTGTTTGCGAAGAGCCTCCTGTTTTTCATCCTCAAGCTGTTTTCTGACGATTTTTTCGTTATTGCGATACTCTTCTTCGAGTTCGTCATAATGCTTAATGTTCTCCCTTTCCAAAGCCTTAATCGTTTCATTGAGTCTGCGTTCATTGTCGCTCGGCTCTGCAACGGCAACCTCAATAGGACGGCTTTCAAGCTCCTGAACTTTATTCGTCAGCTTGAAATTTTTGTTTTTTTCCTCTGCAAGCTGATTTTCAATATTGCGGTAGCTTTCTTTTGAAGTGTCCGCCTGCTGTTTGTAATAGTCAGCGTCTTTCTTAGCATTATTTAGCTGTCTGCAATAGTCAATGCTTTTGTCGGTTGCCTCCTGCTTTTCGTCCTTCAGCCTGTCAATCTCTGCCTTTAACTGCTTGACCGTTGTGTTTTCAAGGTCAAGCTTTTCGGCAATTTCAGCCTGTTCGGGTTCGCTTATGGTGGCAAGAAGAGCAAGTTTTGTCATTCCAATTTGTGCAATCGATTGCACATTTTCAACGTTTATTTTTTCTACAATAGAAATATAGTTATAAACATTTCTGCGTTTCATACCTACTTCATTCTCGCAGTAGTCCTCAAAATTCTGATATCCAAGCTCCTTGTACAGCTTGTTGTCACGCATTGTTTTAAGTCCGTTGCACATATCCCATATGTTCTGCTGTGCAAGGTTTGCGTTGACAATTATCTTCTGATGCAGTTCAATTGCCTGCTTATGCTGTTCGCTTACTGTTATTTCTGACATTTTTCAACCTTCCTTCTTGATTTTTTGAGTAAGAAAGGATATAATCAAATTGGTGATATTTGTTATATCCTTGCTATCCGTTGAGGCTTTGCAGAGCTTCAGCGGATTTTTCTTTTTTAGTTGACATTTGAAACACCCATACATTCAAAACCGAAGGATTCGGATTCAGGCGTTTCAAGGGCTTTGAGCTTGCGTTTTAGCTCTCTGTTCTCGTGACGATAACCGCTTGACGCTGTTTTTTCGAGTGCAAGGTCTGTTCTTGCGTTTCTCAGTTCAATGCTGAGATGTCTGTTCTCTGCTCTGAGGTTTTCAATATCTTTGAGCAGTTTCCTTTTTGTCGGGTAGTTTCTTAACCACATTGTTAATGCTCCTTTATGTATTGTCTGATTTCTTCCTTATCAAATCGCCAAAGCTTTCCGATTTTGTGGGCAGGAAGAACGCCCCTTTGTGCAAGCCGTGTTGTGTAATCAACATTAAGTGCAAGCAACCGTGCCACATACGGCACATCAATTATCACCGGCACTTCATCCCAATTGATGATAGGTCTTTCTCTCGGCATATGTACACCTCCTTAATTTTCGTTGGTAATTTTGTCTGAAACGATTTCGACTGATTCAACATCAGCTACGCTGAGTGCCAGTTTGAGCAGTACAACCTCACTGACCGTTCGTGTTATCTGATAGCTTGTAACATACGGAATTTCTGTTCCGTCAATTTCAAGAAGGAACTTGTCCTTTGTGTCGATAAGTTTAAGTTTTGCCATTTTCTCACCTGCTTTTCGATATTTTATTGCTTTATTACCCAAATAATGTTATTATTTATTTAGAAAGGTGGTGCACATATGAGTGACCAAAACATAAATGATACTGCTTATGGTGTTACAAAAGCTGTTTTAGAATCAGAAGCAGTAAGTAATCTTACAAATCCACCAACAAAAGTTGTAGGTGGTCTGTTAGCCGATTTCATAAACTTAACTGTAGGTGGCATACATTATGCTTCAATAAAAGCCGAATTAAAGCGCCAAAAAAAGTTGGAAGACTTTAAAGCTAACATTCAAAAGGGTGTAGATAATATTCCAACAGAACATAAAGTTGAATCGAGAGAATCGATTATTGGACCTGCTCTTGAAAAAGCGAAATACCTTATGAATGAAGACGAAATTCGTGAAATGTTTGAAAAGTTAATCGTCAATTCATTCGACAGTAGAAAAATCGAAAAAATTCATCCGTCTTTTTCTGACATTATTCAGCAAATGTCACCTATAGATGCCCAGAATTTGAAATGTTTTGCAAACGAAGAGCGTTTACCTGTGTGCGAAATACAATTAAACCTAACAGACGCTTCTCACAGAACTTTGCTAACTAATGTTTTTTGCGGTAATAAATTGTGTAATTCAATTGAACAACAATCAATATCTTTGTCATCCTTATCTCGTATAGGGATTATAAAAATTGCATACGATGAATACTTAACCGATGATTCGTTTTATAAGATTTTTGATTCATTACCTTTAGTGATAGGTTTGAAAAATCAAGTTGAAGCTGATAACAAAATTAATAACACTAATTTTAAAATTGATTTGCAAAAGGGAGTGGCAACACTTACTCCTGTTGGAAAAGCGTTCATTGATGTTTGTCTTCGTCCTTTGCCCACTTAATCAGATCCATAATTTGAGCGTCGTGCTTATCAAGGTAGCTGTCTATTGTTTTATACAAATGGGAGGCTACTATTTTTATTGCTAATACTGCTGAAACAAAAGCTGTGCAAAACATTAGCAGTCCTAAAATTATTATTACTTCCGTCTTTCTTCACCTCTTTTCAGCTAAGTCCGTTTAATGGGACTGTGATTGTGGTATTATTGATTGTGTGTGGTGGTGTTTTAGGCTCTGGCAGTTTGTACAGGATTTCTTGTTCTGCCAAGCAAATAATCAACCGAACAATCAAACAAATCTGCCATTTTCATAAGAACAGAAACAGGAATATTTCCGCTTTCAAGCCAGTTATAATAGGTTTTTCTTTCCTTGTAGCCAAGGCGACTGATTATCTCTGTTTGCGATAAACCCATACGAACCCTTTCTGCTTCAATATTCGGGTATTTGTAGTTTTCATTCATCATTTATCATCTCCTTTCGATTCAATGTACACGATTTGTGCGTACAAGTAAATTATATACGCAGTTTGTGTATATGTCAATGAGGTTAAACAAAAAATATTGCACAATATGTGTATAGATTTTTTGTGTATTTCTACAAATCGTGAATATTCAATTGACTTTTGTTACTCAATATGTGTATAATCAATACAAGGAAGTGATTATATGTTTAGAATAAAAGAATTGAGAACCGAAAAGGGACTAAGTATGCGACAAACTGCCCTTGAACTCGGTATCCCTTACACCACATATATTTCATACGAAAAAGAAGCCAGAGAACCTAATTCCGAAACCTTAATCAAGTTAGCTGATTATTTCGGATGTTCTGTTGACTACTTAATCGGTAGGAGCAATCAAAGCAGTATTGAAAACGAAAACAGCGACATTAAAAATATTCAGTATGCCGCTTACGAAGCTCTTGGTGATGAATCAGAAGAATTTCAGCAGGATATTTTGGATTACATAAATTACAAAAAAGCTCAGAAAAAGAAAGACGATTGAATGAAAACACTTTTAAATATCTATGAAGAATGCGATAAAAGTGGTGTTGATGTTGATTATTTTCCTATGCGTGAAGCAAAAGCATTAGCCTTCAAAGAGGGTTGGATTGCAATAGATGCTGACAAAATAGAAAGCAATGCCGAGGAAATGGTAATGCTTGCACATGAGCTATCACACTTTGAAACGGGAAGTTTTTACAACATTTTCTCACCGCATGATGTCAAAGCGAAACACGAACGAAAAGCTCAAAAACACACAATAAAAAAGCTCATCCCTTTGGACGAGCTGAAAGAAGCGGTTCACAACGGTATAACAGAACCGTGGGAACTTGCCGAATATTTTAATGTCACAAATAAATTTATGATTGAAGCAATGGAATTTTACAGAGATAATTTATTGATTTGATAATAAAAAAGACCGCCCACAGCTGGCACTATGAGCGGTCAAAAAAAGGTATGTGAGAAGTCTGCACTCCTCTTAATTATTCTACATTTTATGACATTTCTTGTCAATATAAATATATAATTTTAAGAGGTTTTGATATGAACGAATTAGAAAAATATATAAACATTCCCGAAATTAAGGCTGATACAAATTACTGGATGCTAAGAACTAAAAAAGGTGCATTTTTCGATGAATTTGTAAAAGACAGTTACATAGCCATAGGCTGGAATATAGTCTTGCAAGAACATTTAAAAGACAATTCTAAATTTCCCGATTTAAAAGAAGAATTAAAATCCAAATATCCCGAAAAGAACCCCACTACATCTCTGAATAAATGCCGCAGGTTTGTCTGCGAATTAAAGAACGATGATATTATTGTAATAGTAGGTAATTACTCCGTGGCTTTTGCTAAGATAGGTGAATATTACGAAAATAAAAACGAGGAATTCACATCAACTAAAGAACTTGAAGTCCATACACAAATCGAAGAAAATTTCCACAAAACTTCACTGGTTTCATGTCCTTATATAAAAAGAAGAAAAATAGAAATAATTGATGTAGTTGATTTGCATAGTATCAATCCATACCTTGCAAAAGCTATTTTCGGAAATCACCACAGCCTTAGTTCTTTAAACGAATATGCAGAACTCATTTTAAATGCTTGTTATGGGTGCTACATATTTAAGAATACATTGTCTTTAACATTCAAAATTGAAAACAAGGAAGGCATTGACGCAGTAAGTTTCAATCGATTTTCAACCTTTGTGACTGAAATGCTGTATAACGAAACTGCTCAAATGAATGTACGAACTGCTCTTAATTCACCGGGTGATATTTCTTTTCAGATAATTTTAGATGGACTAAATATACTTAAAGATTATGTTATTCCAATTGTTACTACTTATGTAATTTTATTTGGTGGTTCTTTAAAAATCAAAAACTGTGAAATAAAAACAATCGGAATAATAAATTTTATCAAAAAAATAGTTGACAGAAGACAAAATCGCAAAACATATGAATTAAAGCGTAAAAATAAAAAAACAAAAGAGGAACTTAAAGATAAACAATTGACAAACCAAATGTTAGAAGAAGAAATCAAAGAGAAAAGATTAAATGCAGAATTGAATAAATTAAAAATGGCAGAAGAAAACGAACAAAAAGTTTTGGAAGCTATCCAAAAGCTTGATGTTCGTCTCATCAATAATAACATAGTAGATTTAAATAGTCTTATGCAAGACAATCAGGATATATTGGATGATAATGCCTGATTGCAAAAATTATAATGACTGGAAGAAACGCAACTTCCCACAAAGCAACTGTAAAGTCTTTAATAAAGAAGTTCGTCACAAGGGATACAGCATTGAGAAACAGAGAAAAAGCAGCTAAAACAAAGAAAACATAAGAAAGCATACCATAAATTTTTCTTGTTAGTTTTTTCATAAAACTCACCCCCTATTCTTATTATAATGATTTTCAGCCGTTTGTATATACAATTCAAATAAAAAGCACGAAAAAGGAGTGTAAACAATGGCTTTTGGTGATAATTTAAAAAGGCTCAGAACCAA
>ERZ827104.3131-NODE-3131-length-11993-cov-17.937259_pt1 | contig 11993 bp, 19 predicted proteins | sample MGYA00519781_ERZ827104 | MGnify/ENA primary metagenome ERZ827104 (study PRJEB31778, sample SAMEA3449257) | human gut metagenome | biome: human gut; feature: human-associated habitat; material: faeces | place: United Kingdom | collected 2010/2012 ... | reverse complement strand
TCTGTATACAGATAAAAACACCAAAGAAGATTTTGAAAATATAGATGTCGTAAAATATCATAAGAATCTATTATTTGAAATTTCTAACTGTAATAAACTATTACTTTATCCAAAGGATTTTGTAGAGATTATTAACAGTCTTGAATGTGCATTGACAGTATTACAGTCAGATAATTTTGATTTTAATCAATATAAGAAACTTGTGTTTGATGCAGGTGCTTTGCTTCAAAGAATGAAAGTTGGTGATGAGTAATGTCTATATATGATTTTTATAAAAGAAAAATGCAAGTAGATACTCATTCAACTGGAAAGAGCTATCCTACTCTTGGTGAAAAGTTAAAATCTGAAGCAGATCAATTGATGGAACTCACATGGGACAACGATCTTGCAGCAAAGACTTGTTACATCTATGACCATTTTCATGACGATTTTTTCACAGATGAACATGGAATCACACGTTCACTTGCTGAAGGTATGAGTTATGAACATACCAATAAGACAAAGATAGATGCAAAGTTTATTATTAAATCTTATCAGTCAATGGATAAAGATCAAGTGGAATACTATCTTATGTTTCGTCCAAGTCAGCCTGTAATATTCAATGAAGGTGATGACCTTTATTATTATGAGAAAATTCATTCAAGGTATAATAGCGAATTTCCAATTGGACTCTGGTGCGATATTCCTGACGATAGAGGGGTATATCATAAATGGTTAATTTGTAGAAATGAGCCAGCGAATCAGTTTCCAAAATATCTCGTCTTACCTGCAAATTATGAATTAATGTGGGTGGAAAAAAGTGGAACACAAAGAATTAAAAGACGTATGTGGTCTGTGTTAAGAATGCAATCATCGTAAATGTATGCGCTTCATATTGGAAACAATATGTCGAAAGTTTTCTTACGCTGGAAGTTTACAATGCCAATTACACTACAACATAAGGATGAAATATACCTAAGTGTGAATGTGGTCGAAAGACAGAAAAAAGTAATTGGATGGCATATGCTGCAATAAAAGCATTATGTTTTCATAATGTGCTAAGTGCTATTAATAAGTAATAATCAGCTGCGAAGCCTCGAACAGAGGAACGTTCAACGAGCATGTACCCAAGTGGGTTAATGGAAACCACCTAAGTTCTATTTTAGAATATGGTGTTGATATGCTCTGACCTTCTGTATAGATACAGAGAAAATAAAATTATAAATAGAGAATAGTTAATTAGACGGGACAGTGGGTTGCAAACCACTTCTACTTACTCCTAATAAGTAGATTACCGTCTTTTTATATTGCAATTTTTAGGAGGAATAAGCAATGAAAAATGGAATACCAAATTATAATGAAATAATTTTTACAAAAGAACAAAAAGAAGAGATTGTTAAATTATATGTTGAAGACAAATTATCAACTACCAAAATAGGTAAAATTATGGGATGTAATTATAATAAGATTTGTCATATATTAGATGAATTTGGAATTAAACGTGTGAATAACGGTCAAAGAAAATATCATTTAAACGAAAAGTATTTTGACAATATTGATACACCAAACAAGGCATATGTATTAGGCTTGTTTTTTGCAGATGGGTGTAATTTCCCACCAAAAGGAACGGCTTACATTTCTTTACAAGAAAGTGATAAGAAATTATTAGAAGATATTAGTAAAGAAATCAAAAGTAATAATCCTTTAAAAATAATAGATCAATCTAATAGAAAGAGCGAAAAGAACTATTCATACAATAATATGTGTACATTAAACATGAATAGTAGGCATTTGTGTAATTCTTTAGAAAAATTAGGTGCTGTAAGGAATAAAAGTCTTGTTTTAGAATTTCCAAATATTCCAAAAGATTTATATTCTCATTTTGTTCGTGGATACTATGACGGCGATGGGAGTGTTTATCGTTATATAAAAAACGAAAATAACAAACATATTACATTAACAATTACTTCTACAGAAAACTTTTGTGAAAAAATAAAAGATATAGTTGAAAAAGAACTTGGTATTTATTGCGGAATATATGATGCATCTTGTCATAACGGAATAACAAAAGTTGCAAGTATTACTGGTACTTCTGCTATTAAACTTATGAATTGGATGTATAAAGATGCAGATTTATATCTTCAAAGAAAATATGATAGATACATAGAATATACCGCAGCATAGTTTTATAATTTTATCTTTATTGGATTAACGAACCAATAGAGTAACATATTGATACGATTGGAACTTACACAGATTTAAGATTTACACATGTTGATAACCAAGATAAAATTTGGCTACCAATGAATGATATTACTAGCAAATTCTGGTATACATCAGAGGATTCAAAAAATATGCGTCTATTAGTTAGCACATTATCTGATCGCCCGTCAGCATGGACTGTGACAAAATGTGAAAATGTTCAACCATTCGGGATACAAAAATTAACTATTTATAGTAATTTCTTTAACGAGCATACGGATTATGTCAATCTTGAAACAGGGGAAATGTATGCGAACTATTTCGATTCAGAAATCACCCCAACAGATCCAGATACTAAACCAACTCCATCACCAGTTACAAATATCTTGGCTACGATTACTTCATCAGCATCAACAATTAAAGTTGGTGGCTCTTATCGAACACTTAATATCAAACTTTCAAATAATTCTGGTGAAGATGTTACTGATACATTTGATAGTAAATCAAATTTTGATTGGCACTTTGAAATAGATGATGAAGAATATAAAAGTATTATCAGAAACGACATTTCTTTCTGCCAAATGAAAATAAAGTTTCCTGATGATTATGATTATGTTGGTAAGATTCTGACTATTTACTGCACTATTACAAATGAGACTATTACAATTGAAAGTAATAAATTACAATTAGAAATAACAGATTAAGGAGGTAATATGATAGAAGATAAAATAGTATCTAAAACTGATTTGCTAAATAAACTCCGAGCATATAGAAAAACTCCTGATGACGATAATATTGTTTACAAACAAAAAATTAAAAAGGCATTATTGTCCAATCCTTATCTGTTATATGCTCTTAATGAAAAAGATTTAGAATCCGAACTTTTTAATGATAAGGGAAATATAAATTGGGAATGGGATGAAAAAAATAAAAAATATGAACCGCTTGGAGAATGGGATAGATATTTTGGAAGCAATTCAAATATCCGTCCTTTTTTATTTATTCCAGATACTCAAACGGAAGTAAAACATTATATATGTTATCAAGTTGGTTTTGATGAAATTCCAAGATATTCTCAAATAAATAAAAATACAGAAATAACATTCACAATATTTGTTCATGGAAATGACCGTATGGATAAACTTACAGGCTTGCCTCGTCATGATTTAATAGCTTCTATTATACGAGAACAATTTAATTGGTCTAATATCTTTGGATTACAGACAAAATTAATCTCATCTAAAGAATCTATGACAGATAATAACTATGTAGTAAGAACATTGGTATTTCAGATTTATTATGATATTAATGGAATTACATATAGCCCGTTTGGTGAGCAATCGTATATAAGGAATAACGAATCTTGGCAATAGGCAAGGAAGAACATTATGAGAATGATGAACTAAAGATATATCGTGGTGAAGATTTTATAGTTCAAAAACATATTATCTTGCATCAACCTACATTGGGTGAAATATGTGATTTTTCAGAGAAAGATTATTATTCAATGTTGTATAACTTTACAGCTACGCCCCAATCTTTAAAAGTACAATTATGGGAAGGTGGAATAGATTATACTGAAATACAACCATTTCAATTATTCTATACACTGCTCTATAAAGCATTCCCAATTAAAAAAACTTCTATTATATTTGGAGATTTAGATTTTTCTAAATTTCAGGTTCGACAAAAAGAAGATGATGATTCAATTTTTTTGTATCAAGCAATTCCTACAGGGAATATCTATGAATTAATTGGTAGTAATATAAAAGGTAAAAAGTTACATCATTTTACAAGTTTAATTGATGCTGCAAAATTCGTTAATACAGATGAAGATACTTTAATAAATCAATTATCAGAAGATAATAGATTCGGCAATTATATCTTCGATGAGGTATCTTTAGAACCAGTAATAATAGATGAATTTACCTATAATATGATAATTGATTATCTTTGCAAAACACATTTCATTGAAAGAGATTTTAGAATTCCAGCTAATAATTCTACTAAAATGGTATTAATAGAAGATGCAAAAGAAGAAATGGAACGAGCAAAAAATAAAGAATATCATTCTCAATTAAAAAATATGATATCCGCTATGATCAACTCAGAAGGATTTAAATATAATCATGAACAAGTTTGGAATATGAAAATTAATGCGTTTATGGATTCTGTAAAACGTATAGAAAAAATTAAAAATGCACAATTATTGTTGCAATCTGGCTATTCTGGTTTCGGAATAAGCTTTGATGATATAGACAAAAAACAAATAGATTGGCTTGGAGAACTCGATTAGAGTTCTTTTTTTATTGTCACAAAATTATTAAGGAGGAATAAAAATGGCTAACTTTAACCCAAATGAATTAATTCTTGAGAAAATTAGAGCCGTAGAGGAATATGATCCTGCTACAATGGAGCTTACTGGTAGATATACACAGGTCGAAGATCCATCACTTAAGACAAGCGCTGATGGTACAGATGTTACTGATGCTATGGGTACACCAATCCAGACATTCTATCAGGCACAGAAAGGTACATTTGATTTCACTAACTCACTCTTCTCTCTTGACCTTGCTGCTTCACAGTTTGGTTCAACAAAGGCTGTAGCTTCTGATACAAATAAGATTAAGATGCCTGTATCTGAGACAATTGCAATTGGAGCTGGTGCAACTGTAGAGCTTAAATATGTTCCAATTGGTACAAAGGGTGCAGAGGTTAAGTATGTTAAGGTTATTAATGACAATAACACATTCGGTAAGACATATACTGTATCTGCTACAAAGGGTGAAGACAAGTTCACTATTGATGCAGCTAATAGAACAATTACTCTTCCAGAGGGAACAACTGGTCGTGTATTTGTAAACTATGAGAAGGAGACAGCTACAGCAGTTCAGGTAATTAAGAGAACTGATGGTGTACCAGAGGTTAAGACACTTCTTATCCATGCAATCTTCCACGATCCATGTAATAAGAACCTTGTATATGCCGGTGTTATCCGTTGTCCAAGAGCACAGATTGATCCATCAAGCGTAGAGCTTTCTCTTAAGTCTGATGGTAAACATCCAGCTTCTTATGTTCTTAATAAGGAGTACTGTGCTGAGGATGGTAAGCTTTTCGATATCTTAGTATCTGAGGACTAATTTAAAAAATAAGAGTGGTTGAAATATACCACTCTTTTTATGAAAGGAATTATTATATGTCATTAGAAAATAACGCAATTTGCGCAATATGTGGAAAACCTTATAGAGTTTGTCATACATGTCAGAATATTAAAACTTATACTCCTTGGAGAACAGTAACTGATACTCTTCCACACTATACAATTTATCTAGCAATTTATGAATATAATAAAACAAAAGATAAAGCAAAAGCAAAAGAAGAATTATTAAAATGTGATTTATCCGAGTTGGATAGTTTTGATAAAGATGTCAAAAAGGTCATTAATGAAATTTTAGGAGAAAATAAAAAGACAGTTAATACTACTCCTAATAAAGAACAGACTTCAAAAACTGATAATAAGCTGGTACAGAAGAAATGATTATATTGAATAGTAAGTTAAATTTTTTGATTGTATAGGGTTACGCATTTACTATTCAGTATTTACGTAACCCTATTTTTTACGCTTATTAAATAATATATAAATAGAATGGAGTGAACGGATATTAAAGAATATAGTGACGTATTTAATTGGGAATACGATTCAGAAGATGTAATTTACATTCCTAATATGACTCAAAATTGTATGTATTTAAGTTCACCTTTGTCACGAGGGAAATTAGTTGATATTTTTCCAGGCAGAAATAAACGTGTTGTTTTTGCCTGGCTAAAATCAAAAGAAATAAATGAGTTATATAAAGAATGGAATAGTAAGAAAATTGATGAAGAGGAGGACTAATCAATGAAAGATTTTTTAGGAAGCTTAGATTGGATGACACTGCTCTCTGCTATTTGGACAGTAATTTTAGTTCCAATTGGAACACAGATTTATAAATATCTGAAGACAAAGAAACTTGATAAGTATGCCTTGATTCTTTATAGAGAAGTTAAAAATGCTGTCAAGTCAGTATATGAAACAGAGGTCAAAGACATAAAGGGTACTGATGCATGGACTGAGGATAAGATGAATGAAGTAAAAGAAATTGCAAAACAGAAAGCAATTCAGGCACTTAATCAGTCAGTATATAAATGTCTCAAAGAAGCTAATAGTGATTTCGAGGATTATTTATCAAGCCTTATTGAAACGAGTTTGTATGATCTAAAGCATGAAAAATAAAATATGATAAATTATAGAGAAAATAATATATGGTCAGTTTATATACATATTTCTCCGTCTGATAAATATTATGTTGGTATTACTTCTCAAAATCCTATCAGTGCACGTTGGCGTAACGGAAAAGGTTACCGAAATAATTTACATTTTTGGAGAGCTATTCAGAAATACGGATGGGATAATTTTGAACATGAAATATTTGCAGAACATTTGACAAAAGATGAAGCTTGTGAAATGGAAAAGATATTGATTCGAGAATTAGATTCTAATGATGTAAAGCATGGATATAATAAATCTTCTGGCGGTGAATATGGTCGAGCAGGAATTAAATTAAGTGATGAAGTAAAAGAAAAAATACGAATTTCTAACACTGGTAAATTTGTTTCAGAAGAAACAAAACAAAAAATTTCTAAAAATCATATACATAGTTTTTATGGTGATAACCACTCGTCAAAAGAAACATATCAATTTGATATGAATGGTGTTTTTATCAAAATGTACGATTCGGCAAAAAGAGCGTCTGATGAAACCAAAATAGATAGACATAGCATATGTGTTGCATGTTCAAAAAATAGAATGGCAGGGAACTATTTATGGGCACATGCCGATAATGTAATAAAAATAGATGGTACATATACGTTAAAGGTTAATACATACTATGATAAAAGAAATATGATTTTTAATAAAGAAGTTTATCAGTTTACTATTGATGGAGATTTTATTGCAAAATATAATTCAACAAAAGAAGCAAATGATAAAACTGGAATTCCGAGAGGAACAATAATATCAAATGCTAGATGTAAAAATAAGTCTAAAAATTATATATGGAGATACAAAGAAGATGTTGAAGAATCAGTAGAAAATACTGGTTCTTTTTTATTGAAAGAAAATTAGAAAGGAGGATAAATATGTCTTACGTTATAAATGAGATATGGGCTTCTAGTACAAATTATGGAGCTACTAGACCTACAAGTAATATTAAATATATTGTAATTCATTACACAGGTAATAATGGAGATACTGCGGAAAATAACGGAAAATATTTTCAAGGTGCGCACAGAAGGGCTTCTGCACATTATTTTGTAGACTCAGATTCAATAGTACATTCTGTTCCTGATAATAGAATTGCATGGTCTGTTGGTGGAAATAAATACCATAATGCTGGTGGAAGACTTTATGGAATTGCAAAAAATGCAAATACTTTAAATATTGAGTTATGTGATGACACGAAAGATAATACAATTTATCCAAGCAATGCAACAATTGAAAATGCTTTAAACTTAGTTAGGGAGCTTATGAAAAAGTATGGAGTTTCGGAATCAAATGTCATAAGACATTACGATGTTAATGGCAAATTATGTCCTAGTTATTGGGTAGACAATAGCCGATGGGAAAATGAATTTCATTCTAAAATTTCTCATAGTTCAACTTCTTCTACTACTTCTGCCCCTACCCCATACAGAGTTAGAAAATCATGGTCTGATGTAAAATCACAGACAGGTGCTTATAACAATTTGGATAATGCAAAAAGAGAATGTGGATCTGGATATAATGTTTATGATGCAAATGGTAATGTAGTGTACTCTAATGGTGGAAATGCTACTTCTACTCCAAAGCCATCTGTTTCTACTCCAAAACCAAGTGGAAATCCACTCGTAAGATTAGGACAGCAACATGCTATTAATTTTACTGGACATACAATCGCTGTTGATGGACTTGTCGGAAAAGAAACCAACAGAATGAAAGCCAGAGTTTTGCAACATGCTATCAACCTTGATTATAAAAAGGGTATTGATGAAGACGGAGCATTTGGCAGAAAGTCTAAGGCAGCTCTTGGCTCTCATTATGTTAAAAAGGGAGAAAGACAGTATATGGTAACTGCCGCTGAGATACTTATGTATCTTAATGGTATTAATCCAAATGGTGTAGAATGTCCTGGTAAATATGGTAATGGTCTTGTGAGGGCTTCAAGACAGAAGTTTGGAGATGATGGTCTTAAAATTACAGCATCTGAATTTCTTAAGTTAATATAGGAAAGGCTCAGATGGTGCAATATAAATGGATGAAATAAAAGCATTAATGAATTTAGATTTTCCAACTGTTATCTTGGGCGTATTTATAATAATTTTGGGAATAGATAAAATAGTATTTTTATTTCAGAAAGCCAAAAGAGCTTTACGTGTAAAATTTGGGTTTGAGTCTGATAAAGAAACATTGGACAAGAAAATAGCCACTTTAGAAAAGCATGATAACTGGCAGTATAAAGAGATAACCAAAATTTCTCAAGGAATAGATGATATTAAAAATTCTTTAATTAAAAAAGAAATAAAAGACAAGGCGAAAACTGTTGCTACCCTGAGAAGTCAATTATATGATTTACATAGTAAGTTTGTTGAACAGGAGTATGTTGATAAATCAGGACTTAAAACATTTACAGAATTAGGTTCTATTTATGAAGCTGCTGGCGGTAATGATATTTATCATGACAAATTAAAGCCCGAAGTCTTATCTTTACCAATTAAAGACGAATCCTAATTTTTTATTATACCATAAAATCCAGTAATTCAACTTATGAATTTCTTCCTTATTATATATGTATAGAAAAACAGATTATACACAGACTAAATACATGAAGAATGAAATAGGCAGATATAGGTATCAACAGAATATGTCAATATCAGAACTTGCGAGACGTACAGGATTGTCAGCAACTGCAATATCCAATCTTGAAAATGGATATACTTCTGATATACTACTCTCTCATGCAGTATCTTTATCTCATGCATTACATGTTGATTTGTACGATTTGTTTTGTATTAAAAGATAAGGAGAATTGGTATGGATATGGAGAAAACATTTTACAACGTAATCTGTGAAGAATTGGAATTATTAGGAGGTAAAGTAATTCATATTGATAAGAACTTTGGAGATATGAATGAAGTACATAATTTCGTAATAAGTAATATAGGTAAATATCCTAATGCACATTGGGAACTACGACCTATCACATTTAGAATTTAATATTAAAGGAAAGAGCAGTTTCTTCGGAGGCTGCTCTTTTGTTATGTAAGGAAGTGAATGGGAATAGCAAAAGCTAAATCGAAATATCATGTAGATATTTCAGAACAAGGTAAGAAAAATCGAACATATAAAGGCGTGACCTACGACAGCCTAACGGAGCTTAGATTTTTGCAAGAATTCATTGAGCCTAGGATGAAAAGTGGAGAAATATTATCCTATGAACGCCAAGTAGAATATGTTCTTCAAGAAAAATTTAAATATAATGGAAAAATAATTCTACCAATTAAATATCGAAGTGATTTTAATGTAACATGGGCTGATGGTACTTTACAGGTTTTCGATGTGAAAGGAAATCCTGATTCTATGTCGTTACTTAAAAGGAAAATGATGTGGTGTAAATATCCAGAAGCTAATCTTACATTTATATGCCGTAATTTAAAATACGGTGGATGGGTAGAATTTGATACTTTAAAGAAACTTCGTAAAGAAGCTAAGAAAGCAAAATCATGACAGACAACGAGATACATAAGTATCTAATAAAACATAACTGGGCTGTTAATTCTCATGAGTTTATTTCAATCATGAACGAAAGCCCACAGATAGAACGGACTGAATATAATACCCAAAATGATATATTAATTGTTTACACTCACGATCATGTATTTTCATGTAAGTGGGTATTGAATGAGATAAAGGAATGAAAGGAATATTAATTATGGAAAAGATTACAATTAAAAATTTTATAGATGAATATAATAAGCGTGGCACAGCTACCATGAAAGATGAGTATATACGTGATTATATTGAGATTACAAAGTATGTGCCATTTACTCAGAAGTTAGTAAGAGCCAAGAATCTTATGAAGGCAACAATGATAGATTCTGATGGAAATTTTGCTGCTAATTCAGCCTTCAATTATCTCTTTTTCGTTAAGACAATTATTGAGGACTATACTAATCTTGCATCAGAGTCAGCTAGTTTTGCAGATGAGTATGATATGTTAAAGAGTTCTGGATTCCTTGATAAGTTAATGATTAGTACTGAGACAACTCGTTCATTAATTGATCCGTCAGAGTTATCAGAGTTCAAGTCGCTTTGTGATATGGTTGTAAAAGATCAGTATGATAACGAGTATGAAATTCATTCGTTTATCAAAAATCAGATTACAAAAATTGAGAAGCTTGGCACTGTTGCGCTTGATAGTATATCTGGTGCAATTAAGGAAAGCATCGGAAATCTTGATGAGGAGACTCTAAATAAGTTAATAGAGAGTTTTGAGAGATTAGGAAATAAGAGTGCTTTCAAAGAGGTGTAAAAACTTATATGATTATCAGACAGAAAAAGAAACGATATAATCCAGATACAAAACGCAGAGAAGAATATTTTGATGATAGAGAATTTCATTCTTTACAAGAGATTAAGGATTATTGCGTAAATGAAACTAATTATATATTAATCAGTGATAGTGTAAAGTTTGTATTTACTATTATGGATACAAATGAAGATGTGGAAATAATTGGTTCATGGAAACGAAGTGATGATGATTTCTATTATGTGATATTAGATTATTGGTTTTAAAAATCGAAAAAAGCCACGACTGGTTTGCCGTGGACTTTTTCATTCTCCTTTCAATCCTTGTGTCTTTCTAGTCCTTATAGAAAGAGCACCTAATATCTATACCTCTGAACAGTGCTAACTTCACACGAATGTCTTTCATGCGGTGGTGTCGCACATAAATCCAAACAGGAAGTAAGACGATCAGAAGTACGGTGATGAATAAAATTGCTATCATCAATATGCTCCTTTCTATGACGCAAGTCATGTATCTTTGTGGAGAAATTGTGTTTCTCATCTGATAATAATGCATAACGGATTGTGCCACTTTTGCACACAATCTACTATCAGACAAATTAATTATAGCACAAGGAATGGAAATTATAAATAGGCTCTATACGTGTCATAGCGTATAGGGTTTTTCTTATGGAGAGTTAAGTGATTATACACTGCTCTCCTATTTTAGTGTAAAAATAGTGAAATTATAGTGAAATTTTGGAGGTGATTGGAATGGCAAAGATAAGCCCAGAGTTGAAGAAACAACTGCATGCTATTGCACAAAAACAAGCAGAAAAGATAGCAAAAGAATTTGAAGATAAAATGACTGAACATTATAGAAGTGTTCTTGATTGGTATTATGGAGAGCCATATCAGACGAATCCTCCACACTATGATAGAACGGGCAATTTAAGAAATTCATATATTCCATATTTTAAATCTACTAATTCAAGTGTGATTAGTGGAATTGAGATATCTGGTGAAAGTATGAATGACTATGGTAAAAAATCAAGAATTTCTGGTGAAGATTATGTAAGCAAATTCTTTTTTAATCCATTAGGAACTTGGCATGGTGGTGATTGGCATGGCGGATATGGTGTGCCAGCTAATTTCAATGCATATAACGAAATGGTTAATTTTTACAAATATATAGTAAAAGATTTTAGAAAGAAATATGAAATATAGGAAG
>ERZ827104.3128-NODE-3128-length-12008-cov-39.497281_pt1 | contig 12008 bp, 14 predicted proteins | sample MGYA00519781_ERZ827104 | MGnify/ENA primary metagenome ERZ827104 (study PRJEB31778, sample SAMEA3449257) | human gut metagenome | biome: human gut; feature: human-associated habitat; material: faeces | place: United Kingdom | collected 2010/2012 ... | reverse complement strand
TGCCGATTCTATGTTTAATTTTAATTTATCGGTAAAAATTTACCGAAGTATTGTTTGTTGTTACTATATTTTTAATAATCATTTTTAGATTTGTTAGGTTATTTTTTATAGTTTTGTTGCACCACAATCATTTAAGTACATCGAAGAAGAGAGTGAACCAACTTTAAACTTTGTAGGATTATGAACAAAGAAATCATATTTATAGGAGGAATTCATGGTGTAGGTAAAGGAACATTATGCAAACGTATTGCATCTGATCTTAACATTATTCACTTATCGGCCAGTGAAGTATTAAAGTGGATCTTACACGGTTAATGAACAATTAATTTCTATTGATGATTATGTCTCATTTCTGAATGAGAACAATAATGAATTTACGTATGGTAGATTTATGGGAGCGACAAATAATAGTTACATTGTAAAATTGAGTAATGATCAGATAGCATTTATTGATAAAAAAAGTAAAGCTGCTGACTCTTTGAGATTACTCCCATTTTAATTCTAGTGTTTAATAAGAACGGAAACCTGTAAAAAGTTTCCGTTTTATTTTGCCTTAGCTAAAAACTTAAACTAATTAAGTCGTTATGATTTGGATTATATTTATTGCAGTATTAGTTGGGTTTGTATTTGTTTCTTATCTTAAAAAGGCAGAAAAGGGGTCATCCTTAAATAAAGATAGTGAAATAGGTACTATTAGTAATACTCAGTCATTTGATAATTATACATCTCATATAAAAACAAACTCTTCCATACCTTCCACTGCAAAAAAAGTCAATTTTGCAGTGAAGGGTACATCCTATCGCTCTGAAACCGATATAAATGCAGCAAGAAATGTTCATGTAGGCGATGAACTGACTTTAATTCATGAGCCACACAATGATCATGACACATTTGCAATGATGGTATTAACTTCGGATGGACATCATATTGGTTATGTAGAGAAAAAGTATTCCATGTGCTTTTTTGTTTACAAAGACAATATCCATAAATGTGTTGTGACCAAAGTGACCAGCGACAACATTCCTTTTATCTATGCCGACGCTTACCTTCCATCAGACGCAAGAATTCCTGAGGATGATTTGAGTATTCAAAAAATGATGTCGAAAAACGGACAATATGTTGGAAATGGAGTTTCAGTTAAAATTACCACAGAGCGTAGTCTTGCCCATGAAGCCAACCCTGATTTGGTATTTGCTGAAAAATTAAAATATAGTGAACCAGAGAAAGCTGTTGAAATATTCTTGTCATGCGCTTCAAATGAATCTGGTTTGTATTCTTTACATCAGGCTTGCTTTTGCTATCGTAAAATGAAAGCCTATGATAAGGAAAAAGAATTGATTCAGCAAATTATAGCAATTTGTAAAGACGAAGGCAAGGAAGAATGCATTCCTGAATATGAATCACGACTAAAATCTGTTGAATATTGCATCAACAAACAGAACGAGAAAGAAGAACTTGATAAAGCGTATTCTCTTCAAAAGGAAGGTAAATATAAAGAGGCACTTGACCTTTATCTTTTTTACTTCAATAAGGATAAATTTGTTTTAAACTTAACAGACAGAATTATCCAATGTTATCGGAAGTTGAATGATAAATCAAATGAAAAAAGAATGCTTGAATATGCTCTAAAGAATAAACTTTCAGAATCTAATAGATTAAAGTATGAGAAAAGCCTAGAGAAATTAAAGAATTAATAACGACATTACAAATTATAGCATATGAAAATAAAATATCTTATTTTAATTACATGTAGTACCATTATTTCTTCTTGTAATAATGGGGAAATGGAACGTAAAATTCAAAGTTTGACATCTGAGGTTACTTTGCTCAAAGATTCTTTGAATAAGGTAATGCCAGAACTAGAAGGCTATAGAAATAGTCCAGAAAAATTATGCTCAAACATTGATGAGTTGTACAAATCAGGCGATATTTATGAGCTCAAATCTATTAAGAGTAAATTGGAAAAATATCATCCCGAATCCAAGGAATATGCTATGGTGAAAGATTTGGTTTCTAAGTACGAAAAAGAACAACAGGAGAAGGCCGAAGCTGAGAAGAAAGAGCGATTGCAAGCTGTAAATAAATTAAGAAAAAAATATGACGACATAAACCATATTACTTGGTATGAAAATCCATATTTTAGACATTATACAAATACTAATTATACATCAATATATATAGGTCAAGATGATAGTAGTATTTGGTTAAGGTTGATGATGTCTTATGAAGGAGAAGATTGGATCTTCTTTGAATCTGCTTATCTTTCGTATGATGGCAACACATTTGATATACCATTTGATAAATATAGAGATAAAAAGACTGAGAATGATACACGAGTATGGGAATGGATAGACGTTCGTGTGAGTGATGATTTACTTGCATTCTTAAGAAAAATGGTTAATGGTAAAAGTGTAAAAATGCGTTTGAGCGGAAAATACACTAACACACGAAAACTTACTAATACAGAAATAAAAGCAATTAAAGATGTGTTATTAGCCTATGATGTATTGGAAGCAGAAATGCATAAAGAAGCAAAAGACGAATTAGTAAAATCCCTCAAAGGAGAGTGATAACCTAAACTTATTCTTTCACAGTACTCTTTAGCCACGCATACTGAAAACATAACTCAAAGGCTCTATAAAAAGCGGAAACCCAAAAAGTTTCCGCTTTTTCTTTTGCCATTCCAAAATAAATCCTCATATTTGTATCGATCTCCATTTTGTGTAGGCGACGATGGCTCGCCAAATATCTTTGCTGCGGGCATTTTTTATGTCCATAGCATTGTTTATATACCCATAGGGTTCCGACCCCCGTGTGGAGCGTTAATGCGCCCACTGCCTGCACAAGGTGGAGATCAACGGGAAAGCGGAACCTTTTTTGTTTCCTTTCCCGTAATATTAACCAACATATTGTTTCATTTTAATTGATCTCCAAAATGAAAAATCAAATCGCATTGCCTGCAAGCCAGGCAAGAGAAAGCCGTATATCGTTATGGCTGAACCGTGAAAATTGCATCTTTTCCGCTCTTATGGAAGAGAGAGTATCAAATCGTCAGGCTGTGCTTGTTTCTCAAGTACTTGCTTCCTTCAGTATTCTTAGCTGTTCCTTTTTTATTCATTGGCTGGCTGCCGTTGCTTGCCTGTGCTGGTTTATCTGTTCCGTTCTGCTTTGCAAGAAAGGAGGTTTGCGATGACCGATTACACGCCACAACCCGCAACGTTTCGCGTAGACAAATATCAGGCATACGAGGATGGTAAAGTTCTGTTTGAACAATACACTATTCTCATGTATGGAAGTGATAAATTATGCTGTACACGTCCGGAGATGGAGCAGCTCAGTGAATTGATTCAAACCGCATTGAACGATAGAAAGGAGGCAGATCATGGCAAATAAAAAAGTAGAATTCGACAAATATATTCTTTATCGTTACTTTCAGGAATATCTTCCTGCTGATAAAGTTACAGATGATGTAATTTACAAAACTTCACAGCAGATCCAGGATGAACTGTCTGATATGGCAGAGATCAGCATTAACGATATCGCCAGGGCGATGGTGGATTTGGGCTATGAACTTGTCATAGCCCCCGATGGTCGTCCGGCGTGGATTATGTTGCGCAAGTAGCTGTATGAATAAAAAAGGTGTAGCGTCGTATTGATGCTGCACCTTTTGTCTTTTTACCCATTTCCGGGGCTGGGTATCTTTGAGAAAAACAAAGATGTATGCTCACTATTCCTCAAGATATACCCGATTTTGTGCTGTCTTCCCAGCTGGACAATTTTACGATCAGCGCAGACAAACAGGTGGATTTTGTCCTGAAGCAAGGCGATACCGTCATATTGCAGGAAAATTATACGCCGGATGCAAGCAATCAGATACGGATACTCGATATGTTCTCCCTGATGGAACCTTATTTGATTGCGTCACCGTTGCTTCAGTTCAGTTATACGGTTTCCGCTTCCGGAGAAACTTCCATTTCTAAAACTTTCACAGTCTTGTTGTGTCGTTCTGTTGTTCCTTGTTCCGCGGAAGATTTTGTGAATGGCTATTTTCTTACTACCCTGGCGGGACGTGACAAAGTTACTTCCTTTGGCCGGACAGAGACTCTGTACTTCGTCAATGGGCTATTGACTGAGGAAGAGGCAACTACTGGGGTTGCGGCTGAATGTGTATTTGTAAATGATGACAATCGGTTATTAAAGAGAGTTGTACCGTTAAGTATTGTAACTAAATACGGTATTTATTCGGTCGACGTATCTCCTTCGAGATTTAACTTGTCAGGATATCATTTGTTACGTTACGCTGTAATGGCTGATTCTCGGAAACAGATTTTTCATGTGGATCAGTCAGAACCGGAGGCCATTGGTCTGAAGTTCCGTAACTCATTTGGATTGGTAGAAACTTTCTACTTTATCGGTGGCGATACGGTAGAACCGGAGCTTACCCGGAGTGCGTCATACTTTGCCGGTCAGTACAAGACCTATTACATAGACGAGCAGCGTAAGCACACACTCAATACAGGATATATTCCAGAATCTATGTTTGCTCTGGCAGATGATTTGGCGAGAACTACGGAAGCCTGGTTGATGGACGATTCCGGAGATATCCCGATAACCATTATAGAGAGTGATACCAGCCGGAGCGATGAAGACGATGGCTTGTTTTCATTTACCGTTACATACATCTTGGCTTCTCGCTGTCAGCAGCGGATTCATTTGCTCCCGGAGGTGTTCGATGATTCTTTCGATGATACTTACAATTAAAGCCTATGAACGTAATACATATCAAAGACGCATTGAGGTTGCTCGAGTCGGGGCAGCCTTGTAACCTGAAGTTATGGAAACTCAGTACAGGCGACATTCTGGAATACCGTGGTGCAGTGTGTATCGGCTCACATTGGCGCCAGGGTGTCCATCGTGTCCGCCTTCCGGCATCCGGCTTAATCCGGGCTTTCCGCGATATATCTCTTTTCGAAATAAACAACATGACAATTTATCTCTAATATGGACAAAACAATTTCACAATACGACGACAACTTCATTCCTGGTGAGATCTTCAACATCGAGGTTTCCAATGTAGCCGCCGAAATGGCATCCGTTGAGGACAGCAGCTTGGTTTTTGACGAAGACGCGAATATCAGAACGACACCTGTTCCGAATCGGAAAGGCATGGCGTATGTAAATTTCGGTGAAGACAATCAGCTTCCTTTTAATATTATCAAGATGATTGGTGTTGATGAAGTGATGAGCCAGAACAAGCTGTTCAATGTCATTACTTGTTACGGTGCCGGACTGAAGTATATGGACGTTGATACCAAACAGCCGACAACCCATCCCGAAATCAAACGCTGGCTGGTTCGTAACAGCTTGCCGTTGTTCCAGCTCGAGCAGGCGACAGACATGAAATACTTTTTCTTTTGTGTGTCGGTCATTATTCTTTCTCAGGATGGCAAGCGAATTAACCGTCTGGTGCATAAAGAAGCCTGCTATTGCCGTTTTGAAAAGGCGAGAAATGGCAAAATAAATCATGTGATTTATGCTAATTTCCGTGATAATGTTTCACTACGTCCGGAGGATTACGAAGTCATCCGTCTGCTTGATCCGCGCGATCCGATGGGTGATCTGATGGTACTCATGGGGCGTGAACCTGGGCGCGATGGCGAAACAAGGATTCGTACCGGCGAACGGAAATTCGCTATTCTGGTACGCTTCCCGACACCGGGGTTCCAGTATTACCCAATTCCTTATTACACCAGCATCTTCCGGGGCGATTGGTACGATATCAAGCGACTGATTGGGAAAGGCAAGAAGGCTAAGCTTCGCAATCATGCCAGCGTAAAATATCAGGTCGAGGTTCACAAGGATTACTGGCGAAACATCTGTGAAGAAGATCATATCACCGAACCGCTGAAAAAGATGGAGCGCATCAAGAAAGAAAAAGAAAACATCAAGAACTTCGTTTCCGGCATTGAGAACAGCGGCAAGGTTTGGATCACCGGTTACTACATCGATCCGAACGGCCGTGAAGTCCGTATGGTTCGCATCAACGTGATTGAAACGGGCAAGGAGGGTGGTGACTGGAGCGAGGATATTCAGGAAGCCAGTAACATCACCTGCTATGGCGACAACATTCATCCTAATTTGGTAGGTGCTACTCCGGGTAAAGGGCAGAGCAACAACTCCGGTTCAGACAAGCGCGAGCTGTTCACGCTCAAGCAGGCACTGGAGATACCTTTTCATGATCTGATGAACATTCCGCATAACATCGTCATCGAGTACAATGGCTGGAGCGAGAAGGTTTATCCGGATGTTCCCATGGTGCTGCTCACTACACTTGACCAGAACACCGATGCCAAACAGAAGACAGCTTCGGATCTTGAAAGCAAATCTTAAAACGAATCAATATGGCTATTACATTTTCACAAGAGATTTTCGAGAAGATATGTTCCTCTGCTACCAATTCCACGGCAGAGGTATACGATATGATTGCTCCTCACCTGGACGATACCCTTCAGAGCATCAATCATGTGTTGCTGGGTGACATGGCAGATAAATTAGATACGGTTCCTGGACTCGAGCAGGCGGTCACAAAGCTGGTTTGTCTGCGTACCTATCAGGAGCAGATTCCGCAGCTCGATCTGGTATTGACTCCGACCGGTTTCGGTGTGGTGTCTAATCAGAATCTGGCTCCGGCTTCGGCCGACAGAGTCAAGAACCTGTTGCAGCAAGTAACCAATGCAGCCGAAGATACCTACGATCGGTGCTTAGAGCTGCTGGTCGGTACCGACTGGGCAGACACAGCACAGGCCCGTATCAATATCCCTAACCTGATATATACTGCCCGACAGCTGAAGATGTATGTTGAATTTCCTTCTTCAGACGTACATCGTTCCAAGTTGAATGAGTTTCGCACGAGAATGTATCAGGCGGAAGAAAAGATCCGGCAGCATGTGTCGTCAGAGTTTTTCGATCATATCCTCGAACAGGCTCGGCATAACGCTTTCACAAAAGAAGAAACCGCCATGGCAGACTACATGTGCAAGTTTATCGGATTTTGTATCATGGGACACTGGCCGGCTGCAAAGAGCATGCTGGAACGTATCGAGAATTATGCGGAATCCAAGGTAGAGGTATTCACAAGTTATAAGGACTCCGAGGCATACAAAGTCAAACATTTCCAGACTTACCAGAATGAAAAAGAAGATTCCGTATACTTTTGGGGGTAGAATCCTCAATTTTCGTTTTCCCACTTCCTGGAAGGAACTCAACCAGGAACAGCTTCGATATGTGTTCCTGGTCATCACGCTGTTTCCTCCGGCCAAGGCAAAGACCTATGTCTTTATGCGATTTACTGGAATACGTGTTCGCAGGAGGATTAAAGAAGGCTGGCTGTGTACTTTCCGTTTGAACTGGCACAAGAAATTGAGATTCATTCTTCAGGACTGGCAGATTCGCAGCTTTCTCCGGCAGATTGATTTTATCTCCGAACCCAATGCTTATCCCGTCAGACTGGACAAAATCGGCGGCCGGTGTGCCATCGATGCGATGTTGCACGGCCTGAGCTTCGAAGATTACCTTTGTTGTGAGAACTACTATCAGGGCTACCTGTATTCGCAGAACGTTTCCCAGCTTAAATCCCTGTATAGTTATCTCTATAAGAAAAAGCCGGGCATAAAAGGTTCGTTGCAGGCAGCCTTTTCCCGTATTAAAGAGTACGAACTAGTTTCCGTGTTTCTTTGGTGGGGTAGTATTAAGCTGTACTTCACTTCTCTGTTTCCGCATTTCTTTCGGCCGTTTCACCGTTCGGCCGATGCTGATCAGCCTGAACTACCCGACCTGATGGGCGCAATGAACACCCAGATCCGGGCACTGACAGGTGGCGATGTAACGAAAGAAAAGGAAGTTTTGCAGATGGATTGCTGGCGGGCCTTGACAGAACTGGACGCCAAAGCACACGATATTCAAATCCTAAAATCAAGACAAAATGGACACAAGTAAATTCTTCGACGGGCACACCTATTTCAAGGAGCTGACCGAGAAAAACAAGCTGGCCAAGGCCAACGCCTTTTTCCCATGTTCCTGTAGCGGTATCAATTCACTCCAGGATGTGCTTGACAATTTCCGGAAACAGTCCGCTTTTGTCTGCATCGACGATACCAACGATGCAGCCACCGAACAGATCGGGGGAGGATGGTTCAAGAAGCGTACCTTCACGGTGTTTCTTCTGATCCGTTACCGCTACGATGACATGACTGATCGTGCGGCAAAGCTGGATATCTGTCGGCAACTCTTCCGACAATTCCATTCTCGTATGATCCGTGATAAATACATATACGAAGATCTGGACTTATCCTTCCTGAATGTATCCAGGATCTACACCCGTGAACTGGGTGAGTATTTCATATCCGGCTGTACCGGTTTGTACTTCATGGCCGAACTGACTGAACCGACTGATCTGTGTTATAAGGAGGACGAATGGGATGGCTAAGACAGACAATAACAGACCGGCAGCAACAGACGAAGATCGTAAGAAATATCAGGAAGCCTGGGCGGATATGATGGTGACAATCTGGCGTGAGAAAATCGAACGGCTGCACGTCATAAATACCTACTCATTGCATCAGCAAATTCGGGATAACGTGATATCATCCACCGACTCTGTATCTACTATCCAGCACAAGTTTCTTGAGTACGGTATCTACCAGGACATGGGTGTCGGCAACGGGTATACTAAGGGTAATGGCGGTGATTTGCAGATTTTAAATCCTATATATCGAGAGGAACATGGGCTTAACGTCCCTCGAAAAGTAGGCCCTAAGCCTGGTGGATATTATACATCTGGCAATCCCCGTAAACCTCGTGAATGGTTCTCACGTCCCTACTTTGCATCGATCATGGTGCTGAAAGAACAGATGGCGTACATGTACGGAGAAGAGTTCTGCGGTTTGTTGGTCGATAAAATCGAAGAAGCAAACCATAAGCGCAGCACAACGCTCAAATCACGTTTGTATGGGACTCGCAAACGTAAATAAACTTATGTCTTTTTGTAGTATAACTCAGTGAGTTTACTTCGTAAAAAACTCAAGATTATGGCAACAAAAACATTCGAAGAACTAAAACAACTGGCAATACAGATTCGTGATGAGAAAACGAACAAACAGAATACTGCTACACGTATCGGTACACAAATGCTCGAGCATCTTGACAAGCTTGAACAGGACTACTATGACAAAACAGCTACTGATGAAGAACTGAAAGAGCGGGATGAAAAACTTACCGAGCTAGAAGGGAAAATAGGAAATACCACATCACAACTTCTTACTAATATAGAAATTAGTAATGTACAATCGGGGTTTTATTACGATTCTAAGCTGACTTTAGTTGCAAATGGAAATTTTTCCGCTGCCGAAATAGATATTGAACCAAATTCAATATACCTATTGAGGGCATCAATTTATTCAAGTGCAAGGGCTGGTATAATTAAATCAGACGGTTCTATATTTAATTTGGTTTACTCCGATAATAATAACTTAAATACCTTTACTTTGTTTAACTCCGATGAGGAAGGTAATAAATTAAGAATTTCTTATCTTACTTCTAATGGTGTAATATTAGATAAATTGAATATTACATCTATAGGAGAAGATGTAAACAATCTTTTGTATGCTAATCAGCAAATTGATAGTTTAAACTTGTTTGGATTTTATAACAACAGCTTTACGCCAAGTACATTAGTTCCTTTCTCTCAGTTTGCTGGTCAAAAAATTAAATTAAAAGTTACCAACAATGTTGATTCAAGTTCTAAAACTTTTTATCTTGTTTCTGTTAAAGAAAATGGTACTACAAGTAATTTAATACCGTCCGGATATTCAACAGAATATATTAGTATTATCAATAGTTTCGAGCATGAATTGGAATATAATATTCCGTCAGACTGTGTTAATGTAAGAATAGGTAGTTCATCTTCTTATAGTGCTGGAGATTTTTCCATAAGCGTTCTTTCGTCACAAAAAGACATTGAAAATAATGTATCAATACTCAATTTAGATAAAAATATACAGTATGCTGGTACTGATATAGTGAAAGATATACCTTATGAAAAGGTATTATATTCTCCTAATTCAATGAAGGAAACGGAAGTCAATAATGGTCGGGCAAAAAAATATATACCTATAAGGTTAGATAAAAGTGATTACATTGCTTATGGTTATTGGAAAAATGGATATAATGCTTCATTTGTTTTTTATAATAGGAGTAAGAAACCAATATACTATAGTTATGTTGAAAGTACAGGAAATATAAATAGTTCTTTGAAAGAACAGCTCCCGGAAGAATTGCACTCTGTAGCTAAATTTGTTTCATTGTACAGTATAAATACTGTTCCTATGTTAAAATCAGAAACTGATGTTCGCATAGATAATTACGATGACTCTTATAATGGTATATTAGCGGGAGATACAATTCTTCAAGATGTAGATATTACTTATGAAACGAACAACGCTTATTTAACATTTTCTGTCAGTAACTTGCTAAAGAATAAATTAATGCTGTATGTTCCAGGTTATCCAGCAAGCGATACAACAGAACAGGGAGTAATATTATACAATGCTTTAAATGTGCAGATTGGAAGAAAGAAAGTGCAAGACTATAAAGACGTTTTTGGGAAAAACGGTATATATCTGTATAGCTTAAATGATTTACTTACTGACGATGAAAAAAAGAATACTAAATTTATTAAATTAGGATATTTTCCTAATTCACTTACAGAAAAGCCTGTAATTTATTATACTGGTAATGTACCATATGTGTATTCTTATGGAAGAAGTGCTTTTGAAGGTTTAAAAACTGTTTCTTATGGCGATTCTGTAACGCAAGGATGTACTTGGCAACCTCAGCTTGCAGAATTGTTAGGAATGGATTGGAGTAAGCAAGAAACTATATCAAGTAATGGCATTGGAACTCATTATGAAGATTCAAATGGGGTTATATGCTATCCTAAAGATGGCGGTGGATATTATTATCTTGATTCAACAGGAGAAGCTGTCGATGTTATTGGGGATGTACATGAAGTAAATAATAGAAGAACTGGTTGGAGCGGTGCGGTAGTTTCAGCATGTACTCAGCAGGACAATGGATTTATGCAATCTATATTTAGCAGAGCAAAAGAAGCATATTATTATAATCCTGACGTGTTAATATTGTTTGGAGGATTTAATGATGTGCCATATCTTACAAAAGATAATATGCAATATATAGGTTCTTATGAGGATAAAGCTTATTTTGGTCCATTAATTGATATTACTGGTATTACTGTTGCGGGAACTTATAAACAAGTTTCATTCTGCTCTTCTTATAAAGGAATTATAGAAATGTGGTTAAAAACTTGTCCTAATGCACAGATTATATGTTTAGGTATGCACAGATGGTTTGCTTCTGACGGTCAATGGGATGGAGCTGGTAATACTGAGGATGAATGGAATGCTACTGTTGTAGAGATAAATAAACAAATAGAATTAATATGTGAGTTGTATTCTATACCATTTGTTGATATTAATAAAATGTATGGATTTAATAAATTAAATGCCAAATTTATGTTGTCAGGTCCACATCCGACTCTTATAGGTGGTACGAGAATAGCTCAAGTTATAAGTGCAAAAATTTCTTAGAAGTAGTATAATTTGATAATATGATAATTAGATATATAATATTATTGTGGTGCTTGTTTATGTTTCTCTATTTTCTATATATGATTATAAGAGAAGGACTGTGCAGAGTTGTTCGGTTATATTACATTGCCTATACTGGGTGGAATAAGAAAAGAAATGGTTATAGATACCCGGACTCCATTTTAGCACTAAAGAAGTTAAACTACATCTTTGCAAAATATACTTTGTATAGAATGCTCAGCTTGTAGAGTAACTCGGTAATTTTTCTGATAAATACCCCCCTGCATAAGTGAAGTGACCCCAAAAAGTTGGACGGTTTAAATATTATCTGACTAGTCCTAAATA
>ERZ827104.3127-NODE-3127-length-12011-cov-5.746236_pt1 | contig 12011 bp, 9 predicted proteins | sample MGYA00519781_ERZ827104 | MGnify/ENA primary metagenome ERZ827104 (study PRJEB31778, sample SAMEA3449257) | human gut metagenome | biome: human gut; feature: human-associated habitat; material: faeces | place: United Kingdom | collected 2010/2012 ... | reverse complement strand
AGCAGATGCCCACCCATGTGGCGGGCCTGCCGGTGGCCGTGAACGTTTCCTGCCACGTCACCCGCCGCGCCAGCGCGGAACTGTAAGGAGGGAGAAGCATGGAATACAGACTGACCACTCCCTGCACCGCGCAGGACCTTACCCCGCTGAAGGCGGGCGATACCGTTCTGCTGTCCGGTGTGGTGTACACCGCCCGCGATCAGGCCCACAAGCGGATGATCGAGGCGCTGGATAAGGGCGAGGCACTGCCCTTTGATCTGACCGGCAGCGCCATTTACTACGTCGGCCCCACCCCGGAGCGTCCGGGTGAGGTGATCGGCTCGGCCGGGCCCACCACCAGCGGCCGCATGGACGCCATGAGCCCCCGCCTGCTGGATCTGGGCAACAAGATCATGATCGGCAAAGGCAAGCGGGACGCCGCCGTCAAGGAAGCCGTGGTGCGCAACGGGGCCGTGTATCTGGCGGCTCTCGGCGGTGCCGGTGCCCTGATGGCAAAAAGTGTTGAGACGCTGGAGGTCATTGCCTGGCCGGACCTGGGCTGCGAGGCGGTGCGCCGCCTGACCGTAAAGGATATGCCCCTGACCGTGATCCTGGACGCCCACGGCGGCGACCTGTACCAGACCGGCCCGGCAGCGTATCTGGAAAGCGAAAACTAACGGGGTTTTGTCCCCTTTGCACAAAACAAAACCGGCCTGGAATTGGCAAACCCGCTGTTTTGTGCAGAAGAAAGTTGGTTTGTTTGCACAAACTTCCTGCAAATTGCTTGCATCAACGGCAAAAGTGTGATATCCTGTAACATACAAACCGTGGTGCTTTGCATCCCGGCAGAGAACTTCCCGCCGTGGGGCGGGGCAAGGCAGGAGGCAAACAAACCATGCAGATCCACCAATCCGCAGAAGATTATCTTGAAACGATCCTGATGCTGACCCAGCGCATGGGCAAGGTGCGCTCCATTGACGTAGTCAATGAGCTGGGCTTTACCAAGGCGAGCGTGAGCATCGCCATGAAAAAGCTGCGGGAAAACGGCTATATCGCGGTGGACGGCGAAGGCAACCTGACCCTGTTGGAGCCGGGCCGTGAGATTGCAGAACGCATCTACAGCCGCCATCGTCTGCTCACCCACTTCTTCATGCAGCTGGGCGTAGACGAAAAGACCGCCGCTGAGGATGCCTGCAAGGCAGAGCACATCCTCAGCGAGCAGACGCTGGAAAAGATCCGCGAACGCGCCCTTGAGACTGACGCCGAAACCGGCAGCGCCCAATAAGCAGCAATTCGCACGATACCGCCCTCTGTACCTGTGGTACAGAGGGCGGTATTTTTTGTGCACCGGGACGGGGTTGGCCCTTGCATCCGGGCAGCGGGTGCGGTATTCTTATAAGATAAGAACCGTTTTACGAATCGACCGGGGAGGGAAAACGACCATGGACGCAGACGAGATCCGCACACTGCTGGGCGAAATGGTATTTGAGCGTGCCCAGAAATACCGCCGCCGCATCCTGCAGAGCAGCTGCACCACCAACGAGGATGGCGTACGCCATGTCTCGGCGCTGGTGCAGGGCAATGGAGCCGACTGTTTTTATACACAGGTCTGGCTGCGGGAGAACGGCAGCTTTGTCAGTGCTTCCTGCGACTGTCCCTACAACCAGAACGGTGACGGCACCTACTGCAAGCACATTGGCGCGCTGCTGCTGGAGGATGCGGCTAAGCACCCCGCCCCCAAGGCACCGGCCGCCCCGGAATCCATCCCGGGCGTGGTGCGCGGCACCGACGGGCTGAACCCCGCCGCTTCCCGGAAGGACAGCTATGCTTCCGGGCTGGAAATGCTGTTCGGCCGCAAGTGGCGGGGCGACGCCCCCGTCACCGACCAGGAGGCCCGCAAGCTGCTGGAGACCTACCAGCAGAGTGCCCTGCAGGACCTGGGCGAGGCCGGAGATTCCCCTCAGGACACCGGCTTTGTGGAGCTGGAACCGGAGCTGACCATGCTGTCCGGCGGGCAGCCGTGGCTGCGGTTGCGCATCGCCAACCGGGAGCGGGGGCGGCAGTATGTGGTCAAGAGCATCCCTGCCCTGCTGGACGATGTGGAGCACGGCCGCAGTGCCGGCTATGGCCGCTTTCTGACCTTTGTGCACCGCTGGGACGCCTTTGACGAAGAGAGCCGTCAGCTGCTGCAGCTGCTGCGTCGGCAGGTGAACGCCAAGCAGAGCATGGAGACCAACGTGGTGCGCAGCTACAGCTATGCGGCGTCGGATGCCCCGGCAGGCGGTCTGCCGCTGACCGGTGAGATCTTTGACGCGCTGGTGCAGCTGTATGCGCCCACCGGCACGCTGGGCGGCTACGCCCTGCAGGAGGGCCTGCCCGTCATCACCATGACGGTGCAGCGCCGCCGGGGCGGTGTGCAGATCGACACCCTCCCGGCCCTGAACGCCGTGCACGGGCTGGACTATGATTATCTTTACAGCGCCGATACCCTGTGGCGGCTGCAGCGGGCTTCCAGTGCCCGCATCCTTCCGGCTTTGCAGGCGCTGTGCGGCAAAAGCCTGTTTTTCACCAGTGCCGACGCCACCGAATTCTGCAGCTATGTGCTGCCGGAGCTGGGCAGCAAGCTGACCATCGTGGACCCGGAACGCCTGCTGCTGAACCAGATCCCGCTGGAACCCGTGGTGCAGTTCTATCTGGACGCGCCCCGCGACCGTGGTATGACCGTGACCGCTCACGCCGAATTCCTGTACGGAGAGGACCGGATCACCCCCTCCGGCCCGGCCCCGGCGGGCCTGCTGCGGGACACCCGCGCCGAGCGCCGGGCCGACCGGCTGCTGGCCACTTGGCTGGAGCCGGACCCCACCGAGCCGGGACAGTACATGGTCACCGACGAAGAGCCGCTGTACCGCCTGCTGGAAGAGGGCGTGCCCGCCCTGATGGACGAAGGTGAAGTATACCTGAGCGACGCCTTCCGCAATCTGCAGGCTGCCCCGCCCAAAATTTCGGTGGGCGTGTCGGTGCACGGCAGCGTACTGGACCTGGAGGTGGACACCGGCGAGTTCCCGACCGCAGAGCTGCGGGAGCTGCTGCAGTCCCTGCACCAGAAAAAACGCTACCACCGCCTGCGCGACGGCCGCCTGCTGCGGCTGGACGACAATCTGGAAGGGCTGGACGAGCTGAACGAAACGCTGGAGCTGTCCGGCGCAAAGCTCAAAGATGGACATGCGGAACTGCCGCTTTACCGTGCCCCCACGCTGGACTGGGCACTTTCGGGCCAGAATGGCCTGCGCTTCAGCCGCGACGACGCATTCCGCCGCATCAGCCGCAGCTTCCATGCCGTGAAGGACAGCGAGTATACCCCGCCCCAGTCCCTGCACAGCGTGCTGCGCAAGTATCAGCGGGACGGTTACCGCTGGCTGCGCACGCTGGACGGCTACGGCATGGGCGGCATCCTGGCCGACGATATGGGCCTGGGCAAGACCCTGCAGGTGCTGAGCTACCTGCTGGCCCTCAAGGAGGGCGGGCAGCCCCTGCCCAGCCTCATCGTGTGCCCGGCGTCACTGGTGCTGAACTGGGAGGAAGAGTGCAAAAAGTTCACCCCGCAGCTCACCTGTGTGGCGATGGACGGCGACGCCGCCCACCGCGCTGTGCTGGCCCGCCGGTGGGCAGAGGCCGATCTTGTGGTGACCAGCTACGACCTGCTGCGCCGCGATGAGGACCGCTACGCCGAACAGCCCTTCTATGCCTGCATCCTGGACGAAGCACAGGCCATCAAGAACCATACCACCCAGAAATACAAGGCCGTGTGCCAGGTCCGCAGTCAGGTACGCTTTGCCCTGACCGGCACCCCGGTGGAGAACCGGCTGGGCGAGCTGTGGAGCATCTTCTCCTTCCTCATGCCGGGTTATCTGCCGCCGTACAAGAACTTCTGTGCCCGGTTTGAAAAGCCCATCGTGCAGGAGGAAGATGCCAACGCCGTGCGGCGGCTGAATCAGCTCACCGGGCCGTTCATCCTGCGCCGCATGAAGGCGGATGTGCTACGGGAGCTGCCGCCCAAGACCGAAAATGTCCACCGCATCGAGCTGGACACCGAACAGCGCAAGCTGTACCTTGCCGCCGTGGTGGACGCCCGCGAGAAGCTGCGCGCCGCCAAGCCCGAGGACAAAATGGCGGTGTTTGCGGTGCTCATGCGGCTGCGGCAGATCTGCTGCGACCCTCGCCTTGTGGCTGACAACTGGTCCGGCGGCAGCGCCAAGCTGGACGCCTGCATGGAGCTGGTCACCGCCGCCGTGGAGGGCGGCCACCGCATCCTGCTGTTCAGTCAGTTCACCTCCATGCTGGACTTGCTGGCCCAGCGGCTGGACGAGGCCGGGGTGAGCCACTTCACCCTGCAGGGCTCCACCCCCAAACCGGTGCGTGCCGAGCTGGTGCGCCGCTTCAATGCCGGGGAAGCCAGCGTATTCCTGATCTCGCTGCGGGCCGGCGGCACCGGCCTGAACCTGACCGCGGCCGACATCGTCATCCACTACGACCCGTGGTGGAACGTGGCGGCCCAGAATCAGGCCACCGACCGCGCCTACCGCATCGGTCAGAAGAACCCTGTGCAGGTGTATAAGCTCATTGCACAGGACACCATTGAAGAAAAGATCGTGGAGCTGCAGCAGGCCAAGCAGTCGCTGGCGGACACCGTCACCGGCTCGGCCGACGGCGCGATCCTGTCCATGAAGCCTGAGGAGCTGCTGCAGCTGCTGGGCGAAGAAGCATAAGGAGGAAGCATTATGAAGGTTTGGGATCTGCACTGTGATACCCTCAGCGAGCTGCGCCGCGCCGAAAAGAACGGCACCCCGGCCAGCTTTGCCCATAACGATCTGCATATCGACCTGGAAAAATTACAGGCCGGAGACTATATGCTGCAATGTCTGGCTGCCTTTGTGAACCTGGGCGACCCCGCCCCCGGTGCCGACCCGCTGGTGACGGCGCTGGAAGAGATCGACGTGTTCAAGCGGATCATGGCAAAATACCCGGACCGCATTGCCCCGGTGTACACGGCGGCCGACATCCGCAAAAACGTCGAAGCCGGAAAGATCAGCGGCCTGCTCACCGTGGAGGAGGGCGGCTGCTGCAAGGGCAGCCTGGGCGTGCTGCGCCGGATGTATGAGCTGGGCGTGCGCATGATGACCCTGACCTGGAACCACGACAACGAGCTGGCCGCCCCACAGGCAAACCCCGGCGGGCCGCTGGCGGCTCAGACCCAGCGCGGCCTGACCGAAACGGGCTTTGCCTTTCTGGCCGAGATGGAGCGCCTGCACATGATCGTGGACGTGAGCCATCTTTCTGACCGGGGCTTCTGGGACATCGTGGAACACGGCACCCGCCCCTTTGCGGCCAGCCACTCCAATTGCCGCGCCCTGTGCCCCCACACCCGCAACCTGACGGATGCGATGATCCGCGCTCTGGCCGAAAAAGGCGGCATCGCGGGGCTGAACTACTATGCTGCTTTCCTGGACACCGACCCCGCTCACCCGGAAGCATGCCGCAGCACGGTGGAGCGCATCGCAGAGCACGCGGCCCACTACAAGCAGGTGGGCGGCATCGGGGTGCTGGCCCTGGGCAGCGACTTTGACGGCATCGACGGCCACCACCAGCTGGAAACAGCGGCGGACATGCCGCTGCTGGCCGACGCCCTGCGCAGGGCCGGCTTTACTGAGGACGAGGTGGAGCGCATCTTCTGGCGCAATGCCCGGGATTTCTTTGAGCACAACCTGTAAAACAGACGGGAGCGTACCGCAATGGACAAGAACATGACACTGGAAAAGCGCATCGACGCCGAACTGTATTCCTATCAGGGCAGGATGAGCGTTTTTGTGGACGACCTGCAGGGCCACACCGTGGAGCGCGGGGCTGATGAGGAATTTGAGACGGCCTCGGTCATCAAGGCCTTTCTGCTGGCGGCGCTCTACCTGCAGGCCGAGCGCGGCAAGGCAGATCTTTCCGCCGAGATCGAATACGAGGCCAGCCAGTTCGTGGACGGCAGCGGCATGCTGCGTGCCCTGGGCGTGGGGGCCCGCCTCAAGGTGAAGGACACCGCCACCATGATGATCATCTGCTCAGACAACATCGCCACGAACATGCTCATCGACTACCTGGGGCTGGACACCATCAACGCCTGCATCCGGGAGCTGGGCTTTGCCCACACAGTACTGCACAACGCCCTGCACTTTGACCGGTACCGGCAGCTTGGCACCACCACGCCCCGGGACTACGCTTCCCTGCTGGCCCAGATGGCTCGGGGCACCCTGGTGAGCAAAGCCGCCAGCGTCGAGATGCTGGCCATCCTGCGTCAGCAGCACTACAACACCATGCTGACCAAGGACTTCCCGCAGTATTATCTGGACTGCGAGGAGACCGGGGCCCCGGAGCTGCTCTGGGTGGCCAGCAAAAGCGGCAGCATGAACGCCTGCCGCAACGACGGCGGCATCGTGCACACGCCCTATGGGGAGTATGTCATCGTGCTGATGAACAAGGACTTCCACGACATCATTGAGTACAACGACCACCCCGCCATCGTGTACGGAGCACGGGTGTCTCGCATGATCCTGGACCAGGTGCTGGCCTGCGAAGGGAAGCTGTGGCTGGACTGAGCCGACCTCAAAATACCGCAAAAACAAAAAGCTGAGCATCCGCCGTCTGGCAGGTGCTCAGCTTTTTCAGGTTTCGTTCAGGCGATGCAGCCCATGCTCCGCAGCAAAAACAGCCAGAAAGTCAGGCTGAATGCGCTGAACAGGGTGGTGGTGACGCACACACTGCCGGTAAGCACGCCCTCGTGGCCCATCTGCTTTGCCATAACATAGCAGCTTGGCGTGGCAATGCTGCCCAGCATCACCAGCAGGGCCACCAGTTTTTCGTCCGTAAAGCCCAGATGCACCGCCACCGGCAGGAACAGCGCCGGCAGGGCCATCAACTTGACGGCAGTTGCCACAGCCGTGGGGCGCAGGTAGCCCAGCGCCTTGCGGCCCTTGAACCCGGCCCCGATGGCCAGCAGCGCCAGCGGGCTTGTCAGGCTGGCAATGCTGGAGAGGGTCTTGCCGGCCATGGTGGGCATGGGCAGGCCCAGCAGGCTCCAGGCAAACCCGGCGGCAATGCCCAGCAATGTGGGATTGGTCAGGATGCCTTTCACGCTCTTTTTCAGCTTTGCTGTCATGCTGCCTGCCTGGGCCGCCTCCGGGCCTTCCAGCATCAGGATGACCACCGCCATCACGTTGTACAGCGGCACGCTGCCCAGGATCATCATACTGGACATTTCCGCCGTGCCGTAGATGCTCTGCAGAAAGGCTGTTCCCAGAATGGCTGCCGACGAGCGGTAGCACACCTGCACGAATTCGCCCACCAGGTGCTTGTCCGGCAAAAACAGCTTCGCCAGCGCCCAGATGCCCAGGATGCTGACCAGTGTGACCACGAAGCAGAACAGCACATAGGCTCCGTCAAAGGCCGCGCGCACATCGGTGGCGGCCAGGTCCCGGAACAGCTGCACCGGCAGTGCCACATAGAACACAAACTTGTTGGCCCCGGCCACGAATGCATCGCTGAGGAACTTTTTCTGGTACAGCACATAGCCCAGCAGCATGACGAAAAACAACGGCATGGTGCTGTTCATGCTGAACCGGACATTTTCCCACATGGCTCACATGCCCCCGTGGCGGCGCTGCTCAGCGGCCAGCTCCTGCTGCAGGGCAGCTTTGCGGTGGTCCAGCAGCAGATCCTTGTTGTACTGGAAATAGCGCTCGCAGCCGTTCTCGGTGAGGAAAGCATGGGACACCGGGTTCACGGTGAGCTCGGTGACGAACACCACCATTTCCTGGCTCTCGGCAAAAGCCTGTTCCATAAAGTCAAAGGCTGCTTCCAGCGCCGCGCTGGCGGTCTGCTGAGCTTTTTCGCGGTCATCGGCCAGCGTCTGGAACTGCCCACGCAGCAGCTCAAAGGCCTCCTGGGTCCCGGCGGCGTTGGCGCGGCGCAGTTCGCCTTCCCACCGGCGCAGCACGGCCTGCACCTGCAGGCGAGTGGTCAGGGCGTCGTGGCTCAGCAGGCCCGCGTCCCGCTGATGCTGGGTCTCGGCATCGTAGTCTGCGATCTGCTGGCTGAACAGCTCTGCAGAGCCGTCCGGCAGATCGTCCGGCAGGGTGGCAAGGGCCTTTTTCGTCTCCCGCAGGAAGGCATAGCAGGCATCGGCCACCGCATCTGCCTGCCGGGACGCAGCAAACCGGGTGTTCAGGCCCGCCAGAAGCAGGCTGACCAGCGACAGTCGCTCGTCAAACGGGGCCTGCAGCAGCCGGGCGAACACGGCGGGCTTTGCCTGCCCGGCCAGGATCTCCTCCACGCCGTAGTCATCGCGGTACTTATAGTAAAGGTCCAGATAGGCCGAGAAGTCCTCAGCGATCTTCGGGTGCTGGATGTATTCCTTGATGAGGTCCTCATCGGCCTGCAGGCCCAACTGCTCGTAGGTGTCCAGCAGATTAGACAGGTCCTCCCAGCCGCGGGCGGTGACGAACTGGGTGCCGTCCACGTCGGCGTTGATCTGGTAGAAGTTCTGAGGGTGCAATTCCAGATAGCTCAGGATGGCGCTGTGGATGTGAGCTGCCCGGGCGTAGTCCTTCCACACCGGCAGGTCGGGCTCAATGTCCATGCGGCGCACACGGTCGAGGGTGACGATGTCAAAGTCCCGGACGGATTTGTTGTACTCCGGCGGGTTGCCTGCCGCCACGATGACCCAGCCCGCCGGCACCGCCTGGTTGCCGAAGGTCTTGCACTGCAAAAACTGCAGCATGGTGGGAGCCAGCGTCTCGGACACACAGTTGATCTCGTCGATGAACAGGATGCCCTCCGAAAGGCCGGTGGCCTCCATTTTGGCGTAGATGCTGGCGATGATCTCGCTCATGGTGTACTCGGTCACCGAAACGTCCTTGTCGCCGTAGTGGCGCTGCCGGATAAAGGGCAGGCCCACGGCGCTCTGGCGGGTGTGGTGGGTGATGGTATAGGCCACCAGTGCCACCCCGCACTCCCGGGCCACCTGCTCCATCACCTGGGTCTTACCGATGCCCGGAGGCCCCATCAGCAGGATGGGGCGCTGCCGGATGGCCGGGATGGCGTATTCCCCCAGGGCATCCTTGGCAAGATAGGCCTTGACGGTGTGTTCGATCTCTTCTTTGGCGCGTTTGATGTTCATAACAGCTTCCCCCTCGTTTCAGGAGTTGTTCAGGTCACGGTACAGGTCGTCCTCTTCGGCCAGCGCGTCGGCAAGAGCGCTGGCCGGGCGGGCCGCCGCACCGGTAAATTCTTCTTCGTCCAGCACCACTTTCATAGCCCAGGGCGGCACATTGGCGTCGTCGAACCGCTCTCCTAAAAACAGGAAGGCCGTGTCGTAGGCCGGGCGCTTTGCCGGGTAGGTTCCCATGCCGTCGGTAAAGTAGAGCAGTCCCCGCAGGTTCGAGAACTTTTTCTCGGCGCAGAGCCGGTCCACATAGGCAAAGGCGGGCCGGAAGTCGGTGCCGCCGCCGCCCCGCAGCTCAAAGTGGTTCATGGCGTGGATCAGCTCGTCCTCGTTTCGGATGAGCAGGTCCTGCCGGATGGCATTGTCAGCCTGGATCAGGTGCAGGTTCATGCGGTGGAAAAAGTTCTCCTGCCCCTTCAGCAGGGTGTAGGTCTCGGCCAGAAAGGCCCGCACCAGCTCACCGGAGGTGGAATAGCTGGTGTCGATGACCAGGGCCAGTTCCTCGATCTTTTTGCTTTCCCGCGTTTCCAGCGGCTCGATGAGGGGCAGGTTGCCGTACACCGACAGGCCGTAGGTGTAGAAGTTCAGGTCGAACTCGTCCGGGTCCAGCTTGACTTCCTCCCGCATGACACAGAACCGGCGCAGAAAATCCTTGTAGCTGCGGCGGCTGCGGTTGGCGGCCTTCACCTGCTGTTTCAGGGCGTCGGCCCCTTCCCCGGCTTCTTTGTCCCGCAGGTCCAGCTCGGTCTGCATCCGTTCCCCGATCTTCTGCCAGGTCTTTTGGGGCAGCGGGGTGGGCATCTGCTGGGGCTGTTCCGGGGCATCCTTCGGCCACAGGCGGTGGTCATCGGCCACGAATTCCCGTTCCAGCTGGCGCAGCACGCCGGGCGTCTGGCGGGTGAGCCACCGGTACGCCGGGGCCGCCGCCACTACCTTTTCTTCGGCGGTGATCTGCTGATACGCATTCTGCCGCACATAGGTCAGGGGCCGCTTGACACTGGCGCGGTTCAGACTGTCGATCACGTTTTCCACCGCGATGTCACAGGCCAAGCTCCACAGCTGCGGCTCCCTGCGGCCTTTGAGCCACAGATGGCGGAATACACAGTGGAATACCACATGCAAATACAACCGGTTGAGATACTTCGGGTTCTGCTGGTAAAGCTGCAGCAGCCGGGCGGGCTGGTAGTACAGCATCTGACCGTCGGTGGCCAGCACCCGGCAGCGCTCATCCGGGGCAGGCGTGAGGGCCGAGAGGGCCATATCCAGAAAGCGGAAGTCCAGATACAGCCCGCTGCGCACCACGGCCAGCACCTCGCCGCCCATGCGGGCCTGCCACTCCTCGTGGGTCTCCGGCCGCTGGGAGCTGAATTCCTTGCGCGGGTCCACAAATTTTTCCTTTGGCAACCGGATTCACCCCCTTAAAAATCAAAATCATACCGCCGCTTCGGTGTTGCCGCGGCGAACTTTTTGTGCTCCGCGTCGGCTAGCAGGGCAGCGGCAGCGGCATTTTCCGCCTTTGCGGCAAGGGCAGCCCCCTCGGCAAAGGCAGCTTTGTCCAGCACGTCCAGTGCCAGCAGCGCCCGCACCCCGTCCAGGTCCTGTGCCTTCAGCAGCCAGGTGAGCACCCGATCGGTGTTGGCGGAAAGAAAGGCCCGGTAATGCCCGGCCGCCGTTTCACTCAGCTGCCATGGCCAGCGCAGACGGTCGAAGCAGAGCATGGCCATGATGTTGGCATCGTCGGCGTCGTGCCCCTGCGGGAAAATGGCGTCGTATTCTGCCGGGAGGAATTTATTGTTCAAAAAACACTGCCGGTAATGATATCCCTGCCCGGAAAAGGTGTGCAGCAGGATGTGGGCCGGGGTCTCCTCAATGTCCTCCCAGTAGGCGGGGTACCACAGGGCCGCCAACGGGGCCGCCGCACCAGCGGGCCGGAACTCCGCCCGCACCGCCTCGGTGATGTTGTTGACCAGCGCAAACAGGCCGGTGGCCGCGTCCGCCTCTGCCTGCACCCGGATGGTCTCCAGTGCAAAGCAGTTCAGGAACACATCACTGCCCAGCGTCAGGCCCTCGGCTCCCACCGTAAGCAGGCGCAGCTTCCGGCAGTTGTAAAAGGCACAGCTGCCAATGACCTGCAGGCGGTCCGGCAGGGTCACCTCTTCCACAAAGCTGCCGCACACGGGGTGCAGGTCGTCGGGGTCCGCCGCCGGGGCGTCAAAGTCAAAATCGTACCGGCGGGCACTGCCGCCCACCGCCTGCCCGAAGGCCCGGGTCAGCCGGACTGCACCGGTATCATCCACCTGATAGCGGCAGACGGCATCCGATGCCGGCAGACTGCGGGGCTTTTCGGAGAAGCAGTAGTCCCCCAACTCGGTGATGGGCCAGCTGCCTCCCGCCGGGGCCGGAACGCTGCCCGGCAGTACGACGCAGGGGTCCTGGCCGTACACCCGCACCAGCCGCGCACCGCCTGCTTCCAGCGGCAGAACCTCCAGCATCATCCCGTTTTCCTGCATCATTCCGCACTCCCCTGTTCCTCTGTTTTTTTGCTGCTCCCAGTATAAACCACCCGGCAGAGGATGTCCAGTGCCCGCCGGGGTTTTGGTTACCTTCGCTGCGCTCGGCCGCCCTGTTCTCGTCCTGTACCGTCCACCACAAAAAAAATCCCCAGACCGAATGGTCTGGGGATGTGGTGGAGCATTGTCTACAGCAGTCGAACCTTTAGATGAGGTGTTTTTCAAGGCAATAATGATAGATGCCTTCCTCATCCACA
>ERZ827104.3111-NODE-3111-length-12050-cov-3.329721_pt1 | contig 12050 bp, 10 predicted proteins | sample MGYA00519781_ERZ827104 | MGnify/ENA primary metagenome ERZ827104 (study PRJEB31778, sample SAMEA3449257) | human gut metagenome | biome: human gut; feature: human-associated habitat; material: faeces | place: United Kingdom | collected 2010/2012 ... | reverse complement strand
GTTTCGGAGGTGCGTATGAATAAAGCTATGAAGTATTTGACTCCGAAAAAACCTATCTCCAAGATCGCCCGTGACCGGGCAGAGGAGATGGAAGAACGGAATGTCGACCTCTACGAGGCGATCGCTGGACTCTTTGAAGAGCTGGCTGCGCTGGAACAGTCCAACGCGGAGCTGAAAGTCCGTGTTGAAACGCTTGAAAAAGGAGGTAAGCAGAAATGAAGGTTAAGACCTATATGATCGCCGTCTATGCCGTTCTCGTCAAGAACGGCAAGCGCGAGATCGAGGAGCTTCCCGAAGCCTATATCATTCCTGTTGCTGAGTATTTGGCTACTCAGGAAGAAGCTACCAACGAATGAGATAAGCGGTGAAGCAAAAACCCCGAGGTAAAGGCAGTTTACATCTTTCCCGGGCAACCACAAAGGCTCGTCCCGCAGTACACGCAGACCACCTTGAAGGGGGCCGCGTTTGCTGTGGGACGAGCCTAAGATTTTCTTCTTAGAACGGCGCTATTTTTTCTCAATTATCCTGTCCGAATTTCTCAAAAATCGTGTCGCGCTACATCCATACCGCATCAATCAACAAGTTTTCAAAATACTTTTGATACAGAAAGTTTCCTTGTACCACAGGACCATCTTCCATTACATAGTCCAGGAAAAAGCGATAAGGGCACAAAAACATGTCCATCATCTGGTAGCAATCATATTTAACACCCTTGGTAACTTCTTTCTCAACCGATATGGAAAATGGTGTGGATTTATGAACGCTCTCCACTAACTTGGCCTTGGGAGCCAATCCCAAAATAGCCAACAGGGTATAAGGCTCAGTTGTTTCGTCATCATATTGCTTAACATAGCTGAGGCGAACATCACACCGGTTGTAGCACAGCCCGTAGAATAGAGCATACCTCAGAAAATTGCTGCGTTCACCCAAGGAGGTGTAGTACACTTGGAATTGTAGGTCAATGGGTGAATAAGCCGCATGAATAAATTCATCCGTGAGGGGCCACGGGAGCTGATCGTTGACGGTCATATTCATGTCACGATCTGATACGCAAGCAAAATGGTAGACCTTGCGATGTTCCTCCTCAAATTGCCGTTTGCTTTGCAGGATATCGCCATCAATCTGCTCGAAATTCTTTACAATCCAGTCTACGCCTTGGTCTTCGTCATTTTTCTGCTTCAGATAGTAATATAGACCCTGTTGTAAGTCTCTGAATGTACCGGAGAAAGTAGAGTTTTCCGGCTTAATTTTATCCAACCGCAGCTGCAAAGCCGTAATCAAGGCTTGTTCCTGTTCATTAGCCAGAGCCAATTCACGCTGCTTAAGAAATTCTTCAAGGTTGTGGAAATGTTTACCGAAATTGATGAAGTCCTCACGAGAATTGTCCAAGGCAAACAGATAGGTTGCAATCTCGTTAATCTCCTCAATTGCCCGGATGAGAGCAAGTATGTCTTTCTTGGTGACTTTATACTTGCTGTAAATAGACAAATTTTTAAGTTCAGAAAGCTCATCTGTACCTGGTGTTGCAGCCAGCTTATCATAGTTTTTAGCATAGCCCTCAACGATTTCGCTTTGGAACTCCTCGTATGTTGTCACATTCTCGAAGAGAATTGCGACGTTATAGAAAGTCCGAAGCAGCACTTCACCGGGAGCCACACTTAGGATGTTGGAAGACAAACACTCTTTGATAGCATTAACATCGAAGATGATATGTTGGTTCTCATAATCCCATAGACGGTAGATTGCAGAAAAAAACTGTCCGATGGGATAAGAAAGAAAGTGCCGATCCTTGGCATATTCGGGATAGTAAATTTTGAGCAAGGTATGTACATCCCTATTGGCTGTGTATACTTGCTCGTCCAAATGTCTGAGAACAGCAGCATTACTCCATATATTATTGCCTCTCTCCATAACACTACGAGAGTCAGAATAGCTCTGGATAGCGGCATCAAAGTGGTTGGAGACAAAGTGTGCATATTCGGTAATATTTGCAAACTCCATAAGCTGAATACTTTCATATAGCTTATGCCATTTTCTAAGTAACGGGCTGCCTACTGCATTTCTATTTTCGCAAATTTCACCTAAGGCGCAGGCCAGAGCATTGCTTGGATTTTGCATTGTGGGCGGCTCATATTCATTAACAATGGTGTCATGGTGAATAGGAACTTCGAAGCACCCATAAATTTCATTCCAAGAAGAATAAATCTTAGAGTATTTTTTTGATAATTAAACAGGAAGATGATGGTCATTCCCATCTTTTCCATAGCAAGCAAAAGGCGGAGCTGTACAGGTGTGAACTGATGCACGCCATGGATTACGATACTATTAAAAGGCTGTTCTTTGGTGACTTCCACAGCCCTTTCGCAACGCTTTATCTCCTGTGGGATACCGGTACATTCTTCAACCTCCTTCTTCGCAAGATTGACAACGATTTCTTTGAGCTTTTCACAAGAAGGGGTCTTGGGAAACTGGAAAAGTGAACTTTTCTGCGCTTGTTTAAGCATATAGACAAACAACTGCTGCTCTTTGTTTCCTTTGCTTCCATCAATCGCAGATGCACTGATATCCAATTCTATAAATAAGCGGACAGCTTCCACGAAATGGTTTTGATTTTTGTCCAATGCCATATAAAAAGGTTTGCTGATTTTTTCCTTTTCTAACAGCTGCTTGAACTTTGCAGAAAAAACACTGTACTGCTGAATTCGAAGGCTGATATTATCTGTCCATTGCTTATAGACATCTTCATGCCTGACAAGATCATCCAATGGACAAATCAAGCCCACAATTTTATCACCTAAAACATCCTTAAGACCGTTTACCAGAGTTCTTGCACTGCAGAAGTGGGGCAAGGCAGAAATCTCATTCCAGAAATCCGCTTTATCTAACCTATAAGGATCTTCGTATGTGTAGATTTTAAACGGCATTTTTTATACCTCCGTTTCTATGAGATTCTGCCAGGACAGATTCTGTTTGCCTTGGATTTCAATCCATGAAAACGAACGGATTGATCTTGTCATAGCAACATAGAGAATTCGAGTTTCCTCACGGGCTTTTTCAGACTTTTCTATAATTTCATCGTAGAAATCGTTTTGAATGGTCTCGCCGGAATTGCCTACACTCATACTGTATCCTATCCGATAACGGCCTTCGGACTTGGCGGTACTAATATGGAGCTGCGTCCTCTTAATAAAGTTAATCGATGCAGAGCAGAAAGGCATGATTACATGACCATACTCAAGGCCCTTTGATTTATGTACTGTGATGCACTGAATGGCAGTATCGTCCTCATTGCTTGTCGGTGTCCGGCTGTCAACAGAGACTTGAGAGATGATACTATTGTAAAGATGTTCCTGTAGCGTGTTAATTGTAAGCCTGTCCACATTGCAAGCATTGATAAGCTGCTCAAATAGCAAATCCACATTCAGCTGATAGTAGTGCTGTTTCCAAGGATCATCGCTAAAGTGTTTCCAAGGTTCCAGAGTACTGTATATTTTGCGAATGGCTTGCAGAATAGGTTGTGTCCTTAAACTCGCTACAATAGCTTCCCAGGTGTTGAATTTCTTATCTATGGTGTTGGCAAGCATCAGATTCATATATCTAATCAAATAATTGACCTGTTCCTTTTCATCCACTTTGGCTCTCCATTTTCCGGTTCGGATCTTCATCCGAAGTTCATAGAGGTTGGACTTCGGAATGTCCAAATTGAAAAAATTGGAGGTCACAAGATTATACAGATAATCAGCTTCATCAAAGTGGACCAAGGCGTTAACTAAAGTGAGCATATCCATGGCGGGCTGAGACATATACAAGTCACCGCCTGTGTTGGTATGTACACTGATTCCCAAACGGGCACAATCAGTACGAATCATATCAGCCTGCCAGTTTTCTCGCACCAAAACGGCAATGCTTTTTTCCTTTGCAGAGAGTTTTATACCATGACTCTCTTCATACTGAATATGTCGTTGGATTCTTTTAATTTCCTCAACGAGAACAGGAATACGCATTTCCTCATTTGCAGCCGGAAGCCGTCGATAAAAACGATTTTTGGAGGACAAGTAATCTCCGTTGTAGTCCCTTGTGCCGATGAGCTTATCTTTGGCTGCATCGTAAGTAAGCAGCTCTTCGTCCATTTCTCCCCAAGCAGTAAAGGAACGATCAAAGATATCCAGCAAATGTTTGTCGGTGCGGTAATTCCGCTGCAAAGAAAACTCCAACCACTTCTCGGGTGAGTTGTCAATGCCCAACTGGTCAAAGGCTTTTTCTTTTGCGCCACGGAAACGGTAAATGCACTGCTTAATATCACCCACAAGAAACAGGTTATAGTCAAGCAGCTGAGCTATTCGCAACAGGGATTCAATCTGAGAGTCATCGGTGTCCTGAAACTCATCAACAAACATAAACTGTTGAGCATTCTTATCCGTTTTCAATTCTCTGATTCTACTTTCACTATCCGGATTACTAATAAAACGATTAAGAATAGACATCATGGAACTGAGATGGATTTTGTTGTTTTCCAAAAGTTCTTCGAAATATTCTCGTTCGACAGACGGAATTACGCTGGCCAGCAGCTCATGCAGGGCTCCGTGGGATTTGTCGTTCAAAAGAGTTCCAAAATCTTGGGGTTCAATATCTTGAATATCGACACTCTTATTGTGCAGTTTCCCGATGAAGTCAAGGATACTTTCTCGGATAGCATAAACAGGCATGCCAAGTTTGTCTGTATAATTGTTTCCGTATTCGATTTCTTTTTGATGGATATATGCATCAAGTAAATCAGAAATTTTTTTACGGCGGTAAAATTCGCTGGAGGTTATACCCAAGTCAATCCCATAGCCAAAAGAAGTTCCCATTTGAGCAATTAGGTTCTTTGCATAGGAATGAATGGTACTAATCTGCATGTGGTCGATTCTGGAGATCATCTCCAAGTAGTCCGGGTTAGAGGTCAGGAGATAACAATTTCTAAAGTATGTTTTGAGCTTTTCTTCCATTTGATCCGCAGCTTCATTTGTGAATGTAATCATCACAATACGGTCAGCCATTTTTTGCAAAGGGGCATTTTGCGTGTAGCAAATAAAACTAATACGGGAAATCATGGTGTAGGTTTTGCCGGTACCGGCACCAGCACGAATCACAATGTTTTTCTCCGGCGAAGCATGCTCAACTTCATACTGTTCAAAATTAAATTGGCTGTGTTCACTTAGCTTCTTAAGAATAAGCTTTTGGGCTGGGTTATATTGGCCATTTGAAATCACAAAGGAGATTGTACTCTTGTCGAAAGGTTCGCTCAATACGCTCATAGAGCAATGAAAACCCATGAGCATGCCATCAACAGAAGCCGCCGGAGGAGTATGGCTTTTCTCCTCATCAAATGCAATTTCAATATTCTCACGATTCCGCACTAACCCCCTTTGTGTAAGTGCTATATCAAGAGCATTAAGCACGGACATCATCTGCGATTTTTTGGAGAAAACACAATATAGTTTGCAACCACGCAGATACTGAGCGGTCATATCGTTGATAATATTACCATTCAAGCCATCGGATTCATCGAAATAATAGAATCGAGAATAATCGTGTTGATGGTAGACTAAGGACAGTTCTTTTTCTGCTTCAGATTCACCATCTCCATCTATGTTGATATCAGTTTCGTATAAATTACGAACTTCCAACATAGTTCTTCGATCAAAAGGATCTCTATTCCAGTTACTTACTTCTCGGAGAGCCTGGTCTAATTTATTAAAAAATGCTGTGTTGTCAACCAAGTCCTCCTTGAGAATGGTGAACTTCTCTTCCATGACTACATCCAGGTGATGGGATCTGAAAAATGCCCTGGAGACTTGAGGTAAACAAACCATTTGGTATACAAGAGGAAATTTGCCGATGCTTTTCCGGAGGTACCGTTCAATAGAAAAACGGTATCCACGAGCTTGCTTTTGCGGGGAAGAGACTACCTCACCATCCGCAGTACGGATAATAACAGAGTCATTGTTTTCTACACGCAAAATGTTTTCCTCGCGCCATCCTTTAAGTTCGACCACCAAAATACCTTTTCCGGGCATAAGAATACAAACATCAAATTCTCGACCGAAAATTTGACGGTTCCAGTAGATGATATTTGTGTCATCAAGATATTCCTGCACTTTGTCGATAAATATTTTTTCGCCAAAGTTTTCCGAATTGCCCGATCCAATCAGTTTTCCCATCGAACATCACCTCGTTGATCACAGGGAGGTATACCAAACCACCCTATAGTAATAATTAAAGATTTTATATCCAACAAAAAAGGACTTAGTCATTCGCTTCAAGTCAAGAGAAGGATTATCCGTTGATGCATTTTCGTTTTTTATAAAATTCATCATATCTCCGGCATTGCAGTTCAAAACATCCGCGGTTTTAAGCATAACAGCCAATGTTACTTCCTGGTTTTTACGAAGCTTGGTAAAAGTTACCGAAGATAATCTCGCCTGTTTTCTTAATGCTGCTTTGCTTATTTCTCGTTAAACCAGCACAACCCAGAGCTACTTGTAACTTACTTTCATAATGTCACTCCTTGTTTAATTCCAGGAATATTGTACCAATTTCTATTGTAGCATGTCGAATTTAGAGCTTCAATAGACTTTAATGCAATTACAATAAGACAGTTGTAAACAGAGCGTACTTGTTGAGAATATAAATTATATTCCTCTGAGATGGCACCAGATATCAAAAGTTCCTCTTCTCTGAGAGAAAAGTGCGATTTATCAAATGGCTATTATATTGCTTTCACAACTTGGCAAGCAGTGCAAAGTGGTACCACTTTACTTATTTTCTCAATTTCGCCGCAGGCTCGATTTTCCAAAATTGCTTGTTGGTGCAGCAGCCCCAAGCTCCATTGAACAACATCTGCGATGTTGGCTACACGGTCATTCTGACCGTTACTGAGCTATATATCAGAAGCTGGAGTAACATGTAGAAAATATTTAGACGCCACGGAAGATTGATATGGTGCTCTGGGCATACGGCCGATAAAATAAAAAACACCGCTACTACCAACTCTATCGAGAGCCGGTAGTGGCGGTATTTCTTATCGGGTAGAACTTACTTCTCTCTGATGTTGCTTCTCTTTTTGGTTGATACCAAGGATATGCTCTACATTCTGCTTGGCTACCAGGTACTCCTGTATCTCTTTCTTCACCTGGCGATATTCTGCGTAGGCTTTTTTCTTCTCTGCCAGAAGCTGGTGGAACTCCTCGTGTAGCGATTTTCTGGACGGAATCTTTTTGCCCGATAACTGGTCAAACGCCTGCTTTGCTGTTTTATGGAGCTGTATTTCATCACGATGCTCCTCAAAGAATTTCTTGCTGTATCCGGACTTACGATATGCTTCATAGACAGCTCTGGTCTTGGCATAGTTGTTGATATGGGTCTGTAATGCACTTATCTCTACCATACGCTTTTCCGCAGCCTTGATGCTATCGGACAGCTCTCCAAATCGGGCAGAGAGCTTTTCGGTCAGCGACATCAATTCATCATAGCTATTCACGCCTTTTTCTTTCAGTAGGCAAACGGTCTTGGCAGCTTCCTTTCGATTGTTTTTTTTAGCCCACCGCTCATAACCTGCAGATTTGCCCTCTGCCATTTTTGCTTGAATGTCGATCAGAAGATTGAACTCTCTCTGCATAGGAGCTGTTCCATTGTCCCTGTTACTTCTGGAGCGGTGAACGGTTTTGCCTTTCAGCACAGCCTGTAATTCCTCATAGTTGTATCCCTCTCCCAGAGAACGCAGACGAAGAAACCGCTTTTCTCCTTGTTTGCGGAACGCTGGGTGCTTACCGTCCTTAAACTCATATCCCATCTGGACAAGCTGTTCTGTCAGCTCCTGAAAAGACTTCGGTTTGGTGACCAGCAGAGTGTCAATGGCATCGCAGAGCAATTCACGCTGGCTTTTCTTTTTCGAGAATAGAGTTCTTTTGGCTCGTTCACGATATGGCTTAGGCTGAATAACCGACAGGCCATGTTCCAGACAGATGATGTCACTGAGCCGCTGCACCGCCAAACCCGACAAGAAGAAATTCCTCCACTTTCTTGATCCATCCAGAGATGTGGAGTTGTAGATGATGTGGTTATGGATGTGGGCACGATCTATATGTGTAGCTACAATAAAAGCGTACTTACCTTTGGTAAACCGCATTGCCAGCTCATGTCCAACCTGATTGGCTTCCTCCGGTGTGATTTCACCCGGCTTAAAGGACTGACGAATCTGATATGCAATCACATCACGCTTCTGTTGCCTGCCAGTAATATGCTGATACTGTCTCTTGGATAAAAGAAATTCTTCATCGGCGGTCTTAGGGTCACACGCATAGGAGCTGATAAACTCGCCGTCGTTAGTTTTCTCAGTATTTTGGGAATAGTTCGTGCGATCAGCCAGACATTGCGCTACTGATTTGCCTTTATTGATGTGTAACGCAATCAATCGTGTTGCAGCCATAGATTCACCTCCTGGTAGAAGTTGTGTTTTTGATTGTTTGTCGAACGAATGTATGGTATTCTTTTAATAAATTGAAACTGAAAGAATCATACAGTTACAAATTCAACTGGTGAATTGATTAAAGAATTATGTCACTATCTACATCATCGAGGTAATAACATGAATAGACGAGAAGAATTTGAACATTTACTACACGGAACAGTAATTAATAGCACATATTCTCAGAACGACGCAAAAGCCAAAATAAAAACATTACAGGAATGGATAACCACTAATATTCCAAATCGTCTTTATCGTTTTCGTTCCAATACTAATTATGCACTTGATGCGTTGAGAAAAGATGAAATATGGGGAAGTACCCTATGGGAATTTAACGATCCATATGAATGTATTCCATTTTATAATCTGGATACGATACAAAGCGAGTTGGAAAGAGAGCTATCTTTTGAACGCATTTTAAGTCTAATACAACTTTTTAAAAGCAGAAATATCTCCGAAACTATGAAAAATGCTTTTGGATCGAAAACGATTGAACAGATAATTGCCAACATCCCGGACAAATTAGATGAAAACGTATTGAGAAAAAAATGTGAAATAATGAAACAGCAAATCATCGCTTTTATTGTCCAAAACTCCAATGATCTATGCAGTCAGTTCTTCACTGGAATACTACAATCAGAATCACAGAGACACATTGCATGTTTTAGTGAGAACAACGATTCATCGCTGATGTGGGGCCACTATGCAAATGGACACCACGGATTTTGTTTGGAGTATGATTTCAAATCTATTCTCAAGCCATGTCAACAAGGGTGCACAGATATTAGAGGTTGTAACAATTTTATGATTACTCCATCCATTGCACCGGTTATATACAGCAAATCAAGATTCGATGCAACATCTCATTTTTGTACTGTAATTCAAGCCAACTTAATAGCAAGGACAGAAGCCCCCATGGAATTGTATTATGGAGATACATTGTTGATTTCTAAATGTTTACTGACGAAATCAAGGCATTTCCCGTTTTCGAGACTTGTCCGATTTTATTTTGCCATGCAAAGACAAAATCGGCTCCTCCAACCTGGTATGAATGGTCAAAATCTGCTGCATCTGAAAATTGATATGAAAAAAGCCGAAAATCCTTGAAAACAAAGGCTTTCGGCATTGTGAGCTGGCGTCGCAAAAGGGACTTGAACCCCCGACCCCACGCTTAGGAGGCGTGTGCTCTATCCAACTGAGCTATTGCGACATATGAAATTTATGATTAAAGCACGACGAAAGTCGAACTGCAATCCTGATTGTAAAATCCCCCAGGCGAGCGTTGTAACGCAACCTTAGGAGGGGTTTGTTATATCCATTTAACTATGGGGGCGGACACAGTACCAGTTTACTATTTTGATGGGGGTTTGTCAATATCCTTCCGGGAAGAAAAAAGATGATTTTCCCCCTTTTCTATTGGCGCAAAAAGTGTTATAGTAGTTGTCGTGCAGGAAGTAGGAACAATAAAAAAGAGAGGATAGGAGGCGTGCGATGAAGTTTGAAAAATCCTGCGGCGTCATTGTGTACCGCAGAAATCAGGAGCATATCGACCTGCTTTTAGTCAAGAATCGTTACGGCGGCCACTGGTCTTTTCCCAAAGGACATGTGGAGGGGAATGAGACCGAGGTACAGACAGCACTGCGCGAGGTGCGCGAGGAGACAGGGCTGGAGGTTCGGCTGCAGTCGGGATTCCGGCAGATGGTGGAATATTTTCCAAAGCCGAACGTCAAAAAGCAGGTGGTCTACTTTCTGGGCGAGGCCAAAAGCAGCCGGGTCAAAAAGCAGGAGGAGGAGATCAGCCGGATCATCTGGACCGATATCCGCCGCGCCTGGCGCATTGTAGCCTTTGAAAACGACAAAAATCTCATTTGGATGGCCCACAAGCGCCTCCAATAAAGACACTTATAAAGTTATTTTACGTGGAGAATATTTGCAACGGAAGAAAGGAAGTTTTTTCGATGTACGCAGTCAAAAAGCGGGCCCCCATCAACCCGACCCGCATGATTACAGCCAGTTTTGCAGCGGTCATCCTGACCGGAACGCTGTTGCTTTGTCTGCCAATATCCTCTAAGGCAAGGGAATTCACCTCGCTGTTGGATTGCCTGTTTACCGCCACCAGCGCCACCTGCGTGACCGGCTTGATTGTCTACGATACATACACCCACTGGAGCCTGTTTGGGCAGGGGGTCATCATGGCGCTCATCCAGGTCGGCGGTTTGGGACTGGTGACCTTCACCTCCTTTTTCAGCCTTGTTACCGGAAAAAAACTGGGCCTGCGCGGCATGAAGCTGGCCTCCGAGTCGGTCAACTCCAACTCGTTAAGCGAGGTGCCGGACCTGCTGCGGATGATCATCACCTTCACCCTGACGGTCGAGGCCATCGGCGCGGTGCTGCTGGGGATCTACTTTGTGCCGGAATACGGGATGATGGGCGTCTTCATCTCGGCTTTTTTGGCGGTGTCCGCCTTCTGCAACGCGGGCTTTGACAATCTGGGATTCCTGGGCGAGTACACCTCGCTGACCACCTTCAACGACAACTATCTGGTCATCTTCACCATCATGGCGCTGATTGTCATCGGCGGTCTGGGCTTTGTGGTCTGGAACGACCTGATGGCCTACCGCAAAACCCGGGTGCTGCTGCTGCACACCAAGATCGTGCTGATGGTCACCATCTTTTTGATTCTGTTTGGCGCTCTGGGTTATCTGGGGCTGGAATGGGACAACGAAAAAACGATGCAGGCGTTGGATATGAAGGGCAAGATCGGCGCGGCCTTCATGCAGTCGATCACCATGCGAACGGCGGGCTTTAACTAAATCGACCTGTACTCGATGACCGACGCGGCCAAGGTGTTCTCGGTGGTGCTGATGTTCATCGGCGCGGCGCCGGGTTCCACCGGCGGCGGTATCAAGGTCACCACCACCGCGGTCATCATCATGACAGCTGTCTCGATTATCCGCGGACGGGAGGAGCCATATATGCTCAAACGCCGCATCGCGGCCAGTGTGGTATACCGGTCGCTGGCCATTATGTTCCTGGGCGTTGTTGTCGTGGGCGCCACCACCATGATTTTGATGGCTACTAGTCCCCTGGGGCAGAACGCCCTGACCGGACTGGATGCCACCTTTGAGGCGGTGTCCGGCTTTGCGACGGTCGGTGTCTCCAGCGGTGTGACGGCGGTTTCGACCCCCATTTCCAAAATCGCGCTGATCCTCTCGATGTTCATCGGCAGGGTTGGACCGGTGTCGTTCGGATTATCCCTTGCAGGCAAGAGCACCAGCCGCAAGGTCATCCTGCCGGAGGGCAAAATTATCGTGGGCTAAAAACAGCTTACAAAAGGGAGCCGGAAGGCTCCCTTTTTTGCGCCCGCTTTTTGGAGAGAAAAATTTTGAGAAAAGCGGGAACCAATTTCTTTGCCGCGACGATATACAGATAGAAGGGCAAACACAAGCGGCGACAGCATCCGCCTCTTGAGAAGGGGCGAGGAAGATGGCAAAAAATTTGCAGAAAGCGGGAACCAATTTCTTTGCCGCGACGATATACA
>ERZ827104.3099-NODE-3099-length-12072-cov-9.208538_pt1 | contig 12072 bp, 10 predicted proteins | sample MGYA00519781_ERZ827104 | MGnify/ENA primary metagenome ERZ827104 (study PRJEB31778, sample SAMEA3449257) | human gut metagenome | biome: human gut; feature: human-associated habitat; material: faeces | place: United Kingdom | collected 2010/2012 ... | reverse complement strand
TGCTTCGAAAAGACCAGCTATACTTTGTAGATAAACACATAGACGATGGCGCATCCGGCCGATATCAGAATAAACCCAAGCCGCGAGGCGAATTTTTCACGGGATTGCTCCATTGCATCTCACCATCTCTAACATCATTTGTCAAAACCTGTTGTCGTTTCAGGCTATCAGAAAATAGCGGAAGATGCAAGCTGCAAAAGCGCTAATTTTCATTTTTACCCATCGAAAACAGAAAAAGTACAAAGAAACGTTTCTAAAATCCGCCCGAAATGCCCGTTGCTTTTTTTCCTTAAAAACGGTATGATAGTAAACGGCACATTTGTTCTGATTGAATCACCGGCGGGTGTGTTTTCGCCCGTCCCATTATGGAGGAGAAGCATCATGGCAAGACATCAACAGTTCGGCGGATTTGGCGGCGGTGGTGCACAACAACGCCGTTATCGCGGTTCGGACTTGCGCGTAAAGGTAAAGCTGAACCTCAAGGAAATTTCTACCGGAGTCGAAAAGAAATTCAAACTGAAAAAATATGTACCGTGCAGCCATTGCCATGGAACCGGTGCAGAAGGAGACGGCGGTGCGGAAACCTGCCCTACCTGTAAGGGCAGCGGTACGGTAATCCGCAACCAGCAGACCATCCTCGGCACAATGCAGACGCGTACCACTTGTCCTACCTGTGGTGGCGAAGGCAAGGTCATCAAGAATAAATGTAAGGAATGTGCAGGCGAAGGTATCGTTTACGGCGAAGAAGTCGTTACCGTGAAAATTCCTGCCGGTGTAGCCGAAGGCATGCAGCTCTCCATGAGCGGCAAAGGCAATGCGGGCAAACACAACGGCGTACCGGGCGACCTGCTGATTCTCATAGAGGAAGAGCAGGACAAGGAACTGATTCGCGATGAGAATGATTTGATTTACAACCTGTTGCTCAGTTTTCCGACAGCCGCATTGGGCGGTGCGGTAGAAATACCCACCATTGACGGCAAGGTTAAGGTAAAAATCGAATCGGGTACACAGCCGGGTAAGGTTCTCCGCCTGCGCGGCAAAGGACTGCCTAACGTAAACGGATACGGAACCGGAGACCTGCTGGTGAATGTCAGCGTATATGTGCCCGAAACACTGAACAAGGAAGAGAAAAAAGCGCTGGAAGAAATGGAAAGGTCGGATAACTTCAAGCCGAATACTTCTATCAAGGAGAAGATTTTCAAGAAGTTCAAGAGTTTGTTTGATTAAAAAACAATGCTTCCCGGCATAAAAAAAGCTACATTTGGAATGTAGCTTTTTTTATGCCGGGAAGAAAATGTCCTCTATTTCAACAAATGCACAAACTTTGCCGGCAACTCTGCTTTATCGGCGCAAACAAACAGCTTCTGACCCTCAGCGTCCAGTAAGAAAGATACACCACCCTGCGAAGCAATAAAAAGCTCCACACCCGCCGCTTCTTCTACAAAAACACAGTCGGGGAACAGAGGTGCAAACCCTTCTTTGGTCTGTCCTTTCCACTTCTTGAATACGATTTGCATAGGACAAAATGCCATATATCCTGCTGCATGCAGGCGCTGCACTAATTTACGCTCCGACTTTGGCGCCGTATACAGAACACACCAACGACTCATATCATTATTAGCCATCATATTGCTTTGTTTGCTTTTCTCCAATCTTTAAATAAATCCTTCACAAATAATATCCAGCCAACACATCCCACTCCTGCCAAGAATACAAAACCTATAAGAATCATAATCTTATTCGGCTTGGCGGCACGCAAAGGAACCGTAGCCGGTTGCACAACCGTATATACCGGAGTTATCTCCTGCACTTTGGCTCTTGCCATCTGCAATTGTCCGGAAACCTGGGTATAAACAGTATAAGCCAGCTCAACTTCGTTTTTTAAACGTTCCTGTTCGGCACGATAGCTTAACAGAACCACATTCTGGTTGGCATCTGCAAAAGTAGCATATTTTTTCTGAGCTTTCTCATAATCCGCCTTTGCTTCTTTATATAACTTTTCTGTAAAAGCTAAATCATGACGAGCTTTATTGGTACGGTAATTTGTGATATAATTCTGCAAACAATGCATCACGGTATCAGTTAACGAAGCCGAAATCAAAGGGTCCTGCATAGTAACCTCCAAAGTTGTAACCCCTGTTTTTTTATCAATCGTAACCAAGATACGCTTACTCAAAGCATCCGCCACCTTCGCCTCATCCAATGTCAGGTGGAACGGATCGATTTTTCCTTCCTTCTTCTCCGGTTTATCCTTGAATAAAGACAAGGTCCAACCCAAAGCCTTGAATGGCGCAGACATTACAGCACCCATCCATGGCGAACGCTGGTATTTATCCAGATAAGCATATAAGGTCGTATCTATTTTACCTTTCTGGTCTTTGACCCTTACATCAAACAACTCCAGCAGAAAAGGAGTTGACTTAACGATATCGGGATACAGTTCGGGCGACAGGGCATCTTCTCCGACAGACCCCCCTAAGTTGATGCCAGCCATAGCAGCCAATGCCCCCATACTCCCGGCATTCACTTTACTTGCACTTTCGGGAGCCAATGTCACTTCCGTAGAATACTCTTTAGGAATGCTGAATCCTACAATCAAGCCAATCACTGCCGCAATACCGCATACCTTATAAAGCATTTTACGCTCGGCCCACACTTTCTGAGCCAACTCAATCAAATCGATTTCCTGTTCCTCCGGTTTTTGCGGAGCCTTTTGTATTTTACTTTCGTCCATTGTCCTTATCACTTAAAGAGATTAACCAAAGTAGCAATCATTGTGCCTAAAGTGGCAATAGAAGTACCCATACCTACCATTTCGGCCACGCTCATACGCTTACTCGGATCCTTAGTCGGGATGATAATCTCACACCCGGGCTCGATTGCCGTCTTACTACCGGAGCGTATGCGGGATACAGTACCATTCATATAAACCACAAAAGCACTGCGCTTCTTGGCATTCGAAGCATATCCGCCCGCCTGATTGATGTAGTAACGGCTGTTCTCTCCCTCTTTGTACAGTACGGTATTAGGATACATCACGGCACCGTTAATTTTCACTGTGCTTACATATTCAGGAATAAACAATACATCCCCCTCGCGCAACACCATATCATAATCAGAACCCGGATTTTTCAAAGCCTCATCCAGATGAATACCTACCGTATATACATATAAAGTAGTTGAATCTGCACCGACCTTTATAGCCATGCGGGTGGCATCTTCCTTTCTGCGAAGCTCTTCCTCCGACATTTTACGGATAAGACGGGCTCCTCTTACATAAGCATCGGATGTAACACCACCGGCTTTAGCGACCAGGTCGCTCAAACGTTCATTCTTCTTGGACAACGCGTAAGTGCCGGTAAATAATGCCTCTCCTATTATCCCCACATTTTTCTGCTTGCGATAAGCAGGGCTTTTACGGACATACACTTCATCAAAAGGCTCCAAATAGAAATTCTCGCTCCCCGCTCCTATCAGCAAGCCGTCTTTCAGGTCAAAGGTAAATGTCTGGCCTACAATATTACTGTCGTCCGTGCTTTTGGGAGATTTAATACGGCGCGATACATCTATTTTCGTTGTAGAAGCCGCTTCAAGCAAGCCACCCGATTCCAAGACCAAATCCTCGATGGTCATCTTGTCGGCATAAAGATAAGTACCCGGATCTGCAACCTCACCATGGATAGTCACCGTAGGCTCTTCTTTCAGATCCTGAATGCTGGGAATATAAAGTATATCATTCTTTTGCAAAGGAATGTCCGCAACCACACCTTTCAACAAGCCTTTCAAATCTATGGAAATAACCTCGCGCGTCAAATCCTCATGTTCACGATTGATTACGGCACGATTTAGGAAAGCATCTCCACGTACACCTTCCGCTTTCTTTATCAACTGTTTCACGGTATTCACCTCTCCGCTCAGCTGATACAAGCCCTCACGGTAAACAGCACCGCGAATCTCTACACGATTCTCGAAACGGTTGAGAACGGAATCCACCGTAAGCATATCACCGTCTTCCAGGCGGAATACCGAATAATCCATTTCGTCCACATTGAAAATCTGATGCTCGCGTCCGCTCTTGCGTACAAGACGGATGGCTTTTTTATACGCATCGCCTGTAAAGCCGCCGGCATATCTCAGCAACGTACCGATTGTTTCCGTAGGCTTCATTTCATAATACATAGGACGCTTTACCTTACCCAATATCTGCACCAGGGTCTGATAAGGATTGACAAGAATCACATCACCGTCCTGAAGACGGATATCATCCTTCAGCCGACCTTCCATGATAAAATCGTAGATGTCCAAATCTGCAACCGTCTTTCCGTCGCGTATAACTTTTATGCTTCGAAGACTACCGATTTTATTTACTCCACCAGCCCAATACAAGGCATGGAAAACTGATGCGAATGAAGAGAGGGTGTAAGTACCCGGTACGACAACTTCACCCATAACATTCACCTGAATGGAACGGATTTCGCCTAACGTCAAATTTATTTGCGTATTGGGAGTTTCTCCCGTAACCCCGGCATATATCTTGGCAAATTCGCGTTTCAAATAATCATTGGCTTCCTCTACGGTCTTTCCACTCAGATAAACCGGTCCTAACTTTGCGATTTGCACAGTACCCTCCGGCGAGATTTTTTCGCGAATCGTAGTCTGGGAAGCTCCCCAAACATCAATAATAACTTCATCGCCCGCCCCCAAACGATAATTGTCGGGTGTTGCCACATTTATATTGGGTTCAAAAGTCAGATATTCGTTATCGAAAATATTATGTCCGAAAATCTGTTGTGTAAAAGCGTCTTCCGCGCTTTTAGGACCATTATAACCATAACCCGGCTGTCCACTGTTATTCACCCCCGTTCCATATCCATTGCGTTGCTGGGCCGATTTCGCCCGCAGCCCTTTAATACTTTGCTTTTGGGAACCGAGATTATCCAAGCCGGATTCATCCTGAGAGATATTCTTGTTTTTGTTCTCGTAAGTTTTCTGCGTACGTAAACGGGAGTTTGCTTCTCCCATGAAATTGGCATTTTCCTCAGAGCTTCCGTCCGATTTGCCTGAATATTTAGACTGTATTCTCTGGATTTGTTCTTTTGTGACTCCTTTCTTCATCAATTCAACCAACATCTCCTGTTGTGTCTTCCCCTGACTCTGAGCCTCTTGCACGTACAGAATGACTTGTTCATCCGTCATTTGTTGGGCAAATACCACACTTGATACCGTAAATACCAACAAACACAATAGTATAAATTTACGCATAAGTAAGATCTTTGATTAATCTTTTAGTTATCTAGTAATGTTTTTAATTGGGGACAAAGGTAATACATTATTTTCATAATATACATTTATTTCCTTTTGAAGTTTTGGAAAAAGAATTAATTCCTGGCTTCAATATAACCGGTATTTTGCCACAAACTCCACTTATACCAAACAGTACTTTTCCAATCACCCAATAGAGTTAAACGTCTTTACCATACGGTTTTATCCATAATATCTCCGATAAATACACAAATATAGAAAAAATGCCAGACAGAAATATTTCTAAAAAATCAGGCAATTCTTTTTGCAAATTCAAATAAAGATGTACCTTTGCACCTCGTAATCGAAAACCCATTGCCGCTATAGCTCAGTTGGTAGAGCAACGCATTCGTAACGCGTAGGTCGCCAGTTCAAGTCTGGCTAGCGGCTCTCCTAAAAAACGCTGATTGTCAAATAAATAATCAGCGTTTTTCCCTTTTTAAAGCCGTCGTGCGAATAAAAAAATTATTTTTCTCATTCCCTCTATTCCCCACATATCATAATAGAACAGATGGCATTTACCTGCAAAAGGAGTGGCTAACTGAAGCAGATAGCTTTTTATATACTCACAAACATATTTCAAAGCAGACTTATCTCTTTAATTATCCGACAGTTCAAAAAAAACTCCACTGTGTAGAACGTATCAATAAGCAGGGCATTTTACTCATGTATGATACTCAAAAATATTTTCGTAATTTGCCAAACACAATATTTATTTCTACATTTGAATTTTAACTAATTACACAATATCACCAAAATGTAAGTATATGAGAAAATTATTATTCGCCATGTTGGCATGTACAATTACACTTGCCTTTGCATCGTGCAGAGAAAAAAAGGCTAAAGACAAGGTTAAAGACCGTGTAGAAAATGTAAAGGAATCTGTTGAGGAAGCCCTCGAAGAGGCGCAGGACCAGATTGAAGAGGGAGCGGATGAGGTAAAGAAGGCTTTGGATGAAGCCGGCGATGAAATTGAAAAAGCCAAAGAAAAACTGGAATAGAAGTTGCCGGAAAACTGTCCAAATATTCGCACAGTAAGGAACAGAACTCCATTTAACTTAGAAACATTATGAAAAAGATTAATTTGCTACTGCTGTTTCTCCTGCTTGCATGCGCTTTGCCTGCCCAGGATGGCATTTCCGTCTTTATCGGCAGAGCTAACCGCTACGCATCTGTGGAACTCTCTGATTACAGAAAGCGCCTATGCCTGGAATATAATATTTCAAACCATTCCTTAGACGATTACTACAGACGCTGTGGCAATGACTGGGGAAATGTGGGAATTGCACTTGAGATAGCCAGAACTTCAGGAAAAAAAATGCGTGATGTATGCGACTATTACAAGCGGTATCATCGTTACGGATGGAACCGTATCCTTGTGGAGATTGGCATAAAGCCGGGAAGTATGTATTATAACCCTTTCTATAACAGAGTCCATCACCACAGTGACTGCTGGCATGAATACTATAATTCATACTGTGAACGCCATGACAAATTCCACCATAAGAAACACAAATACAAAAAGCCGAAAAAACACCACAAGAGACATTGTCGACACTACGACGATGACGATGATGATGACGACGATGACGATTAATCGGGATTTGAAATCCAAGTGCTGAAACATCCGAAGAGAATGTGTGTGTGCCAAAACTAAAATCCGCTTACTATTTGTTTCTTTGTTTAGGCACGGATTACGCGGAAAACACGGATTTCACGGAAAAAGAATAAAGAAAATCTGTGAAATCCGTGTTTTCCGTATCTAAAAGAAATCGTCAAGTATATATTGACACATCCCCCCCCTTCCTGTCATGAATAAAACAAGGGAAGCATTCTCTTTATTCCCAAATCTTGCTAACTTTGCCCGACTCAAAAACAATCAAGATTATGATGGAAAAAAAGAAAAAAAGAATCCTTTTCGGAGCACTGGCGGTTATTCTTTTCATAGGCATTGCAAGTGCGGGTACAATGTATTACTACCTGTTCACTCCGCAATTTCATCCGCAAAAGACAGTTTATATCTACATCGACCGCGACGATACGACAGACTCCATATACAATAAGATAAAAGCACAAGGAAAGCCCAATAGTTTCAACGGTTTCAAATGGATGTCCCAATGGCGCGATTACTCCGGCAACATCCACACCGGACGCTATGCGATACGTCCCGGCGAGAACGTTTACCATGTATTCAACCGTTTCTACAGAGGATACCAAGCCCCCATGAACCTGACCATCGGAAGCGTACGCACTTTGGACAGGCTGGCGCGTAACGTAGGGAAACAACTGATGATTGATTCCGCCGAAATAGCCGGAGTGATAAATGACTCTCTGCTCCAGCAACGGCTGGGATACAGCAAAGCGACAATAGCCTGCCTTTTCATACCCGAAACCTACCAGGTATATTGGAACATGAGCGTAGAGGATTTCCTCGAACGGATGCAGAAAGAACATCAGAAGTTCTGGAATCGGGAACGGCTCAATAAAGCGAAAGCCATCGGCATGACACAGGAAGAGGTATGCACCCTCGCTTCCATCGTTGAAGAGGAAACAAACAACAACCAGGAAAAGCCCATGATTGCCGGCCTGTACATCAACCGTATCCACGCCGGCATGCCGCTACAAGCCGACCCTACCATCAAGTTTGCCCTGCAAGACTTCAGCCTGCGCCGTATTGCCAATGCACACCTCACCATCGATTCGCCCTACAACACCTACCGCAACCTCGGCCTGCCCCCCGGCCCTATCCGCATTCCCACCCCCATAGGTATAGACGCAGTCCTGAATTACACCAGACACAATTACATTTATATGTGCGCCAAAGAAGATTTTTCAGGAACCCATAATTTTGCAGCCAACTACGCCGAACACATGAAAAATGCCAGAAAGTATTGGAAGGCGTTAAACGAAAGAAAGATTTTCAACTAATATCATAATAAAACAAAAGCAAAAAGCTATATTTGCGATTGTTACTAAAACCATGATTAACACTTAAACACTAAAAAATGAGCAAACAACTCTTACTTGGCGATGAAGCCATTGCACAGGCTGCATTAGACGCCGGCCTATCCGGTGTGTACGCCTACCCGGGTACTCCTTCGACGGAGATTACCGAATATATCCAGACAGCAGCGATTACTGCCGAAAAAGGTATCCACAACCGCTGGTGTTCCAACGAGAAAACTGCCATGGAAGCAGCTTTGGGAATGTCGTTCGCAGGAAAACGTTCACTGGTCTGCATGAAACATGTAGGCATGAATGTGGCTGCCGACTGTTTTATCAACTCCGCCGTGACCGGCGTTAAAGGCGGCATCATTGTCGTTGCAGCCGACGACCCCAGCATGCATTCGTCACAAAACGAACAAGACAGCCGTTTCTACGGTGACTTTGCATTGATTCCGATGTACGAACCGAGTAACCAGCAAGAAGCCTACGACATGGTTTACAACGGATTTGCCTTTTCCGAACAAACCGGCGAACCGCTGCTGATGCGTATGGTCACCCGGCTGGCACATTCCCGTTCCGGCGTAGAACGCAAGGCGCAACAGCCTCAGAACGAGGTTTCTTTCAGTGACGACCCGCGCCAGTTCATCCTGCTCCCCGGCAACGCCCGCAAACGCTACAAACTTCTGTTGCAGCATCAGGACGATTTTGTCAAAGCCTCGGAAAACTCACCTTATAACAAGTACATAGACGGTCCCAACAAAAAACTGGGCATCATAGCCTGCGGCATCGGTTATAACTACCTTATGGAGAACTATCCCGAAGGCTGCGAATTTCCGGTATTGAAAATCGGCCAGTACCCGCTTCCCAAGAAACAACTGATGCAGCTTGTAGAAGCCTGCAACGAAATACTCGTACTGGAAGACGGACAACCGTTTGTAGAAAAACAACTGAAAGGTTGCCTCGGCATCGGCGTAAAAGTCAAAGGACGCCTGGACGGCACACTGTCGCAGGACGGAGAATTGAATCCGGACAGCGTAGCACGCGCCGTAGGCAAAGAGAACAAAGCGGAATTCGCTGTTCCCTCACTCGTTGAAATGCGCCCACCAGCCTTGTGCGAAGGTTGCGGACACCGCGATATGTACACCGTGCTGACCGAAGTGCTCCGGGCAGAATACCCCAGCCACAAGGTATTCAGCGACATCGGCTGCTACACCTTAGGAGCCAACGCTCCTTTCAATGCCATTGACTCCTGCGTAGACATGGGAGCTTCCATTACAATGGCAAAAGGCGCCTCGGATGCCGGAGTCCATCCTGCGGTTGCCGTTATCGGCGACTCCACCTTCACCCACTCCGGCATGACAGGCCTGCTGGACTGCGTAAACGAAAACGCCAACGTCACCATCGTCATCTCCGACAACGAAACCACAGCCATGACCGGCGGACAGGATTCAGCCGGAACCGGCCGTCTCGAAGCTATCTGTGCAGGTATCGGCGTAGCGCCCGAACATATCCGCGTAGTAGTTCCATTGAAGAAGAACTACGAGGAAATGAGGCAGATAATCCGCGAAGAAATCGAATACCGCGGAGTATCCGTCATTATTCCCCGCAGAGAATGTATTCAAACTTTAGCACGTAAGAAACGAAACAAGTAAAGCCATGAAAAAAGACATTATACTTTCCGGCGTAGGCGGACAAGGCATCCTCTCTATCGCTACCGTAATCGGGCAGGCAGCCCTTAAAGACGGATTATACATGAAACAGGCCGAAGTACACGGAATGAGCCAGCGAGGCGGAGACGTACAGTCCAACCTCCGCATCAGCAACCGGCCTATCGCTTCCGACCTCATCCCTACAGGCAAATGCGACCTTATCATATCGCTGGAGCCCATGGAAGCGCTGCGCTATCTTCCCTACCTCAGTCCCGAAGGCTGGCTGGTAACGAACGAAGCCCCTTTCATCAATATCCCCCACTATCCTGCCGAAGAAGCTCTCAAAGCCGAACTTGACAAGCTTCCTCACAAGATTGCACTGAACGTAAACGAAGTAGCCAAAGAAGTGGGCTCTCCACGCGTTGCCAACATCGTGTTGCTGGGAGCTACCATTCCGTTCCTCGGCATTGATTATCAGAAGGTACAAGACAGCATCCGCGACATTTTCCAGCGTAAAGGCGAAGCCATCGTAGAGTTGAACCTCAAGGCCTTGGTTGCCGGTAAGGAAATTGCAGAAAACCTGATGTAAATCAAAATACCAATAACCATGAATGACAAATACTGGGAAGAAGAGATAGAAACCATGCCGCGTGAGGAGTTGCACAAACTGCAACTCCGGCGGCTTAGGAAGACAATCGGCATTGCAGCAAATTCCCCCTATTACAAACAAGTTTTTCAAAAGCACGGCATTACGGCAGACAGCATCCGGTCGATAGAAGACATCCGGAAAATCCCGTTTACCACCAAGGCGGACATGCGCGCCAACTACCCTTTCGGACTTGTGGCCGGCAATATGCACGAAGACGGTGTACGCATCCACTCTTCCAGCGGAACCACGGGAACGCCCACCGTCATCGTCCACTCCCGGCACGATCTGGAGTCCTGGGCCAACCTTGTAGCACGTTGCCTATACGCAGTAGGCATACGAAAGACCGATGTTTTTCAAAACAGTTCCGGCTATGGTATGTTCACCGGAGGATTAGGTTTCCAATACGGAGCCGAACGCCTGGGAGCACTGACCGTACCCGCCGCTGCCGGTAACAGCAAACGGCAAATCAAGTTCATCACGGACTTCAGAACCACCGCCTTGCATGCCATTCCCAGTTATGCCATACGCCTGGCGGAAGTATTTCAGGAAGAAGGTATCGACCCGGCATCGACTACTCTGAAAACCCTCGTCATCGGAGCCGAACCTCATACGGACGAACAGCGCAGGAAGATTGAGCGGATACTGGGTGTCAAAGCCTACAACAGTTTCGGCATGACCGAAATGAACGGTCCCGGCGTTGCCTTTGAGTGTACCGAGCAAAACGGCATGCACCTTTGGGAAGATTGCTATCTGGTTGAAATCATCAATCCGGAAACCGGCGAACCGGTTCCCGACGGTGAGATTGGAGAGCTGGTACTGACTACCCTCGACCGTGAAATGATGCCGTTGATACGCTACCGCACACGCGACCTTACCCGCATACTTCCGGGTACATGCCCCTGCGGACGTACGCATCTGCGCATCGACCGCATCAAGGGCCGCAGCGACGATATGTTTATCATCAAGGGTGTCAACATCTTCCCCATGCAGGTGGAAAAGGTATTGGTGCAATTCCCCGAATTGGGCAGCAACTACCTCATTACTCTGGAAACCATCAGCAATCAAGATGAAATGATTGTGGAAGTAGAGCTCAGCGACTTATCCACCGACAACTATATAGAACTGGAGAAAGTACGCAAAGCTATTTCCCGCCGACTGAAAGATGAAATCCTTGTCACTCCTAAAGTGAAGCTGGTCAAGAAAGGCTCCCTGCCTCAAAGCGAAGGCAAAGCCGTCAGGGTAAAAGACTTGCGGGATAACAAATAATATTCTACCGGTATGTCCAGTTTCAACCGTTAATGAAGCCGTGCCATACCGGTAAATATCCCTGCATTATACTCCCGAAACTCCCGGAATTTACTTCCCAAACACCGGGCATTCCAACCTAAAACTTCAGGCATTTCGGAAGTAAACACCTGGAGTTAAACGAACAAAAGCCTGGACTTTTCCCCCTCACTGCAACCAATCCGATTTTGGGTCAATGTAAAAACCTGAGGGGTAAATTTATAAATTGTTATCTTTGTCTCC
>ERZ827104.3097-NODE-3097-length-12084-cov-2.968825_pt1 | contig 12084 bp, 10 predicted proteins | sample MGYA00519781_ERZ827104 | MGnify/ENA primary metagenome ERZ827104 (study PRJEB31778, sample SAMEA3449257) | human gut metagenome | biome: human gut; feature: human-associated habitat; material: faeces | place: United Kingdom | collected 2010/2012 ... | reverse complement strand
AGGACATAGTACATGAGGCCGGAGCAGTCAAAGCCGGTCGACGGGCTTGAGCCGCCCCAGACGTAGCTGTAGCCGACGAAGCCCATGGCGAAGTTCGCGATCTCGCTGGCTGTGCCGGAGCCGGAGACGGTGCCGCCGCTGCCGGAGCCGGAGCCGCTGCCCGGCATGACGGTGCTGTCCTTCTTATCGGCGAGCAGGTCTGCGCGGACATAGGCCGTAATGCCGTTATATTTGATGCGGTACCACTGGTGGCCGTCGGAGGTCGTAGTCGTGATGCCGGTGACGGTGACGGCGGCGTTGTAGCTCAGCTCGCCGACCTTCGTGCTGCCGGTCGTCCAGGAATCGCGGACGTTGATATAACCCGTCTGGCAGACGTACATGGTCTTGCTGATGCTCGTGACGGTGACGTTCAGATTGATCTGGTCAACAACGACCGTCGCGCTCTTGACGTTTTCATCGTAGAACCACTGGATGGTCTTATAGCAGCGCAGGAACATCGTCATGGCTTCCTGCCGGCTGGCGTTGTCCTTGGGGTTCAGATACGTGCCGTTTCCAAGCTTCGTGCCCTGCACGTAGGAATAGCTCACGCAGATCTGCGCGGCCTCCTTCGCCCATGCGGAGATCGATCCGGCGTCGGCAAAGCCGTTCAGCGCGCCGTCTTTCGCCTTGGGGGAGAACGCAGCCGCCGTGCAGAAATTCTCGATGAGCTTGAAGAATTCCTGCCGCGTCAGCAGCTGCTTCGGGCGGAACGAGCCGTCCTCATAGCCGTTGACGATGCCGTACAGATGGGCCTTGACAATATTCTCATCCGACGTATCCGTAAAGCCGGTGAACGTTTCGTTCGACATATCGATGTCGTTGCCGGTGGCCTTTTCGAATGCGTAGACGGCCAGCTCGCACATCTCGCCGCGCGTGATGTCCTTGGTCAGATCAAGGCCGTTAAAGGACGCGGGCATCAGGCCGAGCTTGTTGATCTCGTCATAGTTTGTTTGGAACCAGCTGCTATAGTTGTTGTTCGCGCCGAGCGCGGCCGCGCTCATGGACAGAAGCAGCACGGCGCACAGCAGCAGGCACAGCGGTTTTCTTGCCTTTCGCATGGTTTACAGACTCCTTTTTTCCGTTCCCGGACCGGAACGGCACATTTTCGAAACAATTCGACTGCATTATATCAGATTATGACAACCATTACAAGCACAATTTTGTAAATCTTTCGTAACCAGTTGAGTTTTGCGAAAAAATATGATATAAGTATGATATGAAGTTACGAGTGATGACCGCAGTGCTTGCCTGCAAGCTCTGCCGGGCCCTGATCCGCCTGCTGGGCAGAGGCGGCACGGATTTTCCCGGGCGCGTGGCGCTCAAGCTCTGCCCGAATCTGCTGGGTGAACTTGCAAGGAACGTGACGACCGTGATCGTCACGGGCACCAACGGCAAGACCACGACCTCGCGCATGATCGAGCAGTCGTGGCAGGACGCTGGAATCTCTTACTTTGCAAATAAATCCGGCGCAAACCTCCTGTCCGGCGTCACGGCGGAATTCGCCGTCCACTCCACGCTCACGGGCCGCTGCAGATATTCGCACGCGCTCATTGAGTCGGACGAGGCGGCGCTGAAATTCATCAGCAAATATGTCGACGCGAAGGTGATCGTCTACACGAACGTCTTCCGCGACCAGCTCGACCGCTACGGCGAGGTCACGCATACGCTCAGCAAGCTGCGCGTCGGCGCGCAGAACAGTCCGAACGCCGTTCTGTGCCTGAACGCGGACGATTCGCTCATTACCAGCCTGCACGACGACGTGCCGAACCCCGTTATTTTCTACGGCATCAGCACGCCGCTCTATGAGGAGCAGGTTTCGGACCTCTCCGACGCGCCGTACTGCATCAAGTGCAAGAGCGAATATCAATTCGACTTTGTGACCTACGGCCATCTGGGCGGCTACCGCTGCCTGCGCTGCGGCTATGCCCGTCCGAAACCGGATATCTGCGTCAGCAAGGTCATTCTGAGCGATGAGGAGCGCTCCGAGGTCGTCTTCCGCGACGGCGAAACGGAGATCCCCGCAACGGTCAATCTGCCGGGCGGATACAATATTTATAACGCCTGCGCGGCCATGGCGGCAGCAAAGGCCATGGGGCTGGAGCTTCCGAAGGCGGCGCAGTCGCTGTCCCGCTTTGCCTGCGGCTTTGGGCGCATGGAGAAATTCGAGATCAATGGAACGGACGTGCGCATGATTTTGATCAAGAATCCGGCGGGCTGCAACCAGGTGCTGAGCTTCCTGACGCAGCGGACCGAGCCGTTTGTCTTCGCCGCCTGTCTCAACGACCGGACGCAGGACGGCCGTGACGTCAGCTGGATCTGGGACGTCTCCTTTGAGCGTCTGGTAGACATGGGCGATACGCTCCGTGAGGTCTATCTGTCCGGCAAGCGGGCGGAGGATATGGCCCTGCGCTTCCTCTACGCCGGATTCCCGAAGGAAAAGCTGCACGTGCAGAAGGACTACGGCGCGCTGATGGAGGAGGCGACGGCGCATAAGCTGCCGGTCTTCGTCATGCCGACGTACACGGCCATGCTGGCTCTGCGCAGCATGATCAGCAAAACGTATGGCTACAAGCAATTCTGGGAGTAAGCTATGGAACTGAACATCTATCATTTATATCCCGACGTTCTGAACCTCTACGGCGACCGCGGAAATGTCCTGTGTATGCAGCGGCGGCTGGAATGGCGCGGGATGCAGGCAAACATTGTCCCGATCCCCATCGGGGTGAAACTTGCCGCGAAGGACTGCGATCTGCTCTTCATCGGCGGCGGACAGGACTTTGAGCAGGAGATCCTGATGCACGATCTGAAGGGCGAAAAGACGGCAGAGCTGAAAGCCGCCATCGAGGACGGCGTGCCCGTGCTCGCAATCTGCGGCGGGTATCAGATGCTGGGCCAGTATTACAAGACCTGGGACGGCAAGCAGTGTGACTTTACCGGCGCGCTTGATCTTTACACCGTCGGCTCCGAGCAGCGCATGATCGGCAATTATATGTTCACCTGTGAAGAAGCAGACTGCAAAATCGTCGGCTTTGAAAACCACTCCGGCAAGACGTATCTCGGCTCCGGCGTGATTAAGGGCATCGGCCCCAAAACGCTTTCCCGTTTCCGGGAGCTTGTGGAGGTCCTTCCATGACGCCCCTTTCCTGGGCTGGACTGGGCTTTAGTCTGGGCACGCTGTGGGGGCTTTCGACCCAGCCTTCCAGATGGCTTGTTTGGGGATTGCTATGGGTCAGCCTACTTGCTGCTCTATTCTGGAAGGAAGGGAAAAAAGGGGGCGTCCTTGTCTTCTTTCTGCTGCCGGCCCTGTTCATAGGAGCCCTTTCCGGCCGGCATCGGCAAAGTGCGGCAAGCCGCATGGCTCCCTTTTTGGGGAAACCCGTAAGGCTTACGGGGCGGCTTGAGCCAGGTTCCCTGCGCGTTCGGAATCAATCCGTTTCTTTTACGCTCCTTTATGAAGGCATGCGCATCCCCGTTCTTCATTTGGGGGCCCTTCCTGGACCATTATGGGGGAGCTACACGGCAGAAGGCCGTCTGGAACCGATGGAAACGTTCTATAATCCTGGGATGACGGATGAAAAAAAGCGCAGTGCCGCCCGAAAGATTCCGGGAAGGCTGATGACCCAAAAGGACGGTCTGCACTATGAAGGGGGAGAAAAAGATAGCCTCGACCGGATCGCCGCATTGGGCAGCACCGTAAGAAAGCGGCTTTCAGAGGCCCTTCCTCCGCGGGAGGCCGCGCTCCTCGGAGGCATGCTCCTTGGCGGCAGTGAGGGGATGGACGCCCCGTCACTTCAGATCTTTACGGCCTGCGGTCTGTCCCATCTTCTTTCTGTGTCCGGAAGCCATGTGGCACTCCTTGCCAGCCTCTATGTCCTGGTGGCAGGGCATCTCCCGCTGCCGCGCCCTGTCAAACCCTTGGTGGGCATCTTTTTTCTATGCTGCTACGCCATCCTTTGCGGGCTTCGGGCGTCTGTCTGCCGTGCAGTGCTCCTTGGCAGCGGCGTTTTGCTGGGAGAGCTGTTGGGGCGCCGGGCAAGCGGCCCGTCCTTCCTTGGTTTTTCGGCCATCTTGCTCCTGGGCATCCATCCCTTTTGGATCTGGGATATTGGTTTTGCACTCTCCTTTGCGGCAGCGGCGGGGCTGATGCTCCTAAGGGACCGGGTGGAAAGAGGGCTTGCGCCTTATCTGGGGCAGCGGCTCGGGGCAGCTCTTTCTGTTCCCCTTGCGGCGCATATCTTTTCCCTTCCTTTGCTTGTCTATTATTTCCACGCCGTGAGCCTCCTGTCCCTTCCGGCCAATCTGCTTCTTGCGCCGCTTTTGAGTCTTTCCCTCGTTCTTGCCGTATGTGCCGTTTTCGGGGGTCTTATCCTGCCCTTTTTGGGAAGGATCCTTTTTGTCATGGCCGGCAGCCTGGTCAGTCTCTCCCTTGACCTGGGCCGCCTGCTTTCAGAAAGTAGGCCCTTCATGGTCACAACGGGCACCTTGGGCTTTGGAGCGCTTTTTTGCTATGGCCTTTTGCTCAGCCTGCTCCTTGGCAATTTTCCACAGGGCTCCTGCCTCGACCGCTGCCGGCAAAAGGCGGCGCTTGCATCTGCCTTTTGCCTTGCTGTCCTTTTTCTTTACCCTCGCTTTCAAAAAGTACCTTTTACGGCTTATTTCCTTGATGTGGGGCAGGGCGACTGCTGCCTTCTTGTTATGCCGGACAGGAAGACCGTCCTTATCGATACAGGGGGATTAAACGGACACTATGATATAGGGGAGCGGGTTGTCGTGCCCGCGCTCCGGGCCCTTGGCGTAACCCAAATCGACACGATGATCATCAGCCATGGCCATCATGACCATGCTGGCGGGGCCGCTGGAATCGCACGCTGGCTGCCGGTGAAACGGCTGCTCCTTCCGCAGGAAAAAAACAGTGATGATATAGAAAAATTGATATATACCATGAAAAAAACAAATCACAAAATTGTATACAAAATGCAAAAAACAATTCACATCCGCTTTAAATCGCATATAATTAATATCGTAGACGCACCGAAAATGGCAGAGAAAGGAGGCAATGCAAACGAGAGCTCTGCAGTGGTGCTTGTTGCGTGCGGGAAAAGCAAGGTGCTCCTTACCGGGGATGCGACAAGTGAAATCGAACTTGCCGCAGCGGCAGCCCCGATTCGGAGCGATGTGCTGAAGGTTTCCCATCACGGTTCGTCAACTTCTTCGGAAATGGCCTTCCTTAAAGCCGTATCGCCTAAGGTTGCAGTCATTTCCGTAGGCCGGAACAACCGGTTTGGCCATCCCCATGAAACGGTCCTTGAACGCCTGGAATATTTAGGAATTCCCGTGGCAAGAACGGACGAAGGAGGTGCCATCAAGGTTGTTTTTGACGAGACTGGACCGAAGTGGTATAGTTATCGCTGTCAGCGAAACTGTTTCTAGGAGTGATCAAGGTTGAACGTGACAGCAGACCAGTTCCTGGCAGACCTCAGGAAAAAGGGCAGGTCCTGTCCCCATCTTGCGGTCGCCATTGGAATTGAGGACTACTACCAAGAGGCCATCAAGGAAACCATGAAAAAACGGATTGCCTTTGACCATAAAGGTGAGGAACTTAACACGTGGACTTTCGAGGATCGATTCAATCTTGTCGACCTGCGGGAAGCTATCTGTTCCCAGTCTTTTTTTGGGGGGCTCAATTGGGTCATTGTCAGTGATCCGTTTGTTCTTCAAAAGACCAAAGACGCAGCAAGTGTTCCGCCGACCAAAGGAAAAAGCAAAAAAAAGGAAAGCTCTTTAGAGGCCTTCCTTGAACTTGTCAGTGATATCCCTGCTTCGACTTACGTCCTTATCCAGCTTAGCGCCATCGATAAGCGGACGAGCGCGGCCAAAAAGCTCGGAGCGATAGCACCTTTGGTTGAGTGTCAACCCATCAAATGGTATCAGACCAATGCCCTCATGCCTTTTTTGCAGGAACAGGCTGAGCGATACGGCGCCCGCTTCGATCAAGGAGCCAAAGCCTTGATTGAAGACTATGTAGCAGCGACCGATGAAGTACCCCTCCTTTTTTTGGAGCGGGAAATCGAGAAGATTGCTCTTTTTGCCGGGGACCGTAAAATCTGGACCGCTGATGATGTACGGCAGATGTTTTCCCAGTTGCCCCAAGTATCAAATTTTGCCCTAGGCCGGGCCATCGAAGAAAGGAACCTGACCTTGGCGCTGGAACTGATTGCAGCAGAACGGAAGGATGACTCTAAATTTGTTTTGGCCCTTTATGTCGTTACTTCTTCCCTGCGTCTGCTGACCCAAGTCAAAGCCATGATGGCAAAAGGTGCTCGACAGGACGAGATTGCCCAAACCCTGAAAAAGAATCCCTACATCGCCAAGCTTGCCATGCAGCGTGCACGAAATTATTCCCATGAATCCTTACAAAAAGCCTTGGTGGACCTGGCGGTGCTGGTCATTTCTTACCGCAGTGGAGGCGGTGACAAAGGATGGAAGTGGTCACGTCTTGAGGAAATTATCATTTCATTAGTAGGAAGAGATTGAACTTGAGGAGGAAGTATTACGATGACCTTAGCTTTGAATTCTTATCAAACAATGGCAGTCGGCATTTTGCTGTATTATCTGGGTAAGTTCCTGAAAGCTCGCATTAAGTTCCTGCGTACGTACTGCATCCCGAACCCGGTTATTGGCGGTATCCTCTTTGCTCTTTTGAACCTCGCCCTTCATCAAAGCGGTGTTGGTGCCATCAAACTTGATACGGTACAGCAGAGCTTCTTTATGAACATGTTCTTTACGAGCATTGGTTTTACGGCATCCTTTGCCCTTCTTAAAAAAGGCGGCCGCGACGTTCTGATTCTCACGATTATCTGCGCTATCCTTGTTGCCTGCAGGACGTCATTGGTGTCGGCCTTGCCAAAGTTGTGGGCCTGCATCCGCTCCTTGGCCTCTGCGCCGGTTCCGTACCGCTTGTCGGCGGCCATGGTACGAGTGCTGCTTTTGGTCCTTTCTTTGAAAACATGGGTGTTGAACGCGCCAGTGCCGTTGCCATCGCTATGGCAACCTTCGGCCTGATTTCCGGTTCCCTTATGGGCGGCCCGATTGCGCATCGCCTGATTTCTAAGTATAACCTGCACAGCAACGAAACGAATGTATCGGCTATTGATCAGGCTTCTGATGTGGAATCGGCTGCAGTTGTTCCCATGGTTCCGGAAAAGTTCATGCTGGCTACGGGCGAAATCCTGCTCTGCATGGGTGTTGGTACCTATGTAGCGGCTTTCTTCAAGAGCATTGGCCTTGTGTTCCCGTTCTATATCAGCTCCATGCTGGTTGCTGCCGTTCTTCGCAACACGGCTGACCATTCCTCGAGCCTTGATGTGCCAATTCCTGAAATCCAAACCATGGGTGATGTTGGCCTCAACATCTTCCTGTCCATGGCCCTTATGAGTCTGCGCATTTGGGAACTCTTCGATATCGCTGGTGCGCTCTCCATCATCGCTGTAGCCCAGGTTATCCTCATGGCCCTGTTCACCTACTTTGTCGTATTCAACGCTATGGGCCGCAATTACGATGCTGCCGTCGAAGTTTCCGCTGTCTGCGGCTTCGGGATGGGCGCAACGCCGAACGCAATGGCCAACATGAGTGCTGTTACGGCCGTTCATGGTCCTTCCACGCGCGCTTTCTTCTGCGTACCGCTGGTTGGTGCCTTGTTCATTGACTTTATCAACTCCAGTGTCATCATGATCTTTACGAACTTGTTCAAATAAAGGTTCGTAGAACAGATCAAGGGGGCTATGAAGAAATGAGGCTATCATTTCTTCATAGCCCCTTTTTTGTGGGGTAAGATGGGGGCAAGGAAAGCCGGCGTCTGGTCCCGTTTCCTTTTTATGAAAAAAGGCTCCTTGGATGGTGCGGCGTCAGGGAAAAGGAGCTTGGACCATCCTAAAAAGGGGAGAGCCGCCTTTTTCTTTGCCCCCATGGCCTACCATTGCAACCCTGGCGCGCGGCGTCAAGCTGCCCCGTCATGGGTGCCACTGAGGACGTAAAAACCGGCGTTCCATAGGATCTTTTGCCTATGGAACGCCGGTTTTTCTTTAGGTGCCCTTCTTTATTATGCGTGCTTTTCTTTTCCCCCATCTGCTGGCGGCAGGTAGACATCGGGCTGGGTGAAGCCCCGTCCAAAGACATCGTTTGCATCTTGGACGAGGACAAAAGCAGCGGGGTCGACACGCTCAATGAGTTTTAGCAGGTGCCCCAACTGGCGGATCTTTACGACGACAAGAAGGATTTCCTTGTCTTTTCCCGTATAGCCGCCGGCCCCTTTGAGAATGGTAATGCCCCGGTTCACCTCGCCGATGACGAGCTTGCGGATTGTATCGGGCTGCTGGGTGATGATGAGCACACTTTTTTTGTAGTCAAAGCCAACCATCGCGACGTTTGTCGCCTTAAAGCAGAGGAAGAACAGGACAAGGCTGTAGAGAACCGGTTCAAGGCCGACAAAGTAGAGGGCGCAGGTAACGACGATGGCGTTGAAGATAAAGTTGGTCGTGCTGATGCTGATATTGTAGAATTTCTTGGCAATGAACCCCAGGATATCGACGCCGCCTGTCGATCCATCAACCCGGTAGACCAGGGCCGCCCCAATGCCTTCAAGGGCTCCGCCAGCGATACAGGTAAGAAGCGGATCTGTGACATAGGTTGTGTGGGAAAGGAAGGCCGTACCATCAAGGAAAATGGAAAAGAGTGCAGTCCCAATGAGGCTGTCCATGAGGAATTTGCGGCTCATGAATTTATAGGCCATGTAAAAGAGCGGCACGTTGAGCAGAAAGCTTGTAATGCCCATGGGAAAGCCTGCAATATAGTAAATCAGCATGGCAAGACCTGCAATTCCTCCGGAAAGGAAATGGTGCTGGACGAGGAAAACGTTGATGGCAAGGGCCATGATGAAGCAGCCCAGGGTAAAATGGAGATACTTGATGATGTGTTTTTTCATGGAGGTCACCTTCTTTGCTTGATCGGGAGCGGGCACAGGAAAGGAGGGCCGCATCTTAAGCCCGTACTTATCCCTTCCATTTGGTTTTGCTTTTTCCGCTGCTTGTCCTATTCTATCATGTTTTTATGTACTTTGACAGATGGACATTTTGAATAAGAACATTTTTTGAAAATATTCTTGAGAATGTTCACAATTTACTTGTTTTTATTGCCGTTTCACGGTACAATGAATACAAAATACAAAGAGGTGGAAAGTGAACATGAAGGAATTTGCCCCTGGCAAGATCAACCTGGCCCTGCGCGTTGGAAAACGCCGTGCCGACGGGTTTCATGATGTCGATATGGTCATGCAGAGTATCTCCCTTGCGGACACGATTACGCTGGAAGAAGCTCCTACCCTTACCTTGACCATGGATGGCGCGGCCTTGCCTTGTGATGAAAGCAACCTAGCTTACAAAGCAGCCCTTGTTTTTGAAAAATGGACAAATATAAAGCCGGCAGTTCACATCCACATCCAAAAACGCATTTATCTTGCTGCCGGTCTGGCTGGCGGCAGTGCAGATGCAGCAGGGGTCCTGCGCATCCTCAACCGGTACTATGGAAAGCCTCTTACAAGGGGCCAATTGGAGGAAGCGGCTGCTGAAATTGGCAGTGATGTTCCTTTCTGTATTGCCGGCGGGACGCAGCGTGCCCTTGGAAGAGGGGAACTGATGAGACCGCTGCCCCCGTCGCCTACGCTCTGGATGGTCCTTGCCAAACCAGCGGCACTGGGGGTCTCGACGGCAGAGGTCTATCGCGCCCTGGACGGCGTAAAGGAACGGAAAGAAACGGATACCGATGCCTGTGTGGCCGCACTCGAGCACCACGACACAAAGGCCCTTCTTTCCACGCTCAGCAATGACCTGGAAGCGGTTACCTTGGAAAAGGTCCCCTTTCTGGCTGCCTTGCAAGCGGCCATGCTCCGTTTAGGTGCGGAAAAGGCCATGATGAGCGGCAGCGGCCCTACCGTCTTTGGCCTTGTAAAAGATGAAGAAACGGCATGCCGACTGAAGGAAAAGCTCCGGGAAACCTTTTCTCAGGACCTGCTTCTGGATGTGGCATGTACGGAGGAGGAGTATTATGGTTAAACATTTGAGGCAGATTCCCTTGGATACTTATAAACCGCTTCGGGAAGTGGTCATTGAAAATATCCGGGATGCCATCTTGAGCGGGGACTTTCCTGCCGGGATGCGTCTGATGGAACTGCAGCTTGCTGACGAAATGGGTGTCAGCCGGACCCCAATCCGGGAAGCCATCCGCAACCTGGAACAGGAAGGCCTTGTGGTCATGATCCCACGGCGCGGCGCTTACGTTGCCGACGTGTCGATCCATGACATCAATGAAGTCTATGAGATCCGTACGGCCCTTGAAACTTTGGCGGCAGGGCTTGCCGCGGAACGCATTGAGGATTCTGAAATCGAGGAAATGGATAAATATCTCATTGCTACTAGGACCTATGTAAGCCGTCTTGACTATACAAAGATCGTTGAAATGGATACGGCTTTCCATGATGTCATCTATAAGGCCAGCCGCAATAAACGCTGCATGAACATTATCAGCACCCTCCGGCAGCAGATCACAAGCATCCGCGAACGGAGTATGCCTTACCCGGGGCGTCTTGATGAAATGCTTTTGGAACACCGGGCGATTGTGGATGCCATTGCCCAGCGGGACGTGGAAAAAGCCCAGATGGCCGTCAAGACCCATATGGAAAATGCGGAACGGACCTTGCTCCGCGTCATTGAAGAACAGCACCTGGTACCAACGAAGAAACACGAACCATAAAAAAGAAAAAGCGCAAGTCATGCATCAGAAAGTAGAGGGGATCTTATGGCTAGAGTAAAACGTTTGGAAAGGATCGTGGCCCTGACCAAGGAACTGACGGATAAGCCTTTCCAGCTGTTTCCATTTTCCTATTTCTGCGACAAATTCACTGTCGCTAAATCCACGCTGAGTGAGGACGTGCAGACTGTTCGCAACGGTCTTGCTGCCTATGACCTTGGCATCATTGAGACGGTGGCCGGCGCCAGCGGGGGCGTCCGTTTCATTCCTTACCACACGGCCAAATCGGACAATCAGTTCCTGGGTGAGCTTTGTGAACGCCTCAATTCACCGGACCGCGTCCTGCCGGGCGGCATGATCTATATGAATGACCTCATCCTCAATCCTCAGATTGTTTCGCGTCTGGGCGAAATCATCATGCAGCGCAGCATCGAACTGAAACCCCAATATATCATGACTGTTGAAACAAAAGGCATTCCCTTGGGCCTGTCTGCTGCCAAGGCTTTCAATATTCCCATGGTCATGGCCCGCAAGGAAGCACGCATTACGGAAGGCCCGGCTGTGAGCATCAGCTATCTGTCCGGTTCCACCAAGAAGATCCAGTCCATGTCGCTTCCTAAAAAAGCCCTGCCCCATGGCGCCCGCGTCCTTGTCATCGATGACTTCATGCGCGCTGGCGGCACCGCCAACGGCTTGTGCGAACTGGCTGAAGAAGTAGGCGCAGAAGTGGTTGGTGTCTATCTCTTCATTGCTGCCAAGGAACCTGCCAAGAAACTTGTTCGTGAATATGCATCCCTGCTGACGCTTCGGGGTGTCGACGAAACCAGTAAAGCGGTTGACATCGTTCCCGAAATGTTATAAAAATCCATCCCCATTATCCCATTCAAGATTTTCTTTTAAGGAGGAAAACCAAACATGAACGAAGCAAGTGTAACACTCAATGCCATCGAAGAAGCAAGAGCCCGTCTGAAGGGACTGATTCATGAGACGCCCCTTGACATGTCCCACACGATTACCACCTTGGCAGATAGGGAAACCTACCTGAAACTTGAAAATCTTCAGCGCACAGGTTCCTTCAAGATCCGTGGTGCTTCAAACTGCATCATGACCTTGAGCCCGGAACAAAAGCAGCGTGGGATCATTGCGGCCTCTGCCGGCAACCATGCCCAAGGCGTTGCTCTCGGCGGGACCATGAACTCCATTCGTTCCACGGTCGTCATGCCGGAAGCTGCCCCCCTGGCCAAG
>ERZ827104.3087-NODE-3087-length-12113-cov-3.945845_pt1 | contig 12113 bp, 6 predicted proteins | sample MGYA00519781_ERZ827104 | MGnify/ENA primary metagenome ERZ827104 (study PRJEB31778, sample SAMEA3449257) | human gut metagenome | biome: human gut; feature: human-associated habitat; material: faeces | place: United Kingdom | collected 2010/2012 ... | reverse complement strand
GAGCAGGTTCCGCCCAACATCTCGCAGACCTTTAAGGACATCATCCCCTTCTCCGTCTGCATCACCGTCTTTTGGGTCTTTGACATCGTCTTCCGCGCTGCCTTTGGCTTCTGCTTTGCCCAGGGCGTCATCCAGGTGTTCCAGCCCCTGTTCACCGCTGCCGACGGCTATATTGGCCTCGCTGTAATTTACGGCGCCATGAGCCTCTTCTGGTTCGTCGGCGTCCACGGCCCCTCGATCGTCGAGCCCGCCATCGCCGCCGCCCTCGTTGCCAACATGACCGACAACCTGGCTGCGTTCCAGGCTGGCCAGCACGCTTCCGCTGTCCTGACCCAGGGTGCCCAGTACTTCGTCGTCTGCATGGGCGGCACCGGCGCCACGCTCGTCCTGGTCTTTATGTTCTGCTTCCTGGCCAAGTCTCAGGAGATGCGCGCCGTCGGTAAGGCCGCCATCGTCCCCGTCTGCTTTGCCGTCAACGAGCCGCTGCTGTTCGCCGCGCCCATCGTGCTCAACCCCGTCTTCTTTGTCCCGTTTGTCTTTGCCCCGATCGCCAACATCTGGATCCTCAAGATCTTTATCGACTTCTTGGGCATGAACGGCTTTATGTACACCCTGCCCTGGACCGTCCCCGGCCCCATCGGCACTATCATGGGCCTGGGCTTCCAGCCGCTCGCCTTTGTGATGCTCGCCCTTATCCTGGTCGTCGACTTCGCTCTGTACTATCCGTTCTTCCGCGCCTATGACGCCCAGAAGTGCGCCGAGGAGGCCGAGATCTCCCAGGAGGAGCTCGCCGCCAAGAACGCCGAGAAGGCCGCCAAGCTCAACGATGCCTTCCAGGGCAAGGCTGACGCCAAGAGCGTTGCCGCCGGTGGCGATGTCGAGGCCGTGAAGTCCGATGCCCCCGCCGTTCCCGCAGCGCCCGCTGCCGAGGCAACGACCGCCAGCGACCTCAACGGCAAGCGCGTGCTCGTGCTCTGCCAGGGCGGCGGAACCTCGGGCCTGCTCGCCAACGCGCTGGCCAAGGCCGCCAAGGAGCGCGGCATTGATCTTGAGACCGCTGCCGAGGCCTATGGCAACCACGTGGACATGCTCCCCGACTTCGATCTGGTCGTCCTGGCCCCGCAGGCCGCAAGCTACCTGGCCGACCTGCAGAAGGACTGCGAGCGCGTGGGCAACAAGTGCGTCGCCTGCCGTGGCAAGCAGTATATCGAGCTCTCCCAGAACGGCGATAAGTCTCTCGCCTTCGTCTCCGAGCAGCTTTCGAAGTAAGTAACGCTCAGGGCCAGCCGACCATCCACAGCCGGCTGGCCCTTCGATTTAGACGATTGGATCATCATGTCCGTTAACCCTGCTAGCGTCACCAACCCGCCCGCGCAGTTTCCCGAGGACTTTGTCTTTGGCGGCGCCACCGCTGCCTACCAGGTAGAGGGCGAGACCCGCACCCACGGTAAGGGCAAGGTTGCCTGGGACGACTTCCTGGAGGCCCAGGGGCGCTTCTCCCCCGATCCCGCTTCGGACTTCTACAACCAGTACCCCGTCGACTTGGAGCTGTGCGAGGAGTTCGGTATCAACGGCATCCGCCTCTCCATCGCCTGGAGCCGCATCTTCCCCAACGGTACCGGCGAAATCAACCCCGAGGGTGTCCAGTTCTACCACGACCTCTTCGCCGAGTGCCACAAGCACCACGTTGAGCCGTTTGTCACGCTGCATCACTTCGATACGCCGCTTCCCCTCTTTGAGAAGGGCGACTTCCTCAACCGCGAGACCATCGACGCCTTTGTGGACTTTGCCACCTTCTGCTTTAAGGAGTACGCCGACCAGGTAACCTACTGGTTCACCTTTAACGAGATCTGGGCCGACGCCTCCAACACCTACATTGAGGGCACCTTCCCCGGTGGCGTCAAGGCGCATCTGGCCGAGGCCTTCCAGTGCGAGCACAACATGATGCTCGCCCACGCCAAGGCCGTGCTGGCCTTCCACAACGGCGGCTTTAAGGGCAAGATCGGCGTCATTCAGTCGCTGGAGTTTAAGTATCCGCTCAACGAGAACGACCCCGCCGACATCAAAGCCGCCAACAACGAGCACGTGCTGCAGAACCAGTTTCTGCTCGACGCCACCTTCCGCGGCGACTATGCCCCCGACACCCTCGAGTGCGCCAACCGCCTGGCTGCCGTCTCAGGCGGCACCATCGAGATCCTGGACGAGGACCTCGAGATTATGCGCGAGGCCGCGCTCTACAACGACTACCTGGGCGTTAACAACTACCAGTGCCGCTTCTTGAAGGCTTACGATGGCGAGAACGACCTGCACCACAACGGTACGGGCGAGAAGGGCACCGGCCGCTGGCGCGTTAAGGGTATTGGCGAGCATGTGAACAAGCCTGGCATCCCCACCACCGACTGGGACTGGATCATCTATCCCGAGGGCCTGTTCGATCTGCTCGTCTACATTAAGCAGCGCTACCCCAACTACAAGCAGATCTTCATCACCGAGAACGGCATGGGCTACAAGGACCCCTACAAGGACGGTTTTGTGGACGACCAGCCGCGCATCGACTACATCGAGCAGCACCTGCGCTGGTTGCTCAAGGCCATGGAGGTGGGCGTCAACGTGGGCGGCTACTTCCTGTGGAGCCTGCAGGATCAGTTCTCCTGGACCAATGGCTACAACAAGCGTTACGGCTTCTTCTACGTTGACTTTGAAACCCAGAAGCGCACGCCCAAGGCAAGCGCATACTGGTATAAGCACGTGGCGCAGACCCGTCGTCTGGACTAGCGGCTTGCGACGAGCGGTTGGCGGAATTGCACCGCCCACATAACCTGTCCCCATTTCTCAGCCGGGGGCGGCACGTCACACGGCGCGCCGCCCCCGGCCTTTTTGGGCGGTTCGGGGTCCGTTTGTCTCAATCTGTAACATCTAGCCGAGTTTTTGGGTCCTAGCTGTTACAGATTGAGACGAACAGGATTGCTCTTTCCGAAGAATCTAAATCTGTAACACGTAGCCCGCTTTTGACCGTCTACCTGTTACAAATCGAGACAGACGGAGTAGGACCTAACCCCGTATGTCCCTAACAGTCGAGCGTTCGACCAGCGTGCTCGGCACATGAATCGCCTCGATAGACGAGCTCTCTCCAATCGCCGCCTCAAACGCAAGCTTACCGACACCGCGCAAATCAAATCGCAGCGTCGTCAGCCGATTGTGAGGAACAAGTCCCTCGAGTGCGTCGTCGATACCAACCACGCTCACGTCGTCGGGCACGGACAGGCCCGCGTTCTCGAGCGCGGCGATAACGCCCAGCGCCATCTGGTCATTTGCCGCAAGCACGGCAGTCGGCGCCTGCGACCCGCCGGCAAGCACCTCGGCCGCAATCCGCTCGCCCATGGCGTACCCACTGTCCGCACTCCAATCGCCACGCAGCATCGGAGCGGCATCGACATGAGCACGACCCAGCGTATCGCGCCAACCGGCCTCACGAAAACGCGAGGAAATCGAGTTTTCCGGACCCGCCACAAACCGCATATTCGAGTGACCATGTTCCAGCAGATAATTGGTCAACAGCTCGCACGAACCATACTGGTCGGAGTCGATCGTCGTGCAGCGCGGATGCGCATACATGGACAGGATGACCGTTCGCACTCCCGGCTGGGGAACAAACTCCTCAAAATCGGGAGCCATGCGGTTCATGTTGAGAATCATGCCGTCGACGGGTCGCTCGACCATGCGGCGCGAGGCATCGGCAAGTGCATAGGGCTTGTCGCCGCCCATCTCGATCATAGTGACGGCAAAATCATGCTCGCGCGCCGCTTGCATGATACCCTCGAGCGTCGCCAGGTTACCGACACGTGTGATGTTGTACATGCACAGGCCAATAGAACGATACGACCCGCCGCGCAACGCCGCTCCAGCAAAATTGGGACGAAAGCCCAGCTCTTCCATGGCGGCCAGCACACGCTTGCGCGTCTTTTCCGTCACGTTGGGCATACCGTTGACCACGCGAGACACAGTCTGGCGGCTCACGCCAGCGAGCGCCGCAACCTCTGCCGCGCTCGCCGAACGACCATTCCTTGTCTGCTGATCCATGCCTTCCACGCTAACCTGCTTCCCAACTATTCCCCGCGCCCATGGCGCATCGTACATACATTGATAACGTGCTCATGATACCCGAGCCATATACCACAACATGAAAACTTCTGTCAATCAAAACCGCTTACCGAACAAATACAACCGTTCGCAGCTGTTTGAAGTTGTTTTGTTTCTATACATCCCAGCCGGATGTTAACGTGCTCATTGTCAAATGTTCACGTGCTCATTTTGGTTCTAATCATTTTAAGATAGTGTTTATCGGGCTTTTTCACCGCTGAACGCTAACCAGGGAGCCTCCTGAGCGCAAACGCACAATATCGAACAGCGAGACGAGAGGGTGTATGCATATGTCTTTGCTAAACCGCGTACAGCAGCTGCCGAAGGGCTTTGTTTGGGGCGCCGCAACCGCCGCGTACCAAACGGAAGGTTCCACGAAGGTGGCAGGCAAGGGTAAGACCATGTGGGACGATTACCTTGTCGCCCAGGGTCGCTTTTTGCCCGACCCGGCCAGTGATTTCTACAACCGCTACGAGGAGGATATCCGCCTTTCTGCCGAGCATGGACTCAACGCCATTCGTGTGTCCATCGCCTGGACCCGCATCTTCCCCAACGGCGACGATGCCGAACCCCTCGCCGAGGGCGTTAAGCACTACCACGAGCTGTTCGCCTGCTGCAAAAAGTATGGCGTCGAGCCCTATGTGTCCCTGCATCACTTTGACTCCCCCGCCGCCCTGTTCAACCAGGGCGACTGGCTCAACCGCAAGACCGTCGACGCCTATGTGCGCTATGCCGAGTTCTGCTTCCGCGAGTTCCGCGAGGTCAAGAATTGGTTCACCATCAACGAGCTCATCAGCCTCTCGCACTCCCAATACATCCAAGGCAACTTCCCGCCCAACCATCACTTTGATGTGACGAGCGGCATCCAGAGCCAGCACAACGAGCTCGTTGCCCACGCCCGCGCCGTCAACCTGTATAAGGATCTTGACGAGACCGAGCACCTGGGCGGACGCATTGGCATGGTCAACGTCCTGACGCCGGCATATCCTGCCACCGACTCGCCCGCCGACCAGCACGCCGCCGACCTGTACAACGCCTTCTACACCGACTTCATCATGGACGGCGCCTTCCTGGGTCACTACTCCGCACGCACCCTCTCACTCATCAACGAGATTCTGCGTGCCAACAACGCCACACTTACGGTTGAGGACAGCGACATGGAGGAGCTCGCCAAGGCGGCGCCCCGCAACGATATGTTCGGCCTCAACTACTATCAGTCGGCGTTTATCGCCGCCTACGATGGCGAGTCAACCAACAGCTTTAACGGCACCGGAGACAAGGGCACCTCGTGCTTTAAGTTTAAGGGCGTCGGGCAGCAGGTCGATATGCCGGGTATCCCCACCACCGACTGGGATTGGCTCATCTACCCGCAAGGCCTCTACGACACGCTCAAGCACATCAGCGCCACCTATCCCAACCTCCCCGTCATCTATATCACCGAAAACGGCCTGGGCCACAAGGACCCCGAGCCCGACGCAAACGGCATCGTCGCCGATCCCGAGCGCATCGACTTTGTCGACCAGCACATGGAGAAGGTGCTCCAGGCGCGCGCCGAGGGCGTCGACGTCCAGGGCTACTTTATCTGGAGCCTGCAGGACCAGTTCTCGTGGGCCAATGGCTATAACAAGCGCTACGGCCTGTTCTACATCGACTTCGACACGCAAAAACGCTACATCAAGCAGTCGGCACTCTGGTACAAGGAGCTCGCCGACACTATGGCGGACGCGCAGTAGCGCATCGCCTCGCTTTCCCCCGAGAAGGGAGCGGCCCTATGCGATACAAACCCAGCCGCTCCCCTCTCTCCCCCTGGGACCGACCCCGCCTGCACCCGGGCTTTTAGCAAGCGGGAGACCATATAGGTTTTCAACGTCCATGCCATTAAGATTTCATGCAAAGAGGAGCGTGAACTATGGAATCGATCGTTAAGTTCTTGGAGAAAGGTCAGCCGTACTTCGACAAGGTCTCTAAGAACATCTACCTTCAGGCCATTAAAGACGGCTTTTTGGCAGCAATGCCCATTATCCTGTCTTCTTCTGTCTTCCTGCTTATTTCGACCCTGCCGGGCGTTGTCGCCACGGTCGGCGGCTTTACGCTGCCCGACTGGTGGAACGTCGACGTCGTGAACTTCTGCAACAAGGTTTACAACTTCACGATGGGCGTCGTGGGCATCATGGTCGCCGGCACCACCGCAAGCGCGCTGACCGGCTCCAAGAACCGCCGCATGCCTGCCGGCAAGGCCATCAACGCCACGAGCACCATGGTCGCCGCCATGTGCGCTATGCTCATCTTGGCCGTTACCCAGACGAGTGCCAAGATCGACGGCGCCGATGTCTCGGTGTTCTTTACCGACAACATGGGCACCAAGGGCCTGCTGAGCTCCTTTGTCGCCGCATTTGCCACGGTCAACATCTATGCCTTCTGCATTAAGCGAGACATCACCATCAAGCTGCCCAAAGAAGTCCCCGGCGCCATCGCCCAGAACTTCCGCGACATCTTCGCCTTCAGCTTCTCCATCCTGTTTGTCGCCGTCATCGACGTTATCTGCCGCACCTGCTTGGCCGTCCCGTTTGCCAACGTCATCTCCACGCTGGTGAGCCCGCTGTTCGCCGCTGCCGATTCCTACGCCGGCCTCGCCCTCATCTGGTTCATGATCCCGCTGTTCTGGTTCATGGGCATCCACGGCCCCTCGGTCGTTAAGCCTGCCCTCAACGCCGCGCTGTTTGGCAACATCACCACCAACCTCGCCACGCTGCAGGCCGGCGGTCACCCCGCCCTCGCCCTGACCGAAAACTTCGGTAACTACATCGGCGAACTCGGCGGCACCGGCGCCACGTTCATTGTCCCGATCATCTTCCTGCTCTTTATGCGCTCCAAGCAGCTCAAGGCCGTCGGCAAAGCCTCTGTCGTGCCCGTGATGTTCGCCGTCAACGAGCCGCTGCTGTTCGCCGCGCCCATCATCCTCAACCCGTACTTCCTGATCCCGTTCCTGTTTGCCCCCGTGGCCAACGTCCTCATTGGTAAGTTCTTCATCGACTTTTTGGGCATGAACGGCTTTATCTATGCCATGCCGTGGGCACTCCCCGGACCGATCGGCACCTTCATCGACACCAACTTCCAGCCGATCTCTCTGGTCCTGGTTGTCGTCCTGCTGGTCGTTGACTTCTTGATCTACTACCCGTTCTGCAAGGCCTACGACAACGTCCTGTGCAAGCAGGAGGCCGAGACCCTGGCCGAAGAAGAGGCCGAGGAGACCAAGGCCGTCAAGACCGCTGCCGCCCCCGCCGTTGAGGCTCCTGTTGTCGAGACCGCTTCTGCCACTGAGGCCTCCGCAGCTCCGTCCGCCCTTAAGGGCAAGGATCTGAGGGTTCTGGTTCTGTGCGCTGGCGCCGGCACCTCTGCACTGCTCGCCAACGCGCTTAAGGAAGGCGCCGACGAGCTGGGCATCGACATTACCGCCAACGCCGGTGCCTACGGCAGCCACTACGCCATCATGGACCAGTACAACGTCATCGTCCTGGCTCCGCAGGTTCGCACCTATTACAACGAGATGAAGGCCGACACCGACCGCCTGGGCATCACGCTGCTGTCGCCCAAGGGCAAACAGTACATCGACCTCACTAAGGATCCCAAGGGTGCCGTCGCCTGGATCGAGGAAAACCTCGAGGCATAAGACGCTGACACCACCTGCCGCTTGCAGACAATAAATGGCCCGTGCATCGATGTGTGATGCGCGGGCCATTTTGTTTAGACCGCACCCGTCCTCCTGTTCATCTCAATCTGTAACATCTAGCCGAGTTTTTCGGTCCTAGCTGTTACAGATCGAGATGAACGCACAGGCCAAGCCGAAAATCTCAATCTGTAACATGTAGACCACTTTTGACCGTCTAGTTGTTACAGATCGAGACAAACGGAATAAGCCGGGCCAAAAATCTCGATCCGTAACATCTAGCCGAGTTTTTGGGTCCTAGCTGTTACAGATTGAGACAAACGGAATAGGCCGAGCACGTCTACGCCCGCAAGTCCTTTACGCTGGAACGCTCGACCAACACGCCCGAGACGAGCGTACGGCTTCTGGAGCTCGGAGCTTCCAGACCCGCGACGACCTCGTTGAGCGCACGGACGCCCAGCTCGCGGTGGCGAAACTTCACCGACGTCAAAATCGAGTTGGGAATCGTCTTATAGAGCTCATCGTCGAAGCCGATCACGGACACATCATTGGGCACACTGAGCCCTTTGTCACGTAGAGCCATCATCACGCCGTTTGCCATGCAGTCGTTAGCAGCGAGGACCGCCGTGCAATCGGGCCTATCGGCAAGCACAAGGCCCGCGGCATAGCCACTATCCGCATTCCAATCGCCTTGCAGAGGCTCGGGCGGCTCAATGCCACGCGCCTCGAGTGCCGCACGCCAACCTTTCATACGGCACTGGCTCGACAACGACTCTTTCTTACCAGAGACGAAGTACACGTTTTTATGCCCATGGTTCAAGAAGTACTCGCACGCCATGCGCGCGCCGCCCTCTTGGTCGTCACTGACGGTGGAGCAGGTAGGATGTTCCATCGGTGTGATAATCACCGTCTTGAGGTCCTTCGGTGCCTCAAAGGTATCAAAGTCATCGACCATCTGACGCAGGTTGAAGATCATGCCATCAACAGGCAGCTGCGACATCCTACGCGCCGCTTCGGCAAGGGTCATCTTCTCCCCCGCCCGCTTCTTAATCATCGTGAGCGCAAAGCCGCGTTCTTCGGCGGCATCGGCGATACCGTCAATCATGTCCACGGCGCCGCCCGACAAGTGGAACATCACCACGCCGATGCACCCGTAACGGCCCAACTTGAGCGAACGCGCGGCAAAGTTCGCCCGGAACCCAAGCGCCTCCATGGCAGCATGGACCCTATCGCGCGTCGACTCTCGCACGCTATCGGGCTCATTGATCACACGAGACACCGTCTTGAGGGAAACACCCGCGGCAACCGCCACATCGTTCATTGAGACGCTTTTCTTGTCCATCGTTGCCACTGCTTCTCCACTCGGTTCTCTATCGCTTGTTTTTTGCGTTCTAGCATACACTACCTGCCTGACTGATAAATCAACCGTTTACCGGACAATATCGACCGCTCACCCGTGTATCCTTGTTGCTCTTCCAAAAATGTCTTACGTTGTCATTAACGAAATGACAACGTTGTCATTTCGCAATGCCTTCCTTAAGCAGGAAGGTTTCCGGGCAGTCCTGACCATCCATCGACGACCAGTTCCATCCACATGCATCGCGCATCAAGTAGCAAAGGAGCTTTATGGACGCCATCGTAAAGATCCTCGAAAAGCATCAGCCGTTCTTTGAGAAGATCTCGAGGAACATCTACCTCCAGGCTATTAAGGACGGATTCCTTGGGTGCATGCCCATCGTCCTCACCTCTTCGATCTTTCTGCTCATTGCCACCCTTCCTGGCGTAGTTGGCATCACGCTGCCCCAGCCGCTCATCGACTGGTGCAACAAGCTGTACAACTTCACCATGGGCGTCATGGGCATCATGGTTGCCGGCACCACTGCCAAGAACTTCACGGCATCCATGAACCGTCGTATGCCCGCCGGCAAAGTGCTCAACGACGGTTCCACCATGGTGGCAGCCCAGTGCAGCATGCTGCTGCTCGCCGTTACGCAGTTCACCACCAAGTTCAACGGCTCCGAACTTTCGGTCTTCGATTGCACCAGCATGGGCACGCGCGGTCTGTTCTCAGCCTATATCGCAGCGTTCATTACCGTGTGGGTCTATAAATTCTGCGTCTCGCGCGATCTGACCATTAAGCTGCCCAAGGAGGTCCCGGGCGCCATCGCTCAGAACTTCCGTGACATCATCCCCTTTGGCGGCGCCGTCATCATCTGCGGCATCATCGATGTCGTCGTGCGCAACCTCATGGGTGTTCCGTTCTCCGAGCTACTTATCAAACTGCTCTCCCCGCTCTTTACCGCTGCAGAAACCTATCCTGGCCTTATCCTTATCCAGGCAGCCACCGCGTTCTTCTGGTTCATCGGCGTCCACGGTCCCTCGATCGTCCAGCCGGGCATCGACCCCATCCGTCTTGCCAACCAGGCCGAGAACCTGCAGGTTCTGCTGGCCGGTGGTCACCCCGCCCATTCCCTCACCTTTAACATGTCGCTCGTGGGTGAGTTCGGCGGCACCGGCGCCACGTTCATCGTGCCGCTTCTGCTGATTCTCTTTATGAAGTCCAAGCAGCTCAAAGCCGTCGGTAAGGCCTCGATTGTTCCTGTTGCCTTCGCCGTCAACGAACCGCTGCTCTTTGGCGCGCCGATGATCCTTAACCCCTACATGCTCATCCCTTTTGTTGCCGCCGGCTGCGTCAATGTGAGTGTTGCCAAGTTCTTTATCGATAACGTGGGCATGAACGGCTTCTCCTTCGTGGTGCCTTGGGCTACCCCTGCCCCCATCGGCATCTTCATCACCACAAACTTCCAGCTTATCGCCCTGGTGTTTGTCGCAATCATCATCTTGCTGGACGCCATCATCTACCTGCCGTTCTTAAAGGCATACGATAAGTTGCTCTGTGACCAGGAGGCCGAGCGCGCCGCCGAGCTGGGTCTCGAGTCCGATGGTGCTGCCAGCACCCCTGCGCCCGTCATCGAGCCGACCGCCGCTGCCGCCGACAGCGAGCCTGCCGCCGACAGCGAGCCTGCCGCCGACAGCAAGCCTGTCGCCGATCAGCCCGAACCCGCTGCCGATGCATCCTCCAAGAAGGATGTCGATGGACTGAAGGTCCTCGTCCTGTGCGCCGGCGCCGGTACCTCTGCCATGCTCGCCAACGCCATCAAGGAAGGTGCCGCACAGACCGGAGAGAATATCGCTTCCTCCGCAGGCGCCTATGGCCAGCACACTGCCATCATGGATCAGTACGACGTCATCGTGCTCGCCCCGCAGGTTCGTAGCTACTACAACGACATGAAGGCCGACACCGATCGTCTGGGCATTAAGCTGCTCGCCCCGCGCGGTAAGGAATATATCGACCTTACCCGCGACCCCGCTGGCGCCATCAAGTGGCTCCGCGAGAACCTCGACTAGTTTCCTCCCTCTGTTGGTGCCCGGATCCCCAGTTCGGGCACCTCTCCCTATTCGAATCCCACAGAAAGGATGACTCATGACCAACCCCATGCAGTTCCCCGACGGCTTTGTGTTTGGCGGCGCCACCGCTGCTTACCAGGTTGAGGGCGAGACCCGTACGCACGGCAAGGGCAAAGTGCCCTGGGACGATTTCCTGGCTGCTCAGGGTCGCTTCTCCCCCGACCCCGCAAGCGATTTCTACAACAAGTACCCGGTCGATATCGACCTGTGCCAGCGCTTCGGCATCAACGGTATTCGCGTCTCCATCGCTTGGAGCCGTATCTTCCCCAACGGCACTGGCGAGATTAACCCCGAGGGCGTTGCCTTCTATCACGAGCTCTTTGCTACCTGCAATAAAGCCGGCGTTATCCCCTATGTCACGCTCGATCACTTCGATACGCCCGAGGTCTTCTACCAGGACGGCGGCGAGGGATTCCTGACGCGCACGACCATCGATGCCTTCGTCGAGTACGCCAAGTTCTGCTTTGCCGAGTTCACCGAGGTCAAGCACTGGTTTACCTTTAACGAGATTCCCGCAACCGCCGAGGGCAGCTTTATCGTCGGCAACTGGCCGCACGGCGAGAAGTATCGCCTGGACAAGGCTTTCCAGCTCATGCACAACATGATGGTGGCCCACGCCAAGGCCGTCGTCGCCTTCCATGAGGGCGGCTTTGAGGGCGAGATCGGCATTGTCCAGAACCTGGAGCCCAAGTATCCCCTCGACCCCAACAACGCCGCCGACTGCGAGGCAGCTCGCATGGCCGACGTCATCAACAACCGCTGGGTTCTCGACGCCACCTTCCGCGGCCACTATGCAGCCGATACCATGGAGGCTGCGACCAAGCTGGCTCATATCGCC
>ERZ827104.3085-NODE-3085-length-12117-cov-3.190930_pt1 | contig 12117 bp, 10 predicted proteins | sample MGYA00519781_ERZ827104 | MGnify/ENA primary metagenome ERZ827104 (study PRJEB31778, sample SAMEA3449257) | human gut metagenome | biome: human gut; feature: human-associated habitat; material: faeces | place: United Kingdom | collected 2010/2012 ... | reverse complement strand
CCGCCGGCGAGGCGGGGGAGGAGGAGCAGGATGGATAGGCGGCCGATTGGCACAAAAAAGCTGCCGGCAGCGTTTTACCTGCAGGACACCGTCGAGGTGGCCCGGCAGCTGATCGGCAAGAGGCTGGTGCACCGCGTAAACGGGCAGGAGCTGTCGGCCATCATCTGCGAGACCGAGGCCTACACCGGCTTTTCGGACAAGGCCTGCCACTCCTATAAGGGCAGGACCGAGCGCACCGAGGTGATGTTTGAGGCGGGCGGCAGGGCCTATGTCTACCTGATCTACGGGATGTACTGCTGCTTTAATATCACCACTCGGGAAGCGGGGGTGCCGGAGGCGGTGCTCATCCGGGCGGCCTGTCCGCTCGAGGGCATCGAGACGATGCGCGCCCTGCGCCAGCAGAAAAAACCGGTCAAAAGTTTAAACGAAAAGAATCTTCTCTCCGGCCCGGGCAGGCTGTGCAGCGGGATGGGGCTGGGCCGCGAACACAACGGCCTTGTGCTGACCGGGGAGGAGCTATATCTTTGTGAGGGGATCGCGGTGCCGCCGGAGCAGATTGCGGCCACCAGGCGGATCAACATCGACTACGCGCAGGAGGCACGGGACTTTTTGTACCGCTTTGTCGACACCAAAAGCCCCTGCCTCTCGCAGAAATGGAAGGGGGAGACACGATGAGCGAACAGGACGAGACAAGACAGCTGCGCAGGCGCGCCTGCTGCCTGACCGGCCACCGCGTGCTGCCGTCCGACCCGGACGAGCGGATGGAGCTGACGCACAACCTGCGCAAGACGGTGGCGCGGCTGGCACAGGAGGGGATTCAGGTGTTCTACACCGGCGGGGCGCTGGGCTTTGACACCCTGGCCGCCGTCACAGTGCTGGAGCTGAAAGCGCAGTTCCCGCAGATTCAGCTGTATCTGGCGGTGCCTTACCCTGGACAAAGCCAGTATTGGTCCAAGCTGGACACCCGCCTGTACGAGCAGATTAAGGAGCACGCCGACCGGGTGTATATCGTCAGCCCGGAGTATGCGGGTAGCTGTATGAAAAAGCGCAACTACTTCATGGTGGACAACAGCAGCGTCTGCGCCTACTATATGGTCAACCCCACCCGCAGCGGCACCGCCCAGACAGTCAACTATGCGCGGCGTTCGGGCTGCAGGCTGATCGACCTGATGCGGCCGCAGGGCACAGCCTTGCCGCCGAAAGATGGGCAGCACGAGGAGGTTGTGCGCTGGAACGAGCAGGTGGTGGTGCGGGAGATTGGCCCGCAGGAGGAATAAAAAAACAGCAAAGGGGGCCCGCGCACAGCTGTGCGCGGGCCCCCTTTTGGGTGAAGGAAGAAAGACTAAAGCTGTTGCTCAGGATAGGCAAAGCCGTGCATGAAGCCGTTTTCGGCAAAGATGGAGCAGATATCCCCGCCGATGACCTTGCCGCGGTAGATCAGGAGGTTGGCGCGGATGTAGTCCTTCTGGCCGGGGTAGTTGAGCACCTCATAGGTGTAGCGGCGGACCTCCTTGCCGCGGTAGCCGCTCAGGTCAAAGCCCTGGGCGGTCTGGATGGCGTTGTAGTTTTCATAGACATCCCCGAAGGTTTGGGGGATCACCACCGACACCACCTCGCTCGGCTCCTCGCTGACCTCCCAGCCGTAGCTCTTTAGAAAGGTGATGCGGGCAAGGTTGTTGGGCGCCTCGGTCTCGTGGGTTTGGGAGGCCTGCGGGATGCTGCCGGGGTCATTTTCCTGCCGGGAAGAAATCTTCAGCAAGGTCAGCAGCAGGAAAATGGCGGCAGCGATGACCGCGAGGAACAGCAGTTTTTTGACAATCGCTTTGGGCCTCAGCGAGCAGATGAACATGATCGGGTTCCTCCTTTGGCAAAGTATTCCCGCGTCGCCTCAAAGACCTGCGGGGAGAGGATGAGCAGGGCGGCGAGGTTTGGCAACAGCAGGCAGGCGTTGAGCAGATCCGCCAGCGAAAAGACCAGCGGCAGCTGGGCAAAGCAGCCCGCCGCGCAGCCGGTGAGGAAGAGCAGCCGGTAGAGCGGCAGGGCCATCCGGCTGTTGGGAAACAGATATTCGATGCAGCGCTGCCCGTACAGGCAGAAGCTGATGACCGAGGCAAAGGCGAACAGAGAGACGGCCACCGCCAGCATCCTGCCGCCGGCCTGGCCCATCACCAGGGTGAAGGCCGCCTGCGCCGCCGAAGGGCCCAGCGGAACCCCGCTTGTGAGGATGGCCAGCGCCGTCACCGAGCAGACCAAAATGGTGTCGCAGAACACCTCGAAGATGCCCCAGAAGCCCTGCTCCACCGGGCTGTCCGCCCCGCTGCAGGCGTGGGCGATCGAGGCGCTGCCAAGGCCGGCCTCGTGGGTGAAGATTCCCCGGGCAATGCCAACCTGCATGGAGACAAAAAAGCCGGAGGCCCCGCCGGCCGCCGCGGAGGCGGGGGAGAAAGCGCCGCTGACAATCTGCGCAAGGGCGTCGGGGATGTTCTGCCGGAAGGTCAGCAAAACCACCCCGCAGCCCACAAGGTAGAACACCGACATCAGCGGCACCAGCGCCGAGCAGGTGCGCACTGCGCGGTCACAGCCGCCGTGCAGCACCCAGCCGCACAGCAGCGTCAGCGCCGCCGCACACAGAAGGGGCGGGAGGGAAAAGCTCTCCTGCAGCGCCTCGGCGATGGCGCCGGTCTGGGTCATGCTGCCGCTGGAGAAGCTGGCCAGCGCGCAGAAAACGCAGAAGAGGACCGCCAGCGCCTTGCCGAAGACGTTGGGAATCCCGCAGGAGATGTAGTACATCGGGCCGCCGCGAAGGGCCTTTGCCCCCGCGTCCCGCTGCCGCCAGTGCACCGCCAAAAGGACCTCGGCGTATTTGGTCATCATGCCCAAAAAGGCGCCGGCCCACATCCAGAAGATGCAGCCCGGCCCGCCCAGGGCCAGCGCTGCCCCCACCCCGACGATGTTGCCCACCCCCATCGTGCCGCCCAGCGCGGTGCTGACAGCGGCAAAGGGGGAGACGCCGCCCGCTTCGCGCTTTTGCAGCAGCGAGCCGACCGTCCCTTTCAGGATGGCCGGCAGACGGGTCAGCGGCAGAAAGCCGGTCCCCACCGTAAAGTAAAGCCCGCACAGCAGTGTCAGCAGGACGGTCCCCCGCCCCCAGAGCAGCTGGGAAAGCCGTTCGATCAGCTGTTCCACCCCGCATCCCTCCCGCATTTTTTGCTATAGGCTATGCGCCGCGCGGATGGGATATGCAGGGGGTTGGATTTTTTGGCGGATTGCGGTATAATGGGGACAGCGATTTCTTTTTTTATTTCAGAGCGTCATTAAAGGGGGATGTATTATGTACAATTGCGCAAAGTGTTTCCAGCGCGGATGCACAAAACAGGATATGACCAAGACCTTGCCGGAATGCCCCAGCAAGGACACGGCAGTTCAGGAGCAGGCCAAAGAGCTGTACCGGGACCCGGAAAACTACCGGATCGCCTACTGTGCCGCCCTGACCGAAGCGGGCGGTTACTGCAAGGATACCCGCATGATCGAGATCATCAAATTCCTGCACCGCGCCGGCTACAAAAAGATCGGCCTGGCCTTCTGCACCGGCCTGTTCAAGGAGGCGCAGGAAGTGGTGAAGATTCTGGAATATAACGGTTTTGAGGTCGTCTCGATCATCTGCAAAAACGGCGCGATTACCAAGGATTTTCTGGGCATCACCGACGCTCAGGCGGTGCGCGGAAACTGCAAAACCGAGTCGATGTGCAACCCCATCGGGCAGGCGCTGCTGCTCAACGAACAGAAGACCGAGTTTAACCTGATGCTGGGCCTGTGCGTCGGCCACGACACCCTGTTCATCAAGTATTCCCAGGCGCCGATGACCGCGCTGGCGGTCAAGGACCGCGTCACCGGCCACAACCCACTGGCGGCGGTCTATCTGGCGCAGGGCTATTACAACAAAAAGTTTTATCCGGCCGACCCGGCGGAGCTGAATCCTCACGACACCGAATATAACCGCTAAGCGCAAAAAAAGGAGCGTCCCCAGCCTGCCGGGGGCGCTCCTTGCGGCATCGGAATATTTTTGCGTTTTGCGGGTATCCAAATAAGGAAATTGTTCAGCACAAGACCATGATCGAAAGCGAGGAATGACCGTGAAAGAAAGAGAAATGCTGCAAATGTGCGGCGCCGGCTGCAGCGCGGTGAGCTGGCAGACAAAGGACGGCTGCGTGCTGTGGGGCAGAAACATGGACTTTAACCGGATGGCGCAGGGCAGCGCGCCAACCTTCTTCCCGCGCGGGCAGGTCTACTACACCTGCGGCAGCAAATGGGAAGGAAATCTTGTGGAGGACAGCCGTCAGACAGCCGCCTACGCCGCGCTGGGAACCGGCCTGATCATCTCGCCGGAGAGCCCGGTGCTGTATGAGGGAATCAACGAGAAGGGGCTGATGGGCGGACAGCTCTACTACCGGGAATTTGCGCATTATGAAGATGCCCCGCAGCCCGGCCGGCTTGCAGTGCAGCCGCCGTTTGTGGTCTACCACCTGCTGGCCCAGTGCGCCAGTGTACAGGAGGTGGTGCAGCAGCTGCAGGAAAAGATCAGCCTCCTGGCGCTGCCCATGCTGGGGACGGTGCCCTCGCTGCACTGGACCTTCTGCGACCGCACCGGGGAGAGCATCGTCGTCGAGCCGGACGGGGACGGGCTGCACATCTACCGCCGCACCATCGGGGTGATGACCAACAGCCCCTCCTACAGCTGGCACCGCCTGAACCTGCTCAACTATGCGGGGCTGCGGGACCTGGACTATGACGCGGTGCAGCTTTGCGGGGACAGCATCCCGCAGTGCTTTTCCGGCAGCGGGATGCAGGGGCTGCCGGGGGATTTCAGCTCTCCGTCCCGCTTTGTGCGGCTGGCGATGCTCAAAAAATGCGCGGTGCCGGGCCAAAACGAGACTGACGGGGTGGCAAAGCTGTTCCACCTGATGCAGAGCGCGGCCTTCCCGCTGGGGGCGGTGCGGGTCAGCGAGCCCGGACACGTCACCGAGCGGGACGAGGGGGTTGTCCCCTTCGACTACACCCTTTACACGGTTGTGCTGTGCGCGCAGTCGCTGCGCTGCTACTGGACCAGCTATGAAAACCAGCGGGTGCAGTATCTGGAGCTGGAGCGGCTGCTGGAAAGGACCGAGCCGGTGCAGTTTGATTTTCGGCGGGAACCGGACTTTTTGTGCCGGAACGAGGGATAAAAAAGGGAGGCGCAGGCGTTGTGGAACAACGCCTGCGCCGTTTCTTCTTGTGTGGTTTTAGGCTTTGCGCTCGCTGGCGGATTTACTGCGCAGGTACAGCACAGCGCCCAGCACCGCCGCAATCAATTCGGTGGCGGGGAAGGCCAGCCACACGCCGATCATGCCGCCGATGGCCGCCAGCAGAAAGGCCATCGGGATGATGAGCAGCAGGCCGCGCAGCAGCGAGGTGATGTGGGCGGGGATGGTGTTCTCCACCGAGGTGAAGTAGGTGGAGAGGATGGTGTTGAAGGCCACAAAGGGGATGGCGGTGAAGTAGAGCTTGAGCCCTTCCACCGCAATCTGCTGCAGCTGGGGGTTGTTTTCGCTGTTGAAGATCTGCGCGATGGGGCCGGCGAACAAAAACAGGACAAGGTAGATCACAGCCGACAGCGCAATCACCGAGGCCATGGCGCAGTGCAGCAGCTGGCGGGTCTGCTCCCGCAGATGCTGCCCGTAGGCACGGCTGATGAGGGGCTGAACGCCCTGAGCAACGCCGTTGTAGATGGCGATCACCACCAGCGAGATGTTGGCGATGACGCCGTAGGCGGCGACGCCGGTGTTGCCGGAAAGGCCGAGGATGATGGCATTAAAGACGACCATGGTGATGCCGGAGGACACCTGCGCCAGCAGCGAAGGAAAGCCCAGCGAGATGTTGGAGCGCACCACCGATGCGCGCAGGCCGGTGCGGGTCAGGTGGAAGCCCTTGCTCTTTTTGAGCCAGTGAGGCGACATGATGAGGATGCCGATGACCGGGGAGAGGCCGGTGGCCAGAACGGCGCCGAAGATGCCCATCCCCATCGGGAAGATAAAAATGTAGTCCAGCACGATGTTGGAGAGGCTGCTGGTGACGGTGGCGGCGGAGGAAAGCTGTGGGTTGCCGTCGTTGCGGATGAAGCAGAGGAAAAGGTCGTTGAAGATGAAGGCGGGGGAGAACAGGATCATGGTCTGAAGATAGGTGTAGGCCATGTCAAAGATGGTCTCGTCCGCACCAAGAAGGAGGATCAGCTCGTCGGCAAAGAACAGGCCGATCAGAAAAAAGACAACGGAAAATCCAAGACAGAGGTAGACGGTGTTGGTGAACATAATGTTGGCTTCGTTCTCCTCGCCGCGGCTTTTGCAGATGGAAAAGCGGGTCGCGCCGCCCATGCCCAGCATCAGCCCGACGCCGTGGACAAAGTTGTAGGCGGGAATGGCCAGATTGAGCGCGGCAAGGCCGTTTGTCCCCAAACTCTGGGAGACAAAGAAGGTGTCCGCCAGGATGTAGCAGGACATGGCGAGCATGCCGAGGACGCTGAGGGAAGAATATTTGGCAAAATCCCGCAGAATGTTGTTTTGGCTCATAACATTTCTCCTTCCAAAATGTACCTGGACAAAAGAAAAGCGCTGTCATTCCACATCTCCAACGGCCTATCGATGTGGAATACAACGCTCTTGTCTGCCCGGCGACAGAATCTCTTTTTACAATGCTCTTTATTATAGCAAAGGGAGGGGAAAAGGTCAAGAGGAACGGCCGGATTTTGCTTTGCGTTCCCGCAGGGTGACATGGACGGTGTCCCCCGGCCCCTTGCTGATTTTGGACCGGATGTCCTTGCGGATGCCGATGATGTGGCAGGTCGTCTGCATCCGCACAAGCTGCCCGTCGTGGCGCTCTCCGTCAAAGGTGGCATGGACCAGCACCCGCCCCTTACCAAAGGCGGCTTTGACATCAAATGGAATTTCAATGTAGGCCGCGTCCATATCCGGATTTTTGAGGATAACGGCGTCGAATTCGTACAGCATTTTGCAATTTTTCCTCCTGTCGGAATTTTTTTGCTCCTCCTTTATTTTGCCACAGCCGCCCTGATCTATTTGAATAACAGGTGAAGATCGAAAAATTAGCTTCCAGATGAAAATTTTTTTTGAACAATACAAAAAAATATCTGCAAATTCCTCTCACTTTCAACGGGAAAACAGAGAGGAGGAATTTGTGCAAAATAACTATAAAAAGAGGTTTTTTCGCGGATTAATCAAGAAAAAAATAATCAATTTATACGATTTTAAACAAGAATGCTTTTTCGTTATTGTTTAAACAAGATAATTTTTTTCACTATTTTCAGTATTTTTTCATCTTGTTTTTTTTAACAATTTGCTCTAATATGTATTTATGTTGGATGGAGTAATTGTGCTCCATTGAAAACATGAAAAAGGAGAATTGCACATGAGAAAGATTATCGCACTGCTTCTGGCCGCAGCTATGGCCATGGGTATGGTAGCCTGCTCCGGCGGCGAAACCACCGAACAAACTACCACCGAAACCCCAACCGAATCCGCGACCGAAGAGGAAGCCACCACTGAAGAAGCTCCTGCAGAGGAAACCACCGAAGCTCCTGCTGAGGAAACCGAGACCGCTGAGGTAGCAAACAAGGACAAGCCGCTGGTTTGGTACAACCGCCAGCCGTCCAACAGCTCCACCGGCGAGCTGGACATGACCGCTCTGAGCTTTAACGAGGACACCTACTATGTAGGTTTCGATGCAAACCAGGGCGCTGAGCTGCAGGGCACCATGATCAAAGAGTACATCGAGGCAAACATCGACACCATCGACCGCAATGGCGACGGCATCATCGGCTACGTTCTGGCCATCGGTGATATCGGCCACAACGACTCCATCGCCCGTACCCGCGGCGTCCGCGCTGCTCTGGGCACCGGCGTTGAGGCGGCAGACGGCTCCATCGATTCCACCCCGGTCGGCACCAACACCGACGGCACCTCCACCATCGTTAAAGACGGTTCCATCGAAGTAAACGGCACCACCTATGTTGTTCGTGAGCTGGCTTCTCAGGAAATGAAGAACTCCGCCGGCGCTACCTGGGACGCTGCCACTGCCGGTAACGCAATCGGCACCTGGTCCGCTTCCTTTGGCGATCAGATCGACGTTGTCGCTTCCAACAACGACGGCATGGGTATGTCCATGTTCAACGCTTGGTCCAAAGCCAACAACGTTCCGACCTTCGGTTACGACGCAAACGCTGACGCGGTAGCTGCTATCGCAGAAGGTTACGGCGGCACCATCAGCCAGCACGCTGACGTACAGGCTTACCTGACCCTGCGTGTACTGCGCAACGCTCTGGACGGCGTTGATGTTGACACCGGTATCGGCACCGAGGACGACGCTGGCAACGTGCTCAGCGACGACGTATACTACTACAATGCTGACGAGCGCTCCTACTACGCTCTGAACGTTGCAGTTACCGCTGAAAACTATGAGGACTTCATGGATTCCACCCAGGTTTACGCTCCTGTTTCCAACCAGCTGGATGCAACTGCTCATCCGACCAAGAATGTATGGCTGAACATCTACAACGCTGCGGATAACTTCCTGAGCGCGACCTATCAGCCACTGCTGGAGAAATATGACGACCTGCTGAACCTGAATGTAGAGTACATCGGCGGCGACGGCCAGACCGAGGCGAACATCACCAACCGTCTGAGCAACCCAAGCCAGTATGACGCCTTTGCCATCAACATGGTTAAGACCGACAACGCGGCTTCCTACACCGCACTGCTGAACCAGTAATCTGGACCTCATTTTTAAACTGTAAGACATAATTGACTGCTGTTAAGGGGGAAGGACTTCTTCGTTTGGGAGAAATGATCTCCACTCGATAGAAGGACTTCCCCCTTTTGGCAATTTGAAAGAAACAGGAGTAACGAGAATGGCAGATTCGAAAGACGATATTGTCCTGTCAATCCGCGGTATGAGCAAGTCTTTCGGTCGAAACCGGGTGCTTGACCATATCAACCTGGACGTGAAGCGCGGGACGGTCATGGGACTTATGGGTGAGAACGGCGCCGGTAAGTCCACCATGATGAAGTGCCTGTTCGGCACCTACCAGAAGGATGAAGGAAAAATCTACTTAAATGGAAAAGAAATCAGCTTTTCCGGACCAAAAGATGCCCTGGAAAATGGAATCGCCATGGTTCACCAGGAGCTTAACCAGTGCCTGGAGCGGAATGTCATCGACAATCTGTTCCTGGGACGCTACCCCACCAACTCCATGGGGGTCGTGGATGAGGGCAGCATGAAGAAAAAGGCGGCCGAGCTGTTCCGCAAGCTTGGCATGACCGTCAACCTGACCCAGCCGATGCGGAATATGTCTGTCTCCCAGCGGCAGATGTGTGAGATCGCCAAGGCAATTTCCTACAATGCGCAGGTAATTGTTCTGGATGAGCCCACCTCCTCCCTGACCGTGCAGGAGGTAGATAAACTTTTTGAAATGATGCGGATGCTGAAAGAGCAGGGCATCGCCCTGATTTATATTTCCCACAAGATGGATGAGATCTTCGAGATCTGCGACGAGATCTCGGTTCTGCGAGACGGCAATCTGGTCATGACCAAGAAAACGGAAGAGACCAACATGAACGAGCTGATCACCGCGATGGTAGGACGCTCGCTGGAAAGCCGTTTCCCGCCGGTGGACAACACGCCGGGCGACACCATCCTGTCGGTTCAGCACCTTTCCACCAAATATGCGCCCTATCTGCAGGACGTCTCGTTTGACGTCAAGGAGGGCGAAATCTTTGGCCTGTACGGCCTGGTGGGCGCCGGACGTACCGAGCTTCTGGAGACCATTTTTGGTGTGCGTACCAGAGCGGCGGGCCGCGTCTACTTTAAAAATCGCCTGATGAACTTTAACAGTGCCCGGGAAGCGATCGATCACGGCTTTGCCATGATCACCGAGGAGCGCAAGGCCAACGGCCTGTTCCTCAAGTGTGACCTGACCTTCAACACCACGATTGCAAACCTGGAGCAGTACAAGACCGGCCTGGCCCTTTCCAATCCAAAGATGGTGAAGGCCACCAACAAGGAAATCAAGATCATGCGCACCAAGTGCATGGGACCGGATGACATGATCTCCAGCCTGTCCGGCGGAAATCAGCAGAAGGTTATCTTTGGCAAGTGGCTGGAGCGGGAACCGCAGGTCTTTATGATGGATGAACCTACACGAGGCATCGACGTAGGTGCAAAGTATGAGATCTATGAGCTGATCATCAACATGGCCAAGCAGGGCAAGACGATCATCGTCGTCTCCTCTGAGATGCCTGAGATCCTCGGTATCACCAACCGCATCGGCGTCATGTCCAACGGACATCTCTCCGGCATTGTGAACACCAAGGAAACCGATCAGGAAGAACTTTTGCGGCTGAGCGCAAAATATCTATAGTGGGAGAATTTGCATATGGCAACGGATAACAAAAAAATTCTGACGGCGGAGCAGGAATTAAAGCTCCGCCAGCCGATTGATGATTATGTCGGCGCTATTCAACAAAAGATCAATGCCCTGCGGGAAAACGGTACCGATAAGGTCCTTGACATCCAGGGTGAACTTGACAACCTCAAACGCGACCGCATCTATACCGCACAGGAAAAGGAATCCATTCGTGCAAAGCTGACAGCGGAGCTGGAAAAAGCCAAGGCGGTGGAATCCAAAAACAAGGACGAGATTGCAAAGCTGATTGCCGACGCTGAGGGGTACCTGAAGGGACACTTCAACAAGGATTATTATCAGGCGGTGGTGGAAAGCACCAACGAAGAAAAGGCACTCGCCCAGCAGAAATATCAGCAGGCAGTGGCACAGCTCAATCAGGAGCATCAGGCCACCGTTTCCAAGCTGTCTGACCAGCGCGAGATCAAGGACGAAAAATATGTCCACAAAAACCGGCTGTTTGACGCCAAGATGCAGCTGGCCAAAGATCTGCAGGAAGCAAAGGATCGCCGGCACGCCGCATTTGACCATCAGTATCACCTGATCGATATGCTGCGCATGTCCAAATTTACCTTTGCTGAGCAGCTGGCACAGAAATGGGAAAACTACAAGTATACCTTTAACCGCAGAGACTTCCTGCTGCGCAACGGTTTGTACCTGGCGATCATTGTCATCTTTATCGCCCTGTGTATCATTACCCCGATTGTGAAGAACGTTCCGCTGCTGACGGTCAACAACATCCTGAACATTCTGCAGCAGGCTTCGCCGAGAATGTTCCTGGCGCTGGGCGTAGCGGGCCTGATCTTGTTGGCAGGTACCGACCTGTCCATCGGCCGTATGGTCGGTATGGGCATGACCGCCGCCACCATCGTGATGCACCAGGGCCCGAACACCGGTTCGGTCTTTGGCCATGTGTTTGATTTCAGCACCCTGCCGGTTCTGGCGCGTGTCGTTCTGGCTCTGCTGGTCTGCATCGTGCTGTGCACCATCTTCACAACCATCGCTGGCTTCTTTACAGCCAAATTTAAGATGCACCCGTTCATTTCTACCATGGCGAACATGCTGGTTATCTTCGGTCTGGTTACCTACTCCACCAAGGGCGTTTCCTTCGGTGCGATCGACTCGACCATCCCGAACATGATCATCCCAAGAATCAATGGCTTCCCAACCATCATCCTCTGGGCAATCGCCGCGGTCATCGTGGTCTGGTTCATCTGGAACAAGACAACCTTCGGCAAAAACCTGTTTGCGGTCGGCGGCAACGCCGAGGCGGCAGCGGTTTCCGGTATCTCGGTATTCTGGGTTACAGTAGGCGCCTTTGTGCTGGCAGGTATCCTGTACGGCTTCGGTTCCTGGCTGGAGTGTATCCGAATGGTCGGTTCCGGTTCGGCTGCTTACGGACAGGGCTGGGAGATGGACGCGATCGCGGCCTGCGTAGTCGGCGGCATCTCCTTCACCGGTGGTATCGGTAAGATTTCGGGCGTTGTAGTGGGCGTATTCATCTTCACCGCCCTGACCTACTCCCTGACAACTCTGGGTATTGACACAAACCTGCAGTTTGTATTCTCCGGTATCATCATCCTTGTGGCGGTTATGCTGGACTGCCTCAA
>ERZ827104.3075-NODE-3075-length-12144-cov-3.474398_pt1 | contig 12144 bp, 13 predicted proteins | sample MGYA00519781_ERZ827104 | MGnify/ENA primary metagenome ERZ827104 (study PRJEB31778, sample SAMEA3449257) | human gut metagenome | biome: human gut; feature: human-associated habitat; material: faeces | place: United Kingdom | collected 2010/2012 ... | reverse complement strand
ATACCGAATCGGGCGTACAGCTTGGAGAGCAGGATTTCAATAGTGTCGATCTGCGCATCGGTAAAACCCTTGTAGCTGCGGAAAAAGTCTTTCAAAAAGGCAATGTGCTGACTGAGCCTTGTGACCTTTTTGAAGGCTTCGGGCGTGTTGGCGTCGATATCCTCAACGCTGTCAGTCCACGCTTTCGGCTCTAACGGATTGATGGTGTATTCGCCTGCCATGAAATCAATATAGCAGCCGCCGAGAGCTTCGCACAGATCCTCATACTCCGATTCGGGATCGAGGCAGATGATACGCTTGCCCGATTCACGGATATTGATGAGAATGAGTTTCAAAAGATAACTCTTGCCCTGACCACTGTTTCCGAGGATGAGGATATTGCTTGTAGTCTTATCCTCGGCTCTGCGGTCGAAGTCCACAAGGATGTTTGTACCGTACTTATCTCTGCCGATATATGAGCCGTGGGGATCTGTTTTGCCGGAGAAGTTGAAGGGATACATATTGGCGACCGAGGAGGCAGGCAGCACTCGTTCATACTGTGCGCCGAACTGATTTGCGCCCACGGGCAGAACAGAGAGAAAGCCCTCTTTCTGCCGCAGGGTCAGCCTATCGACGGAAATTTTGGAACGAGTCAGCTCCATTGCGATGTCGCTCTGCAATTCCTTGAGCTTCTCCATGCTCCTGGCCTTCAGTTCGATGAACACCGACACATGGAGCAGCGGCTCTTTGTTCTTGCGGAGGTTGGCGAGTAGTTCAATTACATCCTGCAAATTACCCTCGGCTTCGATGGTTTCGTTGACATCGTTGCCGCCGCTTTTGAGCCGATTGCGGCGAGTGGCATTTTGAATGATCTTTCGCTGTTCCATTGATTCCACCAAGCGGTGGTAAATGCGAAGCGTCACGCCGTTGCGGTCGGCGAGCTGTGAGAGGATCGCCTGTTCCTCGGTGGACGGCGGATACTCACGGATTGCCCACACACAGCGGTAGCTGTCGCCGACGATATAATGGTCGGATAAAAATTTAATGCTGCCGGGAAGGATCATATCGAAGAAGTCCTTGGTGCGGATTTCCTCTGCCTGTTCCGGCGTGAGAATTTTCGGTTTTCTTTTGAGCATAGTTTTTCCTTTCTGCCGTTATTCTTCGGCTATGATCAGCAGCCTGCCGTCCTTGCCCGAACCGTAGCAGGTGGAGAGGATGAGGTGCCTGCCGTCCTCGCAGGTTGTGCGGTCATACCATGGGTCTGCGGTATTGGTTCTCCGCACCTCGGTCACGGTAAACAGAAACACACCGTCGGCGGTTTCCAGCCTTACCGTGCGGTGTGAATTCAGAAAATCCGTATTCAGATATTTCTTCAAATCGGAGAACATCGTGCCGTTTTTCATGTTGTGACCGTAAATGATGAGGTTGCCGCCGACCGTGCTGCACCGTCCGTCAAGAAACGGCACTCCGCTTTGACTGTACTGCCCGTAAAAGCTGCGGCGGAGGTATTTCTGCGGTTCACTCGGAGTATACATGACGGGATAGCTGATGCTTGTGCCGTCAATACTCAGCCACCCGATACAGTCGCCGTTTACGGCAATGAGCGCAGGAATATTGTGTTCTGTGGCAGACTGTTCGGTCGGCTCTGCGCTCGTTTCTGTTTCTGTGTCCGTTACGGATTCTGCCGGAGCTTCGGTCATCGGCAGTTTGGCAATTTCTGCGACGGAGGCGAAGTCCTTTTTTTCTTTCTGCCGTTCTTTCAGTTCGGAATGGATTTTCACGCCTGACAGCACGGCTGCCGCCGACAGCAGAAGACAAAAAAATATGAGGGCGGGCTTATTCCTCGTCCTCATCATCCGTACCCTCGTAGAACTGTTCGCCGTCAATGTCGGGCATGGCCTCACCCTGCATACTCGCTTCAAAATAGAGAGCCAGGATGCGTTTGATTTCCGGCTTTTTCAGCCGATGCACCTCAAAGCCCTCTCCGGCGATTTTGCTCTCAATGCGGTTTGCGGTTTCAAAGACCTGTTTTTCTTTCTGCCCTTTGAGTCTGGCAACAAAGAAAAACTGACGGGCGGTTGCCATCTCCACTTGAATGGTATCGAGGAAGTCAATGTCCTTTTTAATTAGCTTCCTGACCTTTGCATTTTCCTCAACTTCAAGGCGTTTGGTCAGATAGGCTTTGTTGTCGTCAAAGCATTCCGAGGAGTCGGTGCAGACGATCTCAATGTCGGGCAATGCCGACAGCACCATCATCAGATGGCGTATCTTGATCTCAATGTTAGTGTGGGAGAGCACCGATATATTGGTGGGCGACACAAGGTAAAAGAGCAGCTCGCCCTTGTTTGTAGAGAGGCCGTATTTCGTGAAGGTCTTGATACCAATAAGTTCCTGCACCGAACGGCCTTTTTTCTTTTTCTGCTGTTTCATTATCATCATCTCCATTCAAAGTATTGCTGTGTGGATATTAAATACCGCACGGCGTAACGCATGAAGTCGAGTACGGTGGTATCGTCCATGCGGATGGTTAAAAATCCGTAGCAAAGCACCGCCGCTGCCGGAAGAAATATGCGGAGCTGCACCAGCGCCAGCACCGACAGCAGGGCGGCTACGGCAAGGATAACAAAGTCCCGCAAGCTCCAAAGCCACAGGTTGGCCGTGGCCTTGAGGTTCTGCGGATAGATATATTGTGTCATTGCGTCATTCCTCCGATCTCTATGCCGCTGACATCCTCGCAGAATTCCTTGGGCGTCTGTCCGTATTCATCACGGAGCTTCTCGGCAATCATACCCTTGATGAGCTGCGACTCCGCATCGGTCGGCACATAGTCAAAGTATGAGGAGCCGCTGTCGCGGCTGATCTCGCATTCAATGCGCAGAGTGTCGGCAAAGGGATTGTATTTGGCGTACATATTCAGCCATGTGCTGTCCTCCAAGGTGGTGTCGATCCCGAACTTTTTGTCTACATCGAACCATGTTTCGAGATAACAGGTGATTTGATGCCCGATGTCGCAGTCCACCTCCATATCCCGGTCAACGGCAATATCGGAGCGTTCCAATTCATTATTTGCTTTCATACGGCACCTCCTTATTTGCCTGCGGCCTTTGCCACACTGCGGGTCAGGTTGACTGCCGTAGTGGTGGCGTGTACCACGCTCATCATGTTGACTCTCACCGAACTGTCAAGGCCAAACTGCTGCGCAATTCTCGGCACTTCATTGGCGGCCAGCATAATGCCAAGCCCCAACAGCATATTGTTCGGGAATGTCATTAGTCCAAGGAACAACAAGGTTGTCTGCATAAATGCCGTAAGGCAGATCGCTATAACCTGCTTGCACCATTGATTGAAGCCGTCCGCATAGCCACGGGGAACGCTGAACATATACAGCGAACCGACCGCTATTTGAATGAGCAGAATGCCGCCACGCTTGATATTGGCGAAAAACATCTTGATTACGCAGTAAGCAAAGGCGATCATGCACAGCAAATTCAAAAGACCGTAGGTTGCCGAGACCGCCGATGAGAACATTCCGGCGAGGGCGGCAAGCCCTGCGTCGGCAAGGCTTTCGTTGATCCCGCCGGAGGCGATCCCGACCAAATCATGCGAAAAGGTGTTTTGCAGGCTGATGCAGAACTTGTATAATTCTATCGGCACTATGCCGATGAGGGAGCAGGCAAAGAAGCCCTTTAGAATATTGAGCGCTGTGGTCTTGATGTTCGCCCTGCCGCACTGGTATTCTATCGCCACATCGAATACGGCTACAACCGTTCCCGCGACGAACAAGCCCCAGCCGAACAGCGTGAACAGCTTCACGGTAGCCTGCACCCATTCGAGATCGAATACTTCCGAGCCCATATTGCCCATCATCTCGAAGAAATCGGCAATCGCACCGTAGATGATCTCGTACAGCCATTTGAGCATGGCGTTCCAAATCGCATCACCCACACCTGAACCGATGAAGTCAATCGTATCTCCGATGGCGCTGCCGATGCCTGAAATGATATCTCCTAACCAGTCAAACAAGGAGCCTCACCTCCGTTTCCTTTTGCTTGTGTTTCCGCTCTCATCATATGATCGACCAGATATACAGCGGTGCGGTGAGGGTGAAAATAAGGCAGGCGAAGAGGATACAGGGCGCGGCGAACTCAAACTGCCCGTGCTTTCTGTAGTCGAAATATGCCGTGCCGACCTTCACGAAGAAAAGGATGGCGAGGATCATATCGCAGACGGGAAACACCACATTGTTGACCACGGTCTGAATCTGTCCTTTGGCGGCATTCCATGTGTTTTCAATCGCTCCCGCCACATCGCCTGCCGCAAATGCGGTCATGGAGAAGGCCGATACAAGGACGGTCACAAGCAGAAGCGAAAGCATAATTCTCATCGTTTTCTTTTTCATAGGATTCATAAGCGGTTACCTCCGATCACTTTTTGAATTTCATTTTCGGTTATCTTTCGGATGCGGATATTGAGATTTTTGCAGAACTGCAGTTCGTTTTTCATGCCGTCCGTGACGGCATCCCCGAACAGCCACAGCTCGTCGCAGAACCACAAAAGGGACAGTCCCGCCGCGAGCCCGATTTCACGGTCTTTCGGGTCGTTATCGTCAAGACACTCCGCATAAAAATGCGGCACGACCGGAGCCGTGCCGCACCTCAGTGCGTATTCGGTATATGTCCTGACCTTCTTGAGATTGCTCTCAACATTCCCACCGAGGGGAGCGCAGACATACACCTTGCGCATCATTCGTCATCCTCATCCTTTCGGGATTTCACACGGATAATGATGACCGCCACAAGACCGCCGAGCGCCACAGCGCCGAGTCCGATCCAGAAGCCGAGGTTGGAGTTATCTCCCGTCTGTGGATTGCCCGGTGTGGGCGGCGTGATTTTCACTGTCTGCCCTTCGTCCTTCAGATCCGCATGGGCGGCGATCTCTGTACCGTCACGGTAGAGGGTTTCGAATACCACGATCTCGGTGGCAGTTTTAAGCCCGGAAACATCGAATACGAAGGTGATATTGATCTCGCCGTCCGGCTTGTCGGGCTTGAAGGTGAAGGAGCTGCGAATTTCCTTGCCGTCCGCAAGGAGCGGTTCTCCGGTGGCCTTGTTCATCAGCACGCCCTTGACCGCATATTCCTTGCCGGGGGTGAGATTTTTGTAGGAGACAATATCCTCAATTTTCACTCTACCGCTTGCAGTGACTTCCTTTTTGCCGTTAACCGTCGCTTTTGTACCGATTTCGGGGACTTTTACCTTTACCGTCTGATTTTCGTCCTCGATATCCGCGTGTACGGCAAGCTCTTTGCCGTCCTTATACAGCGTTTCAAAAACCACAAGGCTTGTGTTTTCCCGAATAAGCCTTGCGTCAAAGGTAAAGGTCACGGTGACCGTGCCGTTCGGTGTTTCGGGCGTGAATACCGTTTCGGCTGTTACCGCATTTCCGTTTTCGGTAAAGGCTTTTCCGGTGCTTTTGTCCATCAGCGTTCCCACAAGGAGATATTCCTTGCCGGGGATCAGGTGCTTGTAGGAGACGGTATCGGTCAGCGTGAACACCTCGGTGGCGCAGATCTCCTTTTTGCCGTCCACCGTCGCCTGCGTCCCGATTTCGGGAATGCGGTCATTGACAACGGTAATGCCGATGACCTGCTCGTTTTCACTGACCGTTACGGGATAGATTTCCTCGTTGGTGAGATAGCCGTCCGCAGGCTGCAATTCCTTAATGAGCCAGTTGCCGTAAGGGATTTTCTCGAACCCAAACACGCCGTCCTTGCCGGATTCGGCAATCAACACAGCGGTTTCTTTTGTGAATTCGCTTGTGTCTGTACGGAACAGTCCGAATACGGCGCCTGCGATGCTCTTTTCGGTTTCACGGTCGATTTTGAGACCCTTTACCGTACCGTAAATGAGTTCGTTTCGGATGGCTTCGCCGCCGTTCGCCGTAATTTCCACAAGGGCGGTATCCTGTCCGGCGTACTCAAATGTCACGGGGTATTTTTCGTCCGAAAGGATATAGTGGCTGTCGGTCGCAATTTCCTTTACATACAGCTTTGCGCCTACTGGAATGTCGGTCTTGAAGGTGATATTACCGTTTTCGTTGCAGTTTGCAATTTCGAGCAGACCATCCTTTGGAATGACCGTGCCGTCTGTGGCAATCAAGTCCTCTGCGGTATAGAGCCCGAAGCGCACCGAGAGGATCTCGCCGTTATTCCCGATACCGAAAATTTCATCCTTACCGAGAATTTTGGAGAGCGAAAGCACCGCCTTCTGACGGTCGTTGTAAAACTCCGCCGCCGTTTCGGTGATCTCCACGGTTTCGCCCGCATAGGTCAGCTCCACGGTCTTTGCCGTGCCGTTCAGCACCATGCCGTAAGGCGCTTTTATTTCTCTGACGGTATATTTGCCGAGATACAGCGGTCCGCTTTCGGCATTGCCGTTTTCATCGGTCGTGACGGTATCCACCACCGTGCCTTTGGCATAGCGGAGCGTGCCGTCCGGCGTGATAATATCCTCGGCAGCGGTGATTTCATAGACAGCACCGACAAGCCCCTTATCTGCAAAGACAGGCTGATACAATCCGTCTGTTTCAATTACAGAGAAGAAAATCTCGCCGCTTTTGGAGAGCTTAATACTGCCTTTCTGCGGCATATTGTGCTTTTCTACGGTTACGGTGGTTTTCGTTCCGTCCACCTTAAACGCCACAGGCTCGGCACTTAAAACATATCCGTATGCCGTGCATTGCTCGATAATCTCATAGTTACCGTAGGGCAGCTTTTCAGGGAGCATGAGCTTGCCGGTGACATCGGTGTAATAGGTGTCGATGTCCACAGGTGTGGGATAGTTGATGTGCTGCACGATATATTCGCCGGTATCGGTGTTGCGCACCTTGAAGCCGATACCCGCCGCAGGGATGATCTTGCCGGTTTCCGCGTCCTTCTTGACGATCTCTATAAGTGCTTCGTAAGGGGCATTGTTGATGAGGAAGCGATAAATCTTGCCGTCCTCGCTGATATAGACATTGAAGGGTTCAAGCAGTTCTTTGCCTTCCCAGCCCTTTGTCTGACGCATGGTGTATTCGCCGTAAGGCAGGTCTTTGGTTTCGGCAAAGCCGTTCTCATCGCAAACAAGGATATCCCGTTCGGTTTTCTTGGCGTTTTCATAGCTGCCCGCCGCTTTCAGATACACCTCAAATTCTGCACCGACTTCGGGCGTTTCGATTTTGGTGCTGCCGTCGTCGGTGTGCTTGATGATCGCAATTTTGCCTTTGATCACATCTTCAAGGGAGTCGAGAGGCTTTGCAAGATTGTATTCAACGGTATAGAGCCTGGCTTCTGCGCCGATGTGCAGGCTTTCGGTATTGAGGAGATAACCCTCCGAGGGAGCGATTTCTTTCAGCGACCAGTCATCGCCGCAGACATACCACTTGGTGGTGAACTGCCCCTTGGCGTCGGTGGTGTAGGTGTCGATGAGCTGATTTCCTTTATAGATGCCGTACTTTGCACCGGCGAGGGAGGCGTCACCCTGCGGCAAGCCCTTTTCAGAATCGGATTTCGTAACCGTAACGCTGAATTTCTTGAGAACATTGTCAAAGGGTTTGCTTGTGACCTTGTTCCATTCCACCGCTGCTGTCTGCTTTTCCGGCACGACATAGCGTTCGGGTGTTCCCACTTCTTCGAGGGTATAGCCGCTGCCGATCAGCACATCCTTGAATTCCGCAATGCCGTTTTTGTCGGTGACGGCATACTCGTCCACGGCGATTCCCGCAAGGGATGTGCCGTAGAGCCGGAATTTCATGCTTTCGGTCAGTCCGTCCTCGGCGGTCTTGGTGACCTTCAAGCTACCGCGCTTTAAGACATTGTTGAAGGTGACGGTAGCCACCTGACCGCTGACTACGGTGACGCGGCGGGTTTCCTGCGGCACATATCTGTCATATTCGGCTTCTGTTACGGTGTACACGCCGGGGCGGAGGTTGTCCACCTGAATGACGCCGCCGTTTGCGGTCTTTACGGTTTTGTCCACGCCCTCGCCCTGAATGCGGAAGGTAATACCGTCTACCTTTCCGTCCTCGCTGACCTTGACGATCTTTGCGCTTCCGGCAGCGGTACGCACTTTTAGGTATGCAGGCACGGGGTCGTTGTCGGCAGGAACGCCGGATACCATGTCCTGATTGACGCTTTCTTTTCCCGGTACAGACCAGATGAGAAAGCCCGTACTCATATTGGTGGAATACACACGGCGGTTGAGCTTGACGGTGACCGCGTCATTGATAGGCTTGGTCGAGGTAAGGGTCAGTGTGTTGCCGCTGACGGATGCGCTGACACCGCCGCTGACCGACACATAGTAGTCACTGAGCATATTGTTGCTGTCGGTGAGGGTGACGGTGTATTTGCCGTTTTTGTATTCCAACTCAAAGGTTTTTGCGGCGCCCGGCGTATAGGCAGTGAAGCTCGGACGGGTGTAGTGCCTTGCCATGTCCGAGAGGATGGCGTCATAGTAGGCTTTCAGATATTTGTTGCGCGTATACTGCTCGGTCATCGTGCCGCTGTATCCGCTCATGGGATAGGTTTTGTCGTTCAGCTCGGTGGCGGAGCTGCGAAAGCCCATGGTGATCTGCCACACGATGAGCTGGGTAGCGGCGTAGCAGGCGTTGGCGTCCTTTGAGGTCTGCAAGCCTACACGGTTCGGATACCCGTAGGTCAGCGCAAGCCTGAGAAGATCCTTTTGGTTTTCGGTCAGCAGCGCATATTTATTGCCGTGGTTCGGGTTTTCGGATGCGGAATACTGCGTATTGTCGGGTAGCGGAATACCGCGCTCGATGCAGAAGCAGTAGACATAGTCCCGACCGTATTCCCAATCGGCTTTGGAGCCGGTCAGCCCCTTGCGCTTAGCGGTGTAGTCATGCATTTTGCTGAGATACGGGCTGAAGCCCTTGCCGAAATAGATATCGTCCGCGGCCTTCAGTCCGTAGGCGGCGGAGAAGGTGTTTCCTTCCTCGTCGGTCAGCGTATAGTCCCAGCTTACATGACAGTCGGTGAGATCCATCGTCACGCCGCTTGCCGCAGACGCGGTCAGCGGCAGCATGGTCGTGAGCAGCATGACGGCGGCAAGAAGCACCGTCATCCCGCGCTTACATTTTTTGAACATGAAAATTCCTCCGTTCGATTTTTTGAGTAAAAAAAGAATGCCGCGGTTTTCACGGCATTCGGGTAGAGTATTTTATTGTATTATCCGTATATGACGGCATAGGCGATGCCGCCGTCGATCTCGAGCTGCACCACACGGTAGAGTACGCTGTCGGCAGTCACGCCGTTTGCGGGATCGGTGCCGGATTTGTAGATGAGGTCGACATGATGCTTGAGGGTCTTGATCGTGCCGTCCACACCGTCGCGGCTGATGCGGGGCGTTCCCATCCAGCCCACATCCCAGCCGAATTCCAAGCTGTCCGACCACACGAAGGTGAAGCCCTTGGACTTGTAGCTTTCGGCATAAGCCTTAACCTCGGATACGATGCGGTTGTGATCGGCTTCGGTGAAGCCGTTGGGCGGATGCGTTTCGGCAGGCGGTTCGGGTTCCGGATTTGTTTCAGCAGGCGGCGCTGTGGGAGCAGTCGTTTCGGCAGGTCTGCTCTCCGGCGGTGCGGTCGGCTGCGGCTCGGTTGCCTTCGGCGCTTCTGTCTGCTTGGGTGCTTGCGTCGGCGGTACATTTTCCGCCTTGTCAGCACTTTCCGCAGGCTTTCGGGTTTCCGCTGCGGTGCCGCTTTCGGCAGGAGCAGAACTTTCCGCTTTTTCTTTTTCTGCCGTTGCTTCGGTTTTGTTTTCGGTGTCGGCAGGGAGAGCGGTATCGACGGTGGTTTCGGGTGTGAAGTCCGTCACCGTTTCGGTTATACGGCTGTCCGCTGCCGTGCCGCTGTCGGGCGTTGCTTTGTTTGCATTACATCCCGCAAGGCTCAGTGTTATCAGTCCTGCAAGGAGGACTGCGTGCATTTTCCGTTTCGTCATCATGATCACCTCTACTTACACAATACCGAAAAACTCGCAAAAGTCCAGCGAAATCGAAAGATTTCGAGAAAAAGTTACATACTTTGTGCCGGACTTTCGTTCTCATCGGGCAGTTCGTCCTCGGATTCCTCCAAAGCCTCACGGTAAGCGCCGAGGACGGCTTCGTTGAGGCTCTGCCGCGCCTCATCGGTGAGGGCGAAGGCAATGTCCGAATACTTGGTTTCGCCGCTGCCGGTCTTGTAGGAACGAAAGGGCATTCGAGCGAACATTCCTTTCTGACCGTCCACCACGGCGATGTCCTTGATGACGAATGCGCCGCCGATATTCACGCTGGCATACGCCTTGACGGTGGCGTTCTCACGCTCGATCATGCGGTCAATCTTGGCGCTGACCGGAATTTTGGATTGTGATGCGTTGTTTGCTTTCTTCGTTGCCATAATAAAAATCCTCCTGATTACAGATTTATTGTCATGCCGCCGTCCTCATCGGGTTCGTCGGCAAGGTCGTCGGCTTCAAGATATTTCTGCGTATTTTCCTTTGCCCATTCGGGAATGAGCTCCTCTTTCAGTGCGCCCACAAAATCCGTGCGGCGGTAATAGGTTTTTTCTCCGTCCGACACATGGAATCCGAACACCTTCGTACCGAGAGAATCCGGGCGGCAGCCGTTGCCGTGGGTGGCGTAGAACAACTGATCCTGCGGCGTTTTGCACTCGTCCTTGAGAACGGACGGATTCAGTACAAGTATGCGATCGGTATAGTCGAGCTGTCCGCTGCGCTCACTGTCGCACTGACTGCCGTCATATAATCCGAGCTTATCCCACAGCCGCCTTGCATCGGAGACAAAGAGATCAACAAGCCCCGGATGACTTCGCACACTGTATTGCCAAGCGTTTTCCTTGTCCATGACAGAGAATCGCCGCGCCCATTTCTTGTTGTCCTCGGAATATCTGCCGTCATGGGTTCCCTGACGAACGGTGGCGGCAAGGACGAAGTTGACACGGTCAAAGCCATATCGGTCGATGATCTCCTGGGCACAGGATTTAAGGCACTGACCGTCATAGCGTTCGTCAATGGCTCTCTCGATGGCACGGGCGCAGTCGCAGTTTTCGAGATAGCTCTCACGCCATTCGTCCTTTTCACCCCATTCCGCAGCTTCCTTGAGGGAATAGAGATACAACGGCTTATGCTCCGGCATTGTGTCCACCTGCTTTCTGTTCAGCCCACTTGACGGACAAATGGACAAGGGCTACACGCTGCTGTTCGGCAGAGAGGCTGTCGAGGAAATCCTCAAGCGTCATCTCGGCTTCCTTGTCGGCTGTCTTGGTGCCGGAGCAGTTATCGCAGATTTTCTCACGCTTGACGGTCACGGTTCTGCCGTCCGGGGCTTCGGTGAAGGACAGCACATCGTTATACGAAAAGCCGACCCGCTGTCTTATCTCATAGGGGATGGTAATGCGTCCTCTTTTGCCAAGGACACGGTATAATTTTGTCATATCAGTTCGCCTCGCTTTCATCGCAATTATCGCTGCAGGGACAGTCATCGCAGTCGCCGGTGCAGTCCATATCGGCAATGGGGCAGTTTTCGCAATCGCCGTCGCAGACAATATCCTTCGGATCGTCGATGTTCTCAATGACGATCTTGTGTCCGTCTGTGTACATCTGCATGGGGTCGCCTTCGAACATTCCGGCTTCGAGGAACAGCTCGGCAGGTACGGGAAGCATAATGATTTCGGTTTTTATCTTTTTATTCGGCATACAATGTTCTCCTTCAATATTTTTTCGTAGTCGAGTGGCTTGTCGATGGAATCGAACAAGGTGAGCTGGTGGGGCTGCTGCCGTTCACGCTCAAAGAGGTCATAATTGGCTACGAGCAATTCGGGGAATTCTTTGCCCGCCTCATATTTCTGCGCCATGCTATGCACCCGTTTGAAGTCAAAAAAGTTATATTCCTTATATAACTCCCTAATTTCGGGACAATCATTATAGGACAATAGGAATTTGCCTTTCATGCCTGCAAGGGCGTGGTAGAGCCGCAGATGATCCTCCCATGTGAAGCCGCAGTCATACACATATTCGCTTGTGAAGTACGGCGGATCGCAGTAGGTGAAGGTGGTCGGTCGGTCATAATGCTTTATAAGGGTTTCGAAGTCCTGGTTTTCGATGACCAC
>ERZ827104.3054-NODE-3054-length-12194-cov-5.379521_pt1 | contig 12194 bp, 10 predicted proteins | sample MGYA00519781_ERZ827104 | MGnify/ENA primary metagenome ERZ827104 (study PRJEB31778, sample SAMEA3449257) | human gut metagenome | biome: human gut; feature: human-associated habitat; material: faeces | place: United Kingdom | collected 2010/2012 ... | reverse complement strand
ATTAGCTCATAAAAAAACACCTATTCTACCTATATCCGTTATTGAAGATCCTGATTGCTATACAAATTCACTTCATTATACTACAAAGGGAAGAATTACAAATATTATATCTAAATTTAAACAAGGCCTTATATTAAAAAAATAATCGAATAAAAGGAAATCAATTTAGTTATATATATTGTATCGTTACAAATTTTAAAAAATTGATTTTCCTTTTTTATTCTTTTATAATTAATATTTAAAGGATGTGAAAAAATATGGCATTTAATCAGAAAAAAATTGCTCTTATAAATGATGTTACTGGTTTTGGAAGATGCTCTATAGCAGTTTCATTACCTATTATATCTGCACTTAAAGTTCAATGTTGTTTTATACCAACAGCAATCCTTTCTAACCATACTGGATTCAATAATTTTTTCTTTGAAGATTATACTTCTAAAATGACAGAATATATAAATAATTGGGAAATCCTTGGATTAAATTTTGATGGAATTTGTACTGGATTTTTAGGATCAAAAGAACAAATTAAAATAGTAGTAGAATTTTTAGAAAAATTTAAAACAAAAGACAATATAGTTTTAATTGATCCTGTTATGGGTGATTACGGAAAACTTTATTCTACTTATACTGATGAAATGTGTAAAGAAATGCAAAACTTAATTAAATATGCAGATGTTTTAACTCCTAACCTTACTGAACTTTGTAGGTTGTTAGACTTAGCTTATCCTTCACAAACTCCTTCACATGAAGAATTACATATGTTATGTAAAAAATTATCACTTCAAGGTCCTAAGAAAATAGTAATAACAGGATTACAAAGGCAAGGTTTAATAGAAAACTTTGTATTTGAAAGTGACAAGCCTTATAGTGTAATAAAGGTAGAAAAAATAGGTATAGACCGTTCAGGTACTGGAGATGTTTTTTCTTCTATTGTATCTGCTAGTATTGTTAAAAGTGAAAGCCTTTATTCCTCAGTAGAAAAGGCTACAACTTTTATTAGCAAATGTTTAAAATTCACTAATGAATTAGATTTACCAGAAAATCAAGGTGTTTGTTTTGAAGAGTTTTTAACTGAATTAAAATAATATAAAGGAGAGAGGTATTATGGTTATTTTATATACAAGCAATAAAGGTAATTTTATAAATTTAAAAAATATAACCATTTCAGAAATGGAGTCAAAAGGAATTAAAAAAAACATATATGTAAATTTAACTAATCGTTGTCCATGTGCTTGTACATTTTGTTTAAGAGCAACAAAAAAAATGTCTGAAACTAATAGCTTATGGCTTGAAAAGGAACCAACTGCTGAAGAAGTAATTACTGAGTTTGAAAATATAGATATAAATCTTTATGATGAAATTATTTTTTGTGGATTTGGAGAGCCAACAGAAAGATTAGATGCAATAATTGAAGTTTCAAAATATATAAAGAAAAGAAATTCAAATATGACAATAAGAATCAATACTAACGGCTTAGGCGACTTAATCAATAAAAAAGAAATTGCTCCTTTATTAAAAGGCCTAATTGATACAGTTTCAATTAGTCTTAATGCTCCAACTGCTGAAGAATTTTATGAAATAACTAAGAATAAATTTGGAATTGAATCTTATGATGCTATGAAAAAATTTGCAGTATCATGCAAATCTTATATTCCAAACGTTGTGTTTACTGTAGTTGATTGTATTGGTAAAGATGATATTAAAGCTAGCCAAAAAGTATGTGATGATTTAGGCATAAAATTAAGAGTTAGACCTTTTGAATAAATAAAAAATGATGTTCAATATTTTGAGCATCATTTTTTATTACTTAATATATTTAAAATTTTTATTCATTTAATAACTTTTCTAATTCTTTAACATTATTTGATGTTACAACTAATATATCATCTTCCAAAATTACCGTATTCCCATTGGGTACTAATACTTCTCCATCCCTTTTTATCATAACTATAAGTACTCTACCTAAAACATCAGCATCTTTTATAGGCTTATTTATTAAACAACTTTTTTTATCAACTGAAAATTCAGTTAATGTTGTACTTTTTTCTTCACGATATTCATTAAAATATTTAAGTTTATTTCCTGATAAAACTAATATATCACCTGGCAAAATTTTTGTAGAACCATTTGGAACAAATACATCTCCATTTCTTTTTATCATTACTACAAGAATATCCTCAGGTATATTAGCATCCATTATCATTTTATTTGCAATACTATTATTTTTATCTATTGTAAATTCTATCAAACTTGTACTTTTGTTTTCCTTATAATCATTAAATGTTTTTAATACAGATTCATCATTATCTATTAAATCTAATTTTTTAGCTAATATAGGTGTAATTGTTCCTTGAGCAACTACTGAAAATAAAGCTATAAAAAATATTATATGAAAAATATCATTATTAGTTGATACTCCATATGTTTCAGCAAAAATTGCAAAAACTATAGATGCAGCCCCTCTTATTCCTACCCATGATATAAATATTTGTTGTTTTATTGGTACATTAAACCAATATAATATACTAAATATAGATATTGGTCTTGCTACAAAAATCATAAATAATGATATTAATATTCCCTTTTCCATTACTAATGGTATTCTAGATGGAAATGCTAATAATCCTAAAACAAAAAACAAGGTAATTTGCATAAGCCATGATATACCATCTAAAAATTGGAATATACTCTTCTTATGTGGTATTTTTGAATTTCCTATAATTATTCCAGTTATATAAACACACAAATACCCATTCCCCCCTAAATATTCACTAAGGGAATATGATAATATTGCAATAGCAGTAATAAATATTAGATAAAATCCTTCTATTTCAAATTTAAATTTCCTTAACAAATAAACCGATAATTTAGCTAATATTATTGCTATTACTATACCAAATAAAATTTGATTTATAGTCATTATAAATATGTTTTCATTATTATTATTTGATATTAACATTAAAATAATTGTTGTAAGCATATATGCACAAGGATCATTACTTCCACTTTCTAACTCTAACATAGATGCAATTGATCCCTTTAAATTTAATCTTTGAGATCTTAAAATAGCAAATACAGATGCAGCATCAGTAGATCCAACTATTGCTCCAATAAGTAAGCCTTCCAATAATGTTGTTTTAAATATAAAAAAACATAGTAATCCAGTCAATCCAGATGTGAAAATAACCCCTAATGTAGATAAAAGAATAGATGGTTTTGCAACAGGCTTTGCCATCTTCCAATTGGTACCGAACCCACCAAAAAACATTATGAATATCAATGCAATTATTGCAATTTTATTGGTAAGTTGATAATCATTAAAATATATCCCCACAATTCCATCCGAACCAAATATCATTCCTAAAATTATGAATATTAAAAGAATGGGCACTCCAAACTTATATAATATTTTAGTAGAAGTTATACTTATTAGTAATACTAGTCCACAAATTATCATTATTTTTATCATGTACTTCCCCCTATTTTTATATAAAGTACCTATTTTATACTATTCATTTTTTACAAAGTTAAATCAAAAAATTTTTAAAAATTTTTTAATTTTCTATAACTCAATAATATACCGACTCTCTAATTATATTTTCTTTATTTTCATGTAAGATATTTCAAAATAATTTTTATATAACTATATTAATAAAATTTTGATATAATATTTATAAAAAATCACTATAAGGAGGGCTATATGAATATAATTATTTGCTTAGATGACAATAATGGAATGATGTTTAATAAAAGAAGACAAAGTCAAGATAGAATTCTTCGAGCTGATCTAAAAGAATTTATTAAAGATAAAGACCTTTATATGAATAATTATTCTTATAAATTATATAAGGATATTGATAATGGTAATATTAAAGTTTCTGAAAATTTTTTGGAACAATGTACTGAAAATGACTTTTGCTTAGTAGAAGATAAATTATTAAATAATTATATAAATAAAATTAACAATATAATTATTTATAAATGGAATAGAATTTATCCTTCTGATCTTTATTTTGATATTAATTTAACATCAAATTCATGGGAATTACTTGAGACTAAAGGATTCGAAGGATCATCCCATGAAAAAATAACAAGAATTATTTATAGGAGAGTAAACTAATGAAAAACACCTTTAAATTTAAAAATCCACTAATCTTACTTTTAGGAACTTTGCTATTTGTAAGTAACCTTATCAGTTGCTCATCAATTAATACCCTTCCTATTGTAAATGCTAGTGGACAAGCAATTGAAGATTCTAATAATCAACCTTTAACAACTTCAAATACTTCAAGTACTAATATTTCTAGTATAAATGATATACCTAAATACTCAGGAAAAGATATTATTATTTTAAATAATAATGTACCTAATTTTTCTAAGTCAGATTTAACAACTACTTCTTTTGAAAAATATTCTCCATTAGATAGTTTAGGAAGATGTGGAGTTGCATATTCAAATATTGGAACTGATGTAATGCCAACAGAAAAAAGAGAGTCTATCAGCTCCGTTAAACCAAGCGGATGGCATTCTGTTAAATATGATGTTGTCGAAGGAAAATACTTATATAATAGATCTCATTTAATTGGTTATCAATTAACTGCTGAAAATGCTAATGAAAGAAACTTAATTACTGGTACAAGATACTTTAATGCTACATTAATGCTTCCATATGAAAACATGGTTGCTGACTATATAAAAGAAACTAATAACCATGTTTTATATAGAGTAACTCCATTATTTGAAGGAAATAACCTTGTTGCAACAGGTATACAAATAGAAGCTAAGTCTGTTGAAGATGATGGTGAAGGTATTGAATTTAATGTATTTATATATAATGTACAACCTGGTATTACAATAGATTATGCCACAGGTGATAGTTCTCTTAATAGTGAAGAAATAAAGAAAAATACTAATTCTTCAAATTCAATTAATATAAATAATTCAAATACCTCTAATAATAATAATAAAGATAATAATAAAGATAATACTTCCTCAAACTCATCTAATTCAAATAATAATAGTAATTCTTCTAATTCAAAATCAGTTATACGAGGTAATTCTAAATCTAAAATATATCATTGTCCAGGTCAAAGTAATTATGAAACTATGGCTGATTCTGAATACCTTGTTAATTTTAATAGTGAAGCTGATGCAATTGCAGCTGGTTATAGAAAAGCAAAACGATAAACATAATAAAAAGGGTGAATTTGTTAAAATTCACCCTTTTTATTATAAGTTATAATATCAATTATTAACATAAATAAAACTTTCACTAAACACTTATTTTTCATCTTTATTTTTTTACAATTATATTTTATTTTTTAAAATCAATCTTACCCAATGATTTAATTTCCTCTAAAGTTGAAATTACCTTTACTGATATTTTCCCATCCTCATACTTACAAATACTTATTTGAGCATTTTCTTCAAATCTTACTATTCCATTACCTTCATCATATCCAATAAAACTAAGGCTTCCTGTTGAAAAATATGGTTTACCGGCAAAACTTCCTTTAAATGAATGATGAGTATGTCCAGTAAAAATACCAACTATAGAACTTTTCCTTATTAGCTCTTCAAACCCATCATTATAATTAACTGATGGTGTAGTAAATTGATTCTTTATAAGATGATGATGACAAATTAAGATAGTTTTCTTGTTATTACTAATTTCTAATTGAGTTTTTAACCAATTATATTGATAATCAGAAATAAATCCATCACTATTTTTATATATAGAATTATCAAACCCAATTATCCTTAATCCATCTATATCATTAATAGTATTATATGGTTCATTACATTCTTTATTAAACCAACCTTTATAAAAAGCTTCTTTATTATCATGATTCCCTAATGTAATTATATATGGAATCTCCCCTAATAAATTTTCTAATTCATACTTTAAAATTTCATAATCCTCAGATGTTCCTGATTCAACTAAATCACCAGTTATAATAATAAAGTCTATTTCACTTAAATTTATCTTATTTAAAGAATTTTTTATTTGAATCAAAGGGCTTGTCATACAATTGAAAATAGAATTATAACCTTTTTCAACCCTAGGATATCTTCTCAAAAAATGAATATCCGATAAATGTAAAAACATCATGTTAAGTACCTACTTAGCTTTCTTTTTCTTATTTCTTTTAGTTTGTATACTAAATAATATAAGTGCAATTATTGTTGCCACATAAGGAATAGAAGCCGTAATTTGTGTTTTCAAAGATGTGTTTTGAAGTACATTTCCAGCTGCCTGAGAAAATCCGAAAAATAAACTTGATAAAAGAACACCTATTGGATGTGATTTACCTAAGTTATTTGCTGCCATAGCTATATATCCACGTCCAGAAGTCATATTTTGCATAAATAATGTTACAGTTCCCATAGAGAGAAGAACTCCACCTAATCCACATAATATCCCTGATAAACTTATTGTTAAAAATTGATACTTTTCTACTGGTGTACCAAGACTTCTTGCAGCTTCTTTATTTATTCCTATAGCACGTAATCTATATCCTAACACTGTTTTATATAAGAATATATATATTCCTATAGCTAATATAAAAGCTAAGTAATCAATAATTGTTAAACCTGAAAAAATAGTGCCTATTACTGGAATATCTTTTATAATTGGCAAATTAATCTTTGAAAGGCTTACTAAGCTAGAATCAGTAAATACACCTTTAGTTTTAAATATTATATAAAGCAAGTATGTTGTAACTCCTCCTATCATAGTATTAGTTGCCATACCAACAACTACTGGAGATGCTTTTAACTTAATTATGCAAAATCCTACAATAGCAGATACTATCATCCCACTAATTGCACCTGTAAGAACAGATAAAAATACATTGTGTGTATAATAATTTGCAACTATACTGAAAAATGCACCTGTTAGCATTGTTCCCTCCATTGCAATATTAAAGATACGTACTTTAGTGCATATAGCAGCTGCTAAAGTAACTAGTAAAATAGGTGTCATCATACGAAGAGTGGAATTAGCAACAACTGCTAAATAATCTACACTTAATTCCATTATTGTACTCCTTCCTTATCTGTTATATTTTGCTTCTTCTTATACCATTTAACAGCGAATTTAGCAGTAATTAACAAAGTAATAATACCTTGAATAATTGTTGTTACTTCAGATGGTACTCCCATACTACGCTCAATAGTGCTTCCCCCCGTTGTAAGACCTGCAAGAAATATACTGCTTACTAAAATACCAACTGGATGATTGCTTGACATTAATGATGCTATAATACCAGTCCATGCATACCCTGGAGATGTTATCATACTATCAACATAACGATATCGTGTTCCTAAAACTTCACATGCTCCTCCAACCCCTGCTAAGGCTCCACTTAACATTAATACGTAATACATCATTTTGGTGCTATTAATACCACCATAATTAGCAAAGTTAGGATTTAATCCACCCATTTTCGCTTTATATCCAAAGCTTGTTTTTTTCATTATAAAAAGTATAACTAGCACACAAATAACAGCAATTACAAATCCCCAATGTAATGAATAACCTTTAAACATTTTAGGTAAAATATTATCAGTTAACTTTTGAGTTTGAATTGCAGAAGAATCTAGTCCTAACGGATCCTTTACTACATATGTTGTAAAATAAGATGCTATATAATCTGCAATATAATTCATCATAAGAGTTATAATAAGTAAATCTAATTTAAATCTTTCACTTACATATGCAGAAATAAGAGAATATAAAACTCCTACTAATGCCCCACTTAAAAGAGACATTGTAACAACAAATACTGTTGGTCCAGGACATATTACAGCTACAACAGCTGATGTAAATGCCCCTAAAACCATTTGCCCTGCAGCACCTAAACTTGAATATCCTGATCCCCAAGCTAAGGCTCCAGCAAGTCCTGCAAATATAATAGGAACTGAACGTGTTAAAGTCGTAGTTAAATAATATGCTGAACCAAATCCACCCTTAAACATCCCTATAATTGCCTCAAAAGGATTAAAGCCAGAAAATGCTATAATTACACCACCTATTAATAATCCAACAACAATTGCTTGTAGAGGATGCTTTAATGGTTCACATATCTTAGAAAACTTGTTCTTTTTAATGTTCCCATATAACGAATTTTTATTTTCCATTATTATTTTTACCTCCTACCATTAAAAGACCTAGTGCCTTTTCATCAATACTTCCTCTTTTAAATTCACCTACAATTTCGCCTTCGTAAATTACATAAATTCTGTCACTTAAATCCATAATTTCACTTAATTCAGAAGATACTAATAATACACTATCACCATTATTCCTCTTTTCAACAAGTTGATCATGAATAAATTCTATTGCTCCTATATCAATCCCTCTTGTAGGTTCACAAGCAATAATAAGAGGAGTTTCCTTCGACATTTCTCTTGCAACAATAAGTTTTTGAGCATTCCCACCTGAAAGTTCTTTTATTTTTTGAGAATATGAATCCGCCTTCACCCTAAATTTTGAAATTAAATTTATAGCATGATTTATAACCTTATCAGTATTTAAGATACCCTTTTTAGAAAATTCATCACTATCCTCATATCCCATTAATGCATTTTCAGCAAGAGTTGCATCTGGAGCACTTCCCCACATATATCTATCCTCTGGAACATGAGCTATCCCAGCTTCTCTTATATCCCTGACAGTATTATTAGTAATATCTTTGTTATTTATTATTACATTGCCAGCATCAACTTTTTCTAATCCTGTTATACATCTTATAAGCTCTGATTGACCATTACCAGATACTCCCGCAATACCTACTATTTCTCCTCTTTTAATATGTAAATTAACATTATTTAAAATATTTTTATTATGTTCTCCCATTAAAGTTAAATCTTTAACCTCTAAAAGCTTTTCATTAGTTTCTTTTTCCAGAATAACTCTATTAGTAATTTGTCTTCCTACCATTAAATAAGATAATTCATCTATGCTTGTATCTTTCTTTAACTTCTCAGCAACTACTTCTCCAAGTCTCATTACTATAACCCTGTCTGCAACTTCCATAACTTCATGAAGTTTATGTGTTATAATTATTAAACTTTTACCTAGATTCGCCAATTGCTTCATAGTTTTTAAAAGTTCATCTACTTCAATAGGAGTAAGAACTGCTGAAGGTTCATCAAAAACTATAATATCTGCATTTTGATAAAGGGTTTTTAATATTTCAACACGTTGTTGAAGTCCAACTGGACATTCTTCCACAATTGCATTTGGATTTACATTTAACATATAACGCTTTGAAAGCTCTTCTACCTTTTCAATATTCTTTTTATAATCAAAGAATATCCCCTTTTTCATTTCATTCTTATATACAATGTTTTCAGCTATAGTCATTGATTCAAAAAGCATAAAATGTTGTTGAACCATTCCAATTCCTTGCTTCATTGCATCTGATGGATTATGAAAATTCATTTTCTTACCATTAATAAATATTTCTCCTGAATCAGGTTTTTCTAACCCATAAAGAATTTTCATTATAGTTGACTTTCCTGCACCATTTTCACCAACAACAGCAAGTATTTCTCCTTTATTAAGATTAATATTAACTTTATTATTAGCAACTACATTACCATAGGTTTTAACTATATTTTTCATTTCTAAAAGCATGTCAAAGTTACTCCTTTTCTAAACTAATATGTAATATATAAAAAAATCTAATCTTCAAAATAAGTATTTCTACTACTTTTAAAACTTCTATACAACTTCCTATGAAATATAAATTTTTTAAGATAATAAATTAAGGGCCAAAGCCAAAATTGCCTCTGCCCCTTATTTAAAGTAAAATAAATACTTATTATAATCCAATTATTTTGCAGATTCCTCAGGAACTTCTATAACTATTTCACCTGAAATAATTTTTTCTGCTGCTGCCTTACCAGCTTCTATAACTTCATCAGTTATAATTTCTGTATTTCTATAATTCATTTCCTCTGGTAAAACACCTACAACCCCAAATGCACCTTCTTTTAATCCTAATACTTGTGAACCGCCATTTAATTTACCAGCTAAAAATTCATCAATTATAGTATTCATAACAGCTCCAGTATTCTTTAATAATCCACTTATGATACTTGTATTTTCAGAAGTTGTTTGGTCAACACTTAATCCTGTTGTATATATTGGTGTACCCTTTTTATTTAATTCTTGAGCTGCTTGATATATACCTGAATTTGCACTTGCAGATACTCCTCCAAATATAAAGTTTGCTCCTGCAGCCTTTTGTTGTAATGCATACTCATAAGCTAAATTAGTATCATTATAAGAATTAGTGTAATTATACATAAAGTTAGCATTTGGATTAACAGATTTTACTCCTTCTGAAAATCCATATCTATATTTATAAGTAGCTTGTGTTTGAAATGATGCTATATAACCATATAAGCTTTCATTAGGAAAAGCTGTTCCAATCATTGCACCTAATACATATGAACCTTGTGCTTCATTAAATCCAAAACTTGTTACCTTTTGGTTAGCAGCTGTTGTGTCAATTACTGCATATTTAGTATTTGGAAACTTATCTGCTGCATCACTAAAAGGATCAGCTGCTTGCCATCCAATACCTATTATTAAATCATATCCTTCATTAGAAGCTGCAAGTGTATTTTCCTCCCAAGCAGCTGTATCTGTACATTCAATAGACGTCATCTTAAATCCATAAGTATTACTTGCCTTTTCTAAAGCTTCATATGCTTGAAGAATAAATTGTTCTGTTCCAATTGTATCTGAAATTAAAGCTATATTTAACTTTGAATAATCTCCATTAGTATCTTTGATACCAATTGATTCATTGCTTGTTGAATCTGAACATCCGGCAAAAAGAAAAGTTGTCATGATAAATAGTAAAGAAGTTATTATTTTTTTCATTATTTAATCTCCTGTATTTCATTTTTGTTACTTTAATTATAATAATTATATATGCTTTTAAATATGACATAGGTCATATTTCGATAAAAAAACTGTATATTTTTTTATTTATTCTTTTTATTATTCGCTTTTATTGTAATTAAACATCATTTTTTGTATTATTTTATTTTTATATTACTTTATTTTCTTTAGAACAATTTATTTATACTTAATATTACATTATTGTAAGAAATAATTATTTCTCATTCGCATTTCATCTTATTGTTATATATTTTTCATTATGTTAAAATCATAAATGTAACTAGAATAATATTATTGTTAATTAACTTACTCGTTTGGAGGCCTTATGATAATTGTTAAAAACAAAGATTTGCTAGATAAATACATTTCTACAACTGGAATTTCCAGACTTTTTTCTCAAGATATAAGTAATCTATTAGAACTGTTCTCTCTAGAAAAGGGGGATTTTCTAATTAATGAGGGAGAATGTTCCGATTATTTATTTTTTTTAGTAAATGGTAAATTAAAAGTTTTTTCTCATTCAACTTCTGGAAAAATAATGTCTTTATCACTTTTTAATTCATTTCAAATTATAGGTGAAACTTGTAGCTTATGGAATAAACCTCCTACAGCATCAGTCCAAGCTACTTGTAAAACATATTGCATAGGTATATCTATGCAATATAGAGACCTTCTTTTAAATGACATAGTATTTTTAAGATATATTTGTCAAAACTTAGGCGATAAACTAAGTTATATGAATAATAATACTTGTATTAATCTTTATGAATCATTAGAGAGTAGATTAGCTTCCTTTATATTAAAATCAGAAAACAATGGTATTTTTTCTTATAACTTAACAGAATGTGCAGAACTTTTATGCACAAGCTATAGGCACTTACTAAGGATTATTAATTTATTTTGTAATACAAATAAGTTATCTAAAAATGGAAAATCATATAAAATTATAGACAGAGGCTATTTAGAAAGTATTGCTTCTAATTCAATTATTACATAAATAAAATCTAATATAATATAAAGGGGTTCTCACTAAAATTTTATACATATTAATTATTTTTATAATAAAAATCAACAAGATATATTGCAGTATTTATTTTAATGAGCTTCCCCATTTTACTATCTTTCCTGAATAAACTTTATATACATTTTAATAATTTCTACACATTCATCATAAGAAAATCTAGATGTATTTAAAATTAAATCATAATTTTCAGCATCTCTCCATTTTTGTCCTGTATGATATCTATAATAAATTCACCTATATATTTGGGCT
>ERZ827104.3052-NODE-3052-length-12198-cov-4.029482_pt1 | contig 12198 bp, 12 predicted proteins | sample MGYA00519781_ERZ827104 | MGnify/ENA primary metagenome ERZ827104 (study PRJEB31778, sample SAMEA3449257) | human gut metagenome | biome: human gut; feature: human-associated habitat; material: faeces | place: United Kingdom | collected 2010/2012 ... | reverse complement strand
ATTGCGTCATAGAGTGCAAGCAGCTTTTCCTTGTCCAAATAGAGCTGTTCGGGGCTTTTATGATAGATATCTCGACTTAGAGCAGGATTATCGGATTGCATGGCTTCAACTGCCGTCTGGTTTTCTTCTAGCGAAACCGTATTGATTTCGGGATGTGTTTGCCGAAGGGCGTCGAGCATTGCAGTGCAAACGACTACGGCAGCATACGTCAGGAATTTTCCCTTTTCCGGCACGAATCGCTCTGCGGCGTGAAGCAGAGCGATTCGACCCTCCTGCTCGTAATCGTCACAGTTCAGAACTGCGCTGCCATATCGTTTTTCAAATTGAATCGCGGCTGAGCGAATAAACATCGTATTCCGCTCAATTAACTGGGTACATGCTTCATGATTTCCGTTCTGAATCATCAGGCAAAGGGTTTCGTTCGTGATGGGCGTTCATCTCCATTTGGATATTGTAGGTGGTGTTCATGTAGTTCCAGATCGCCTGTTTGAGCTGATCGGTCGCTTCGCCCAATTCAGCCTGATATTCTTCTGGAACGGTGATTTGGTTCAGCGCCGCCGAGAGCATCCCCATGATGCCTTCGGGTCTGAGTTGCAGAACGTTTTTCTGGCGCGGAAGCACTTTCGTGATTTCGCTGAGCTTCTGTTTGGTCAACGCCGCGGTTTGTTTGACACGTTCCGGTCCATCCTGCTTCATTTCAGCGAGAATCTGGCGGAAGTTTCGCGTGATGTTCTCGATCTCATCCGCATAGACCGGGCGTTTGAGCGCCTGCGCTTCCTGCACAGCGCCACGAACGGCGGACATATCCTCCGGGTTAGCCTGACCATGTTCCAACATGAGGTTGCTCATAGAGTTGTACATTTGATTCTGCGCGGCAACGCCGGAAGCCAGAATGCCCTCCTGATAGAGCGCGATTTGGCGGGTCAGCTCCGCGAATTTCGGATTTTCCAAAAGCTGGCAGACCACTGAACAGTTCAGCTTGCCCTGATGGAGATTGGCAGCTGCTTCCACAGACAGCCCCAGACGCTCGATGTCATGCTCTTTGCGGGCAGGAATATCCGTCAGTCCCAGCAGAAAATCCGTCGAAACTTCAAAGTAATTCGCGATGGCGACAAGATTTTTACTGGACAGTTTGCTTGTTTTTTCAGCCATTACGCGGCTCAATGTGCTTTTGTCCATACCGACAGCCTGCGCCAGCTCAACCTGCGTGATGTTTCGGCTTCTGCACAGGTCGCGGATTCTGTCCATTGTATTTCCGGGAAGCCATTTTTCCTGCATCCATTCATCCTCCTGAGTTTTTTCTTTGAACGTATCATATCAGACTCGAATAGCCAAGTCAAATCTGTTGCATTTTTGCATCGGAAAAGCCGACAAAACCGAAGCAGTTGAAAAAATGCCGCTTTTCAGACGATTTCCCATTTTTCCCCCGTATATTCAGACAGTGCGTAAAAATGTTCTTTTACACCCTTCAAGACAGAAAAAATGTGTGAAGGAGGAATTTTATTGAAGGAAAATCTGATTACGGCGCTGTACGAGCGCCTGTCCCGCGACGATGACCTTGACGGGGAAAGCAACTCCATCGTGAACCAGAAGCTCTATCTGCAAAATTATGCTGACGAGCATGGATTCACCAACTGCAAACACTATACGGACGACGGATGGAGCGGCGGCAACTTTGACCGTCCCGGCTGGAAAAGCCTGATTGCCGACGTGGAAGCCGGAAAGGTCGGCGTGATTCTGGCGAAGGATATGAGCCGAATCGGGCGCAACTATCTTGAAACAGGATTTTATACGGAAGTGGTGTTCCGTAAGCACAATGTCCGATTTATCGCCATCGCCAACGGCGTGGATAACGATCATCCCGAAACGGGCGAATTTGTGCCGTTCCTGAACATCATGAACGAATGGTACCTGAAAGACCAGTCCAAGAAAGTTACGGCGGCTTATCAGCTGCGCGGCAAATCCGGCTTACCCACCAACAACAACTGCTTATACGGCTACCGAAAAGACCCAGACATCAAGCACCACTGGCTGGTTGACGAGGAAGCGGCGGCGATTGTCCGCAGAATCTATCAGATGGCTTGCGAGGGACACGGGCCGTCTGAAATTGCACGGATTCTGACGAAGGAGAAAGTGGACAATCCCGGCTACTACTATACGAAACACGCCTGCGGGATGCGTAGCGACTATACAAAAGAAGCCCATGCGCACGACTGGAACAGTTTGACAATCAGCAGAATTTTGACCCATCAGGAGTATTTGGGACATACGGTCAATTTTCGTTCCGGCAAACGATACTACAAGGATAAACGACGCGCCAACCCGCCGGAAAAGCTGCTGATCTTCGAGAATACACATGAACCCATTGTAACGAAAGAAACATGGGAGCTTGCCCAATGCGCGCTGAAAAGCATAAAGCGGACAGATACGCTGGGCGTGGCGAATCCGTTGACAGGTCTGGTTTACTGCGCAGAGTGCGGGCAAAGGCTGTATAACCATCGGCATGGAGCGAAAGATGCGCAAGGCGTATTCAAAAGCGATTCCTACAACTGCTCGACCTATATGCTGTCCCGAAAACGGGAAACGAGCGTGTGCGTTTCCCATCAGGTAGCTACAAAAGCATTGCGGGAACTGATTTTGAAAACCATTCAGACCGTCAGCCGCTATGCCCTCTCCAATGAAGTCGAGTTTGCGCGCAAAGTTCGGGAAGCGTCTGAATTGCAGCAGGCACAGGCGGCGAAAGAAACAAAAGCCAGAATCCGCAAGGCGCAGAAACGCTGTAAGGAACTGGATGTGCTGATTCAGAAGCTGTATGAATCGTATGCGCTTGAAAAGATTTCTGAAAAGCGTTTTGATGATTTTCTTGCGGCGTATGAGAAAGAACAGGCTGAACTGAAAGCCGTTTTGGAAACGGATACGGAGGAACTTCGGGCGTATGAAGTCGATTCCGATCACATCGCTTCTTTTCTCAAACTTGCCAGAAAATACAGGGAAGCCGATGAACTGACCACGCCCATGATCTATGCGTTTGTTGAAAAAATCGTCGTTCATGCGCCGGAAAAAATCGACGGAGAACGGCACATGCAGATCGACATCTATTTGAAATTCATCGGCAATTTTCAGGTGCCGCAGGACGAGCCGACGGCAGAAGAAATGGCAGAGGAAGAAAAGCAGAAACAGCGACGCGCGAAAAATCGGGAAAAAGTCGCCCGCTGCATGGAGAGAAAGAAATTGAAAAACGCACAGGAGAAGGAGGATGCAGCCCATGAAAATGACAGCGCTGTATGAGCGTATATCCCGCGAGGACAGAAACGAAGGAGAGTCCTTTTCGATTCTTCGGCAGAAGGAATATCTTGAAACCTATGCCGCCGCAAACGGCTTTGAAAACTGCCGGCATTATACGGACGACGGATTCAGCGGACGAAACTTTGAACGTCCGGGCTGGCAGCAGATGATGACGGATATTGACAGCGGGAAAATCGGAACGGTTCTGGTCAAAGACATGAGCCGAGTCGGGCGCGATTACCTGCAAACGGGCTTTTATACCGAAATTTATTTCAAAGAGAAAGATGTGCGATTTATCGCCATTGACAGCCATGTGGACAACAGCCGTTCCGACAGCTTGGAGTTTGCGCCCATGCTGAATGTTCTGAACGAAATGTATCTGCATGATCTATCCAAGAAAGTCAACATCGGGTTTCGGGCAAAAGGAATGTCGGGGCAATCGCTTACGTCAACGCCGCTGTTCGGCTATAAGCGAGATCCCGAAGATAAGAACCATTGGGTGATTGAACCTGAAACCGCCGAGATTGTGCGGCGGATTTTTGAACTGGCGGCGACAGGAATGAACCCGCACCGCATTGCCAAAACCTTACAGACAGAGCGGAAAATTACACCGAGTACATATTTCCGCAGATCGGATATGGGCAACCGATATCACGCCAGAAGGCAGGAAACAGGCGACTATGACTGGCACAGAGGGACGGTCATCAGTATTTTGAACAAGCGCGAGTATCTGGGCATGACGGTCAATTTCAAGACGTGTACGCCTTCTTACAAAGCCAAACAGGTTCAGAACCCGATAGAAAAGCAGGTGGTTTTTGAAAATACCCATGAAGCGATTGTGGATAGGCAGGCATGGGAAAAAGCGCATGAAGCGTTTGAAAAGCCCAAAAGGGCTAAAGCGAAAAACGCCGACAGCAATTTTAAGGACTTTGTATTCTGCGCCCGATGCGGCGCACCCATGAGCAATCTCCATCATGCGCAGCACCTCAAAACCGGCACGATCTGTTACCATGACTTCTTTGTATGTTCCACTTATCGAAAGTCTGAGCATTTAGAAGAACGGCAATGTGTTCGAAACGCATTCAGCGCAAAAGCGCTTCGTCCGTTACTGAAAGAAACGATTCAAACGGTCAGCCGATACGCATTGACGAATCAGGAAGAATTCCTGACACGGCTGCAACGCGAAATCTTGACAGAGCAGCCGGAACAGACGAAACAGCTTAAAAAAGGGATTGCGGCAAAGAACAAAAGAGTGGCGGAACTTGACCGGCTTTTGAAAAAACTCTATGAGAATTATGCGCTTGAAAAAATCCCGGAGGAACGGTTCGATGCACTGTCTGCCGAGTATGAAAGCGAACAGGCACAGCTTGAAAAAGCGGTTTTGGATGAACAGCGGCAGTTGGATGAAATTCAATCCGGCGAAGATAAGATTGAACGGTTTATGGCGCTTGTTGAGCGCTACCGTGACTGCACGGAATATTCCGATGAAGTGCTGCGTCAATTCGTGGAAAAAGTCATCGTCCATGAAACCGTGAAGGACGAGGACGGCGAGCGCTCCCGCGAGATTGAAGTGTATTTGAATTTCATCGGAAAGTTTGACGTTCCCGTGCAGTCCGTCGAGCTTTCGCCGAAAGAACAGAAACGTCAGGAGGCATTGAAAAAGCGAAGAATCCATGAAAGAAATAAACGCACGCAGAAGCGACAGGAGAGGATGAACGCACAGCTTAAAAACGAATCCCCAATTTGAAACAGAGAACTGAACAGACAGAAAAGGCGATGCCCCGTTTTTCATCGGGCTGCATCGCCTTTTGTGTTGAGCGGAAAGGAGTGCCTATGACCGAAAAACGTATCCCCATTTTTACCTTTACTCAGCGGATTGGCAACACCAATTTCACCGTCCGCGCATATTGCGATGACGATATCGCCGTGACTTACGAGGACAAACTGCTGGAGCTGATCCGCAGCGGCGTGTTGCAGGCGGATGCTTCCGAAAAGCCGAAGGAACCGCCTGCCGAACACGCGGCGTAACGCTTAAAACGCGAACTGATTTTTTGACCGAGGAGGAATGTTCAATGGCATCCGAACGAATCGAAAAACTGCTTGCGATGCAGCAGAAAGCCGAAGCGCAGAAACGAAAAGCCGAGCAGCAGCTCAAGGCGGCGAAACACAAAATCTCTATTCAGAGAAACAAGGAAAGGACGCATCGTCTCTGCGAGCGAGGCGGACATTTGGAGCATTATCTGCCCAATCCCGAACTGCTGACGAATGAAGATGTGTTCCTGCTGATCGACTATTTCTTTTCGTCTCCTCGTGTGCGCGAGCTGGCAGAACAGATGATCGCCAGCCGACGCGGGGAGCTTCCGCAAAGCCCGAAGGAGCTGATCGACGCGGCTATGCAGCGTATGCCGAAACCATCCGTGTCAAGCGTGACATGGCATGATACAGACGAGGACGACGCGGAGAGCGACGGAAGCAGCCCCATCCCGTGAGGGCGCACTTATACGCATCTTCGATGCGCCGTGCGTTCTCCGAAGGCCCCTGCGGGGTGCTCGATGCCTTCGGCATCAACAGGGGCAAGCCCCTGCGCCGATTGCATCGGCTACCCCATGACGGCGCTTTGCGCTAAGAAACGGAGGTGAACCCATGCCCTGCCCGACGGGGAGCTTTAAGATCATCAGCCGCGGAAAAGGTCAATCCTGTATGGCTTCCTGCGCGTATTACTCTGGCGAAAAGAAGTATTCCGAATACGAGTGCTGCTGGAAATATCCGCACAGCAGCCCGGCGCGCGTGAAGTGGGTGGAAGTCATGCTGCCGCTCAACGCGCCGAAAGCGTATGCCGACCCGCAGATGCTCTGGAACGCGGTGGACGCAGCGGAAACGAGCGTCAATGCGCAGACGGCGCGCTCGATGCTCTTTGCTTTGCCGCGCGAACTGACTGATGAACAGAACCTCGCCCTCGTCCGCGATTTCTGTCAAAAGGAATTTGTGGACAAGGGCATGGTCTGCAATTTCTTCTATCACGACAAGGGCGACGGCAACCCGCATGTTCACATCATGCTGACGCTTCGCGCAATGGACGAAAACGGGAAGTGGCTGCCCAAATCGAAGAATGTCTACGCGCTCGACGAAAACGGAAACCGCATCCGCGCGCCGAACGGAAGCTGGAAGCGCGTCAAGGTCGATACCGTCGATTGGAACGAGCGCAAGTACGGCGAAATCTGGCGGCAGGATTGGGCGGCTGCACAAAACGCGGCGCTCGAAGCGGCGGGACGGATGGAGCGCGTTGATATGCGTTCTCTTGAGCGGCAGGGCGTTGAAGATCGCCTGCCGCAAAAGCATCTCGGCCCGACAGCTTCCGCGCTGGAACGCAAGGGCGTTTCCAGCGAACGCGGCAACGAAAACCGAAAGATCATCAGCGTCAATAAGGTGCTGGCTTCGTTGCAGAAAACCGTTCGCGAGATCGGCGCTTGGCTGGATGAACTGCGCAAGGCGGTCAGCCGCCAACAGATCATCGAAAGCCCGGATGATTACCCATTGAGTGAAGTTATCTCTGCCTATTTGGATATGCGAAAGGATGGGCGCGAAACATGGAATCGCTATGCGCAGGAAAAAGGCGCTGTCCATGATTTGAAGGACGGCTTTAAGGCGGTTTCCTTCCTCTCGAATCACGAGCTTTACACGGTTGGTTAGCTCGGACGATACATCACTGAAACGAAACAGGTATTTTCCAAAATCAAGGCGGAATCCACGGAAAAAGAACGCAGAATCCGTGATATTGACGCGCTGTTTGGCGCGATTCAAACCATTCGAGAATTGAAGCCGATTCAGCAGGAATACGAAGGCATTCACTGGAATGGCAAGCGAGAGAAGTTCAAGGCCGAACATGGCGACGAATTGAACCGTCTGCAAAAGGCGATCTGGCTGCGCGAAAAGCTCATAAAGTCGCTGGGGCTTGCGTCTCCGCTCGATAAGGAGCAGCGCATGGCACTGAAAGCGGAACGTACACGGCTTGAAGCAGAGCGCGAAGCCCTTCTTCCCAAACTCGAAGAAGTCAAAGCTGAAATGGCGGAACTGAACCGCATCCGATACTGGACACGCAAGGTTATTCCTGATGCGCTGCCGCGTGTGTCGGATGGGCGGGTTTCGGTTGAGGACGCGATGGAAACGGCGGTCAATCGGAAGGAGTTGGAACAGGTTGAGGATGAAGCGACGCAGACAGCCGCGCGGCAGCCGCAGGAACAGGAAAAACAGAAGGTGAAACAGCAGGAAGAAATTGTTCCTATGTAAAAAAATCCACTCCCAAAAAACAAGAGCTGAATATCGTCCATCACATGCTGGCGGTATTCAGCTTTTTTCCTTTTGCCAAACAAAAAAACGCATGTCATTTTAACGTGAAAGCAGGAAAAAAAGACGCAGGGATCTGCAAGATGCGCACGTTCGGGAATGATGAACTGAAAAGTGGCGAAAATGTGAAGAATGTGAATAAAAACGCAGGAAACGTATTTGATAAAATGGAAAGCTATGTTATACTGATGCTGAATAGATACATCCGCAAAAGCACAAAAATACTTTTGGAGGCATGAAGAATGAAACGTTTTATTGCATCCATCCTTTCGGCAGCCATGTTGTTGAACGGCCTTGCGCCCGCTTATGCGGCGGCGGAACAGGACGGGAAGAAATCCGCAACTGTTAAACACTTCACATTTACGGCTGATGTGATTCCGGGAAAGCTGGAAGAACTGGAGCAATACGACGTTTCCATGATTGATCACGGAGACGTGCTGGAAAACGAGGAAGGCGTCGTCGTCTCCGAGATACAGGGAACGTACTATCGAAACCAGAAGCTCACTCAATCTTCGCTTTCGGGGACGAGCTTTGCGTTTGCGCCGATCATGCTGGATAACTATTTCCCACTGCCGGAAGAAACGCCTACGCCGGAGCCGACCGTTACGCCCGAACCGACCATTACGCCGGAAGTGTCGGTTACGCCTGAAGTATCGATCACACCTGAAGCGTCGGTTATGCCGGACGCGTCGGTTACGCCTGAAGCATCGGCCACGCCGAGCTTATCGCCCGAAGATACCGACACGCCGGAACCCAGCGAAAGCCAGGAAGGAGAAGAAACGCCGTCTCCGACCGAAGAACCGACAGAGCATCCCACGGATGAACCCACGGAACAGCCGACCGAAGAACCTACGGAAGAACCCGTGGAGCAACCCACCGAAAGGCCTACGGAAGAACCGGCTGAACAGCCGACAGAACAACCCACGGAAGAACCCACAACAGAACCCACGGAGAAGCCGGAAGAAAACCCCGCTGAGCAGCCGACAGAAGAACCTGCCGAGCAGCCGGAGGAAAAGCCGGAACAGGAAACGGAAAACAACGAGCCGGAACCCGAAGAATCGCCAGATGAGATTTCGGAAGAATCGGCTGATGAACCCGAAGAACAGCCTGCCGGGGAAAATGCAGAAGAAAACGAGCCTGCACAAAGCGCGTCTGTTTGGCATTGGCTTTTTCATGCTGCTCATGCGGAAGAAAGCGCGCCGTCCAGCATCCGGGGCGAACGGCAGTCGTATTCCCGAAGCGCAGGCTGCGAGTGGATCACCTACCCCGGACTGTTTGACGCTGTGACGGACGTTGAGCTTTCCATGACCTCCACGGGCATCAAGGAAAACATCATCGTCAATCGGTATACGGGCAACCATGTCTACGCGTATCAGATGACGACGGAAGGATTGACCGCCGCTCAAAACGGGCGGGAAATTCTGCTCTATAACGAGAACGGCGACATGATGGCAAAGGTCGAAGCGCCGCACATGACGGACGCAGAAGGCCGTTACAGCACGGATATCGCCGTTTCACTGGAGGGCAGCGGCGGAAGCTACCGCGTTACCTATTCCAACGGAAAAGGTGAACCGCGCATTGATAGAGAAGTTCTTTGACTCTATCATTTCGACTGCGTATGCACCGGGACTTTCGTATGTGAAGGTAGTTGCAGATGAGGCTTTCTATCCTATAGAAATCAAAAATGCTCTGGATTGGACAAAATACAATGTTGTTCTTCCTATTGAGCAAATGACTGAGGAAGATTGGAGCAATCTATGGTCTGCGACTGCGGAACGGTATGATAAATACGTCAATCAAGGTGGTGTGTATAATACCATAAATTTCTGGGGAAGCGGTATCCCAGAAGCAGTCGTCACGCTCCTTAAAATCAATGGTCATAATGGACAAATTGCTTGGAATGACCCCAGCCTGTACAATTATGCGAATTATCTGACTATGGGGTTAGTCGATCAATTTAATAAAGCTGCAAATACACCTATGTCCGATCCAGAGTACTGGAGGGCAATGCGTACGCTCTTGACAACAGAAGCGACTGCGATTGGCATTTATAATGCGATTGCGAGTGGAACTGCATTGCCGACGACAACAGAGGAACTTATTAAATGGGGTGATAAATACAGTAAAACGCCCAGTGGAACGGTGTCTTCTGGAACATTTGATAGTGCATTTGAAATATCTGCAACTGACAAAGCCAAATTGGATGGCTGGAAGTTCAGACCTGATGATCAAACATACGCTAAATACAAATCTATTTATGATAATCCAAAGTATTTTGATCAAAATACAGGAAGTATTCAGTGGCCATCAAATGATGGATTTGATGGAAGTTCAAAACAAATAACACTTGAACCAGGGATGAGAATTGATAGATATGGCGAAGGAACAGGATATTATACATCGCCATTTGGAACACCGTATAGTGAACGTTCATTGGCTCCAAATACTGATAAACGCCCCTATACTGTTTATGAAGTTGTAAAACCAATTCAAGTGGAAGGTGGTAAAATTGCTCCGTGGTTTGACGAACCGGGCGGAGGAATCCAATATATAATGCCTGAAAGTCTAGATCAATTAGTAAAAGAAGGTATATTAAAGGAGGTAAAGTAAACATGAATATTGAGAATTTGAAAGAGAAATTAAAAAAATGGGTGTATCAAACGAACTGTACTATATTGGAGAGGGATTTCCAAATGAAGCTTATTGCCTAAATAAAAGAAACGATGAAATAGAAGTATATTATAGTGAAAGAGGAAAAAAGAGAGGGACGAAATATTTTTTATCAGAAGATGAAGCGTGTGAATATTTTCTTGAAAAAGTTTGTGCTTATGCAATGAAATGTAAATGAGAACGGATTAAATTCTTGAAGAAGCCCTAATATAAAATGTACCCTCCAATACTTAGGTATCCGGTTTTCTGGACACCTAGCATTGGAGGGACAATTTATAAAATTTGAAATAACAGAGCTTTATCTAAAAAAGGAAAAAAATCCTTGACAAAAGTCATACCATAATCACATAGAGTGGAACGCCGTTTCACTGGATGCCCATCATAAATTCAAAGACTTCTCGTTTTCAGCTCGTGCGGTTGCCCGCCTTTCGGATATGATTTGTCTGGAACACAAGCTGTCCGTCATCAAGCACCCGCAGCATACCGGCAAGACCTACGATAAGTGGCTTGGAGATCGAGCCGTTCCCTCACATCGCGATGTTCTGCGCGCCGATATAGATCGAATGCTGGAATGGGAACCCAAAAACATGGGTGCGCTGCTCGATGGTTTGAAAACGACGGGCTATGAAATCAAGCACGGCGAACAGCTTTCCTTCCGAAAAGCAGGGCAAAAACGGTTTATCCGCATGGACACACTAGGCGACGCATACAGCTATGACGCGCTTTCCGCTGTGCTTGCCGGTTCGCAGAAGCACCGCCCGAAAGCAAAGCCCATTCAGCAGAACGAGCTAATCTCCAAGGCTATCGACGCACAGCGAATGGAAGCCAAGGGAAAGGGTTACGCCTATTGGGCAAAAAACTTCAACAGCAAGCAATATGCCAAGTCTATACTGTTTCTAACGGAGAACCATCTTTCCATCGACGATCTGCCACGCGCCGTCGAAGAAGCCTGCACAAAAGCGGATGCTTTAACCGCAGAACTGAAAAAAGTAGAAGCACAAATCGCTTCCACTTCGCAGCTTATCGACCAGGTTCGGGTCTATCTGTCGTCTGTTTCTACCTATAAAAAATACAAGGCTTCCGGCTGGTCGCGATCTTTCTTCGCGGAACACGAATCCGAAATCCGGCAATACAAGCAGGCGCTCCTCACATTCGACGAAGCTGGCTGCAAAACCGTCCCCAAGTTCAAGGCACTTTACGATACGCTCGGTCAGCTCAAAGTCCAGCGGCGGAAGCTAATTGGGGATTACGCCGCCGCAAAAAAGACCAAGCAGGAGCTTTTAACCGTGCAGGCTAACCTCAACGCATTGCTTCCGCAGAACGAAAAAGAGTGCACCCGTTCCGACGCAGAGCGTTCGTAACTCAAACGTCCGAAGGATGCGCTGTCCATCCCACAGGGACGGCCCAAAGGGGCTTGGGGGAATTTCCCCTCAACAAGCAGGTTTGTCTATACACAAACACTGCTTGCAAGTATAGTTTTTCCTTAATTTCAGACGGCCGCATTTCAATTATTTTTCTCCTGACATTTTTTTATTGTCTTGACAAAACTGATTATCTGCCGAGTATTTTTTTGCGATTTTTTTATTGAAACCTATTGACTTTTATTTGCAGGACTCCATTTCAGTCAACCACCAAGTCCTCTTTTTCGGTTATGTGCTATTTTTCAAGATGTCACGCCCACCAACCAAACAAACTGCAAGTCGAATGCTTACCCCCCGACCTGCAGCTTGTTTTGGTTATGCTTTTTGTTGGCAGCGCACAGCGATACGCGCCTGACCGCTGTAATCGCAGGTAAAGAGTGTCAGGGGGTAATCGCCCGCCGTCATCTCTTTTGTTGCCGTGGAGGTCAGCGTTTCCAGCGTTGCCACCTGATAGCAATATTCCTGCCCATCCATGGTT
>ERZ827104.3047-NODE-3047-length-12217-cov-10.411363_pt1 | contig 12217 bp, 10 predicted proteins | sample MGYA00519781_ERZ827104 | MGnify/ENA primary metagenome ERZ827104 (study PRJEB31778, sample SAMEA3449257) | human gut metagenome | biome: human gut; feature: human-associated habitat; material: faeces | place: United Kingdom | collected 2010/2012 ... | reverse complement strand
TCCTGCTCTTCCTTCATTTTCAATCCAATGGCAAACACTTCACCTACAATCAGCGAACAAAGCCCAAGTACCAGCGTGGTAGTGCTCACCAATTCTGAGAGGCTCAGCTCGTAACCATGCAGCGAGAATACGGTATCGATACCTATAAAATCAAGATATGATGACGCAAAGGTACAGCAGAAGCTGACAACCAGTGCCATTCCCAATCGACGCAGCCGACGTACATTCCGCCAGTTGAAGATGTCGGACTTGTTGATAGAGATTATCAAGCGGATAAACAATACTACCGCCCAAAGGGAAAAGCCCAAATGCAGATATATCAGCAAATACTTTGCCACCACTTTCCCGACAGAATCATGAGAATCTACGCTGACCATCAACGAAGAGTAGGCTGCAGGCACATAACTCCTGCTTTTCTCATTGTAGACGGAATCCCTGAAGAAATCAAACGACTCCATGGAAGAAGGTATCAGGTTGACAACCTTTAGGTTCATCAGTTCCTTGTAGGCAGCAATGTCACTCCCTTTCTTTCCCAGCTCCAGTCCGGTCTGCGCCCCCATCTTGGCTTCCAGAAAGATATAGTACCCCTGCTCCAATACCGAGTAACTCAGTACAAGCATTACCACCAGGCAGAGAATGTTCAATCTTCTTTTCATAATTCAGTTGTTGTATTAGTATCAGATATATTATATTTATTCAGTTGTTTCAAGGAGAGTAGAAGCAACAATATGAAAACCACTGCCCAAACCAGTACATACGGGTTACTCAGCAGATGTGTCACATCCTCCATTTCAGGATGTTTCAGGCTCAGATAGACAGACAAGCCGTTATTCATGATATGTATCAGAATACATGCCATAAGACTCCGTGTCTTATAATAAAGCCAGGCAAGCAAGAAACCGATGAGGCAAGCACCTATTATCTGAACCGGATTCAGATGAAAGATACCAAATATCAACCCGGAAAACAAGATAGCCTTTGCCGGGCTATATCTGCGAAGCAGCTCCTTGGTAATGGCACCACGGAAAAGCAGTTCTTCCAGTACGGGTCCCAAAACAGAAATACAGAGAATACCCAGCCAACCGGATTGCAGTATATCAAATGTCTGGTCCAACAAATTGGGCAAAAAAGTAAGTTCGGACATCAGAAGACCTATTATACATATGGAAGTCATTCCGGCAAGCAGGCTCCATGCCAGATAAGGGACTGACACCGGAGAATACAGATGCTTGTCTCCCGTCAGGTAGTTCTTGCGCCACAAGTACAGTCCCATGAAAACAAAGCCCAGCAGCATGGTAGGCGCCACAGCAATCTGACCAGCCTTGTCCATGTCGAAAGTTCCATAAGCGAAATACGTATACAGCAGACAGAAAGGTCCTGCAAACAGTGCTCCTACAATCTGCATCAAAAAGTAAATCAATACTAGTTTTATTGCCGTTTTCATTGTTCTATTCGTCTAAAAGTTCGCAAAGATACACATTTTCTCTGTCAATCCGTCAAGCTGTGGCAACAAGTCCCATCAGCAGCACCATCACTGTAGAAAGTGACAATACCAATAGTGTAATACTCATGAATGCTCTTCTCATAACCTAAACCCCTCCCTCATTTCTATATTGTTCTTCATTTATTTTACTGCCAGGAGCAATACGTCTTCCTCCGCAGTGGCATGTTCCACCAACAGATTCCAGTCGTTGTCCTTCTTACTCCATTTGTAACTCAAGTAGTTGATGTCATCTCCCGCCTGCAGATAAACAGCTTTTTCCTTCACATCGGAGTAGGCATTCGTCTTGTTGTCCCACAAGGCATATTCCACATCCGTACCGGCTTCCGTATAATTGTAGTTCAAGCAATAGAAGCGTTCAAACGCCTGCTCAATCTCGTTCCATCTCAACGCCTCCTTCTGTATCGTACGCCCTTGGGCATCATAGGTGAAATTGTATTTCAAATGGTTCTGCAGAAACTTACCGTTCTCTACTTTATATACAATTTGGGACTCCACCTGATTTCCGTTCATCACTTCATTATAGGCAAAGTTTTCCTGGATATTACCACCAAAAGCATTTATCACTACTGTCACTACAAAAATTGTTGTCATTACTAAAGTTTTCATACCGTTATTGTTTTATTAGTTCTTTATTTTGTTTTTCGATAATCATTTATCGTTTTTCGATATGCAAATAAAAGGCCTTTTTTTGATATGACAAAGAAAAACAGAAAATATTTATCGAAAAACAATAAAAAAAACGCGTTTTACGATAAATATACAGAAAACAAACACTTCAAACGGGAAAATACATAGAACTGCAAGGGGATAAATGACCTCGCCTTATGTTTATAAAGAAAGAATGGATTTAATCTCCACCTCGTCACGGTGAAGCTGGGCAATAAGTTCTTCTATACTGTCGAATTTCAGTTCAGGACGGGTGCGGCGCACAAAGGAAAGACGCATCGGCTGCTGATAAATATCAGCATCAAACCGGAATATATGGACCTCAATACTGCGATCGGGTCCGTTCTCCAACGTAGGCCGGTAGCCAATGCTTAGCATACCGCCGTACTCCTTGCCTTCAACACAGACACGGACGGCATACACACCATCGCAGGGAATCAGCTTGTCAGGATCGGAAACACGGAGATTAGCCGTAGGGAAACCTATCTTACGCCCCACCTGATAGCCACCGACAACCGTACCGTCCAAAAAGAAATCATATCCCAGATACTCGGCAGCTTCCGAAACGTTTCCCTCCAGCAACAGACCGCGAATAGCCGAGGAGCTGACAGTAACCTCCGTTACCGATGTCTCCTTACTATAAGAATACGCGCGCGCAAGAAGCACCTCCATACCCAATTCGCGACCATAGTGCACATAGTCTTCAAAACCCTCGCTGCGGTTATGCCCGAAACGATGGTCGTACCCCACTACCAAAGCTTGTATCTGATAGCGATCCTTCAGTATGGACATGAATTCCCGTGCCGAAAGCCGGGCTATTTCAGGAGTAAAATCAAGCATCATGCAATAATCCACCCCAGTCTTGGCAAGCAGGGAAACTTTCTCATCACAAGTGGTCAATAACTTCGGATGATAATCGGCCTGCATCACTTTACGCGGATGTACCGGAAAAGTCACGACCGACGAAGCAAGCCCACGCCCGGCAGCTACCGCACACACTTGCTCTATCAGGTAGCGGTGTCCCCGATGTACTCCGTCAAAGAAACCGATAGTGGCTACACTTGGACGGGAACCAATGTCCGATGTTTCACAAAACAACTGCATGTCTCCAATCCTCGTGGGCCTTTGGCGTATAGGTAGAAATACCCAACGCCTCCGCTGTCCGGCAATTGGCCTCAGAATCGTCAATGAAAAGAGTCTCGTTGGGAAGAATACCGGTCTCATCCAGTACTTTCTGAAATATATCGGCATCCGGTTTTGCCATCTTCATCTCATAAGAGAGATAGATATGCTCAAAAAAGTCCTCCGCACGGAAAGCCTTGTAGCGAAACGCGTGCAGACACGACCATTGCCAATGGATTTCATTGGTGTTGCTCAGCAGATAGACCACATATTTTTTGCGCAGTTCCAACAGTAAATCCAATTTAAAAGTAGGAATACTCACTAGGAAACTGTTCCAGGCGTCATCTATCTGGGCATCAGTCACCGGTTTCCCTATCTTTCCACGAATCACTTCCCGGAACTCCGCACTGGTAATCAACCCTTTTTCATATTTCTGGAAGAAATCCTGCTGGTGATAGAGGTCCAACATGACTTCCACGTCCGGCAATCCCAGCTTTCTGAAATTCTCTAAACAGCGCTGGCGGTCCAAATCAATCAGAACTCCGCCAAAATCAATAATAAGGTTCTTGATTCCTCTTCTTTTCATCACTATTTCTGTGTTAAACGTCGGATAAGGCGAACCAGTTCACCTATCCACAAAACAAACGAAGTAGAAACGACAATCGTCATCCAAGTCATAAAATCGAGCGGCACTGTGCGGAATACAGCTCCACCAAACTGTACAATCAGTATCTGTCCGCCCAAAATGGCAAGTATAATCAGCTCCATGCCATAAGATTTAGAAATGCCCTTGAACGCCGAGTCCGAAGTGTCGAACACACGTGCATTGAACAAGTTCCAGAACTGAAGCATAACAAAGAACGTGAAGAACACAGTCAACCGATAGGTAGTCATCCCCCCCTCTTCACTGTTAAACCAGAAGAGCATTCCCATAAGTAACACCAGGAAGGCAGACCCCATTCCCAGAATGTAATACCTCATGGACTTGGTTATAATGAAATCCGTACTCTTACGCGGTTTTTCCTTCATCACGCTCTCACTGGGTGGAATGGACGCCAGGGCCAGGGCCGCAAACGTATCCATAATCAGGTTCACCCACAACATCTGCGTGACGGTCAAAGGAAGCGTCGTACCCACCAGTGAACCCAGGAGAACGATAAACAAAGCCACAAAATTGATAGTCAGTTGAAAAACAATGAAACGCTGTATATTCTTATATAGAGAACGTCCCCACATCACGGCCGTACCTATACTGTTGAAGGAGTCATCCAGCAACGTGATGTCGCTGGCCTCCTTGGCAACGGAGGTTCCAGTACCCATCGAAAGTCCCACTTGCGCATGGTTCAACGCAGGAGCATCATTCGTGCCGTCACCCGTCACAGCCACTACCGCACCTTTCTGCTGCAACAGTTGCACCAGACGCTGTTTGTCTGTGGGGCGTGCACGCGACATTATCTTCAAGTCCATCACACGGTCCAATGCCTCCTCATCCGTCAATTCGGCAAATGCAGCTCCCGTAATGCGGTTCTTTTCCGTATCCTCCGGTTTCCACAGACCAATCTGACGTGCTATCTCGGTAGCTGTACCCGGTGTATCTCCCGTCACAATCTTCACGCCGATACCTGCCGACTGGCATTTGGCAACGGCCGCAGGCACATCCGGACGGATAGGATCACTGATGGCAACCACACCGAGGAACGACAAGTCATTTTCAGCAACCAATGACACACAATCAGACGCTTCCGCATCATCCACAATCTTGAATGCAAAGCCAAGTGTACGCATAGCCATATTCTGGTAGTTGAGCAACTGAGCCTCCACTGTAGAACGGTATTCCACCGCATCCACACGCTTGCCGTCCAACATGACATCCTTGCATTTACCCAAAACAATCTCGGGAGCTCCCTTCACATACAGCACCTTCTTCCCAATCAGGGGGGATTGCACCAGGGTAGCCATGAATTTCCTTTCCGTAGAGAAAGTCAGCTGGTCGATAACCGTAGCTTTCTCACGCAGCGCCAGATAGTCGCATCCTTGGCTGTTCAGCCAAAGCAGCAGTGCCACCTCCGTGGGGTTACCCACCCCTTTCGGCTTCTCGCCAGTCACCTCTTCTTCCAGGAAAGCAGTGGAGTTAGCACTGATACCTTCCATTACCAGCTTGCTGAGGTCATCATTCCCCAGCTGCCCGTTATTCTTCAAACCATAGAAATTGGGTTCATGCACCTGCATCAGATTTTGGGTCAATGTACCGGTCTTGTCGGTACAAATCACTGTAATGGCTCCCATCGTCTCGCATGCATGCATCTTGCGCACCAGGTTGTTGGTGGAGAGCATGCGGCGCATATTCAACGCCAGACTGAGTGTCACGCTCATCGGCAAGCCTTCGGGCACAGCCACCACAATCAGGGTAACTGCCATCATAAAGTATTGCAAAGTAGCCTGCAAGGCCGGCAGCCAATCACGGAAGGTGTGGAATGAAGAAAAATCATAGACCAGTACCACATCCTTTACAAAGAAAATGAGAAAAGCCAGACCCGCCACGGAAAAGCCAATCTTTCCAATCAGGTTGGCCAATTTGGTCAGCTGGATATTCAGCGGAGTAGGTTCCGTATTCTGTTCGGTACTTTGACGTGCCACTTTACCGATTTCCGTAGCATCGCCCACAGCCTCCACACGCATGGTGCCATGTCCGTCCACCACCGTTGTACCGCGCAAAATGCGGTTGGAAGCATACGTAGCCTCTTCGTCAAAGTCGGCTTCCACGGTAGTTTTCGCCACTACCGGCTCACCGGTCAGGTTCGATTCGTTCACTTGCAGGGAAATGGCTTCCAGCAATTCACCGTCCGCCGGAACCTCTTCACCGGTTTCCAGCACCACTATATCACCCACCACTACATCTTTACGGGGAATCTCCTGCACATGTCCGTTACGAATTACTTTCACCAAAGTTTCTTCGTTCACTGCATTCAGCAGGTCAAACTTCTTTCCGGCATCATACTCAAAGAAGAAACCGATACCGGTAGCCAGCAGAATGGCTACTATAATGCCGATAGTCTCGGCATATTCATTCTCTACAATGGAAATAATCAAAGAAAACAGAGCGGCAACCAGCAATACCCTTACTACGGGGTCCTCAAACTTCTCCAGATACAATTTCCATAAGGAAGGCCGTTTAGGAGGCGTCAATAAATTTACTCCATGTTCGTCGCGGCTCTTCCGCACTTGTTCGTCGGTCAGTCCGACATGATAATAATCATCCTTTATTGCAGTCATGCAAGTCTTTAGGTTTAATTTTGGAACGCAAAAATACAATAATAATCCGGGAAAACAATACCTATATAATGATTAGTGATTAATTGACTGTCATTGATTCTCTTTTTCCCTCACCAGTTTCGGTCTGGTTGCAGGCTCCCACGGCAATGTGAACCAGAAAGTCGAACCTGCCCCTTCTTCCGATTCCACGCCTATTTCGCCCCCCAATTTGCGGACAATGGTCTGGCAAATGGAGAGTCCCAGTCCGGTACCGTTCTTTTCCTGCTTCAGCTTGACGAAACGTTCAAAAACATGTGGCAACTTTTCCTGGGGAATACCGGTTCCCGTGTCTTTTACGTAGAAATAGAGACCTTCCTCATAGAGTCTGAATCCGAGGGTAATACTGCCTTCCTGGGTGAACTTCAGGGCATTCGTCATAAAATTGGATACCACTTGTGCAAGCCGGTTTCTGTCTGTATGCATGGTATATTCCTTCTCAGAAGCCTCCCGGACAATCTGCACTCCACTACCCAGCTCAGCCACCCGCATACGGAACTGTTGTTCCAAATCGGACATCATCTGGTTGATGTCCACATCCGAGAACACAAATTCCAATGTTCCGGCTTCTATCTTCGAGAGGTCCAGAATATCAGCAATCAGCTGTTGCAGCATTTCATTGTTACTTTGCACAATTTCCAGGAACTGTGTCTTCTCTTCGTCTGTCGATGCAGAGGCCAGCAATTCCGAGAATCCGACAATTGCGTTCAGCGGGGTACGGATTTCATGGCTCATATTCGCCAGGAACACCGATTTGGAGCGGTCGGCATTCTCTGCCTTCTCACGTGCCAGTTTCAATTCAGCTTCCACTTGTTTCAGTCGGGTAATGTCATGCACGGTAATCACCATGCAGTCACGGTCCTCAATCTCCATATACTCGCCGGAAACATAAGCATTGCATTCCGTAGTTCTGCCTTCGCTATCCCTAAGATTCAGAATAGCTGCCAAATCCGTGAAGTTCTTCCGCACCACAAAGGCATTCTCTATGGCATTCCGCACGGGGCAGTGCTCACACAAATCGTGAGTGCCGCAACCTCCTGCTGCCGACAAGGCATTGTTACAGCGCAGAATATCTCCCACCCGTCCGGTTTCGGCAGGCTTTACAGCTCCGGTAATATCGTAGTAATTGGTGTAGAATACAGTGAAGTCGCGGTTTATCAGCAGTACATAGGCGTGCAGATTCCGCATAATCGCCCTGAACAGCTTGTCGGTCATTTTCATAAAATGTTGTTTTAATAGAGAACAAAAATAAACTATTTTTGTTCAACAATAGAACAAAAAGGGCTTTTAAACGTTATTATAAGAGAATAAACCTAAAAAAAGAAATTTATGGAAAAGTACATTTGCACTGTATGCGATTATGTCTATGACCCTGAACTGGGCGACCCTGAAAATGGAATAGAACCGGGAACCTCTTTCGAAGACCTTCCCGAAGATTGGGTTTGCCCTTTGTGTGGAGTAGGCAAAGAAGAATTTGAGAAAGCGTCCTAAGACGCTTTCTTTTCTTTTATATCGCTGCTAGCCTCCACTACATTCACCACATAGTCGCCCAGCTTTTCACATTCTGCAATGATGTCCATATAGTAAACACCCATCTGGTAATCATATTCCTTGTTGTTCACATCCAAAATATTCTGGTTCTTCAGCTGATTGCGGTAATTATTGATTTCGTTCTCCAAATTAAAGGACTTGTTCACATCCGCGCCTGCATGCTCCGGATGTTCCACCACGACAATCATCTGCTCCAAGGCATCATCCGTCAGCTTCATCATGAAATGAATATGCTCGTACTGCTTCTCGGTGAAATCCTGGTTGGTCTGGCGCTTGCGGTTGATGGTACGTGCCAGGTTATAGCAGCTGTCGCCGATGCTCTCTATCTCCGTCACTTCACGCAGCATGGCACGTATCTGCAACTTACTCTCCGAACTCAGGCGCCCTTCGGACACTTGATTCAGATAATTGGCAATCTCCAGCTCCATGCTGTCACTGATATTCTCGTACTTCTCCACACGGCTGAACACTTTGTTGAAATCATCATCCTTCTCCGTATGCAGCAAGTCCTGCACCATTCCGAACATACGGCGGGTACGTTCGGCAAAGAGATGTATTTCCTTGCTTGCCTGCAGGATGGACAGCTCTGCCGTAGAAAGCATACCGCCCGAGATAAAACGCAAGCGATATTCCTCGTCCTGCTCCTTCATTGGAATAATGGCACAGACCGTACGTTCGATAAACTTCACGAACCATATCAATATCAGCACGTTGCAGATATTGAAGCAAGTATGGAATGCCGAAAGCTTGAAGGATACGGCCACAGCCGGATCTTTAGTACCCATCACGTTCTCTACGAACCATGACACAGCCTCGGTAAAGGGGGTGAAAAGACACAACACCCATATCACACCAAACACATTGAATACCAAATGAGCCAAAGCAGCCCTCCTCGCCTGCGTATTACCGGTCAGCGCCGCAAGGTTTGCCGTGATGGTTGTACCGATATTCTCTCCCAAAACCAGTGCTGCCCCCAATTCGAAACTAATCCAGCCGTTGGCGCACATAATAAGCGTAATGGCCATAGTTGCCGCAGATGCCTGCACAATCATGGTCAACACCGTACCGATACCCACAAAAAGGAGTATGGAGATAAAGCCCATGTCGGTATAGTCCTGCACAAATGACAGCATATCAGGATTTTGGCTCAAGTCAGGAGCATTGTTTTTCAAATAGGAAAGCCCCATGAACAAGAATGAGAAACCGAAAATAAATTCACCGACAGACTTGCGGTTACTTTTTTGAGAGAAGAGGAGAGGAATGCCGAAAGCAAGAAGAGGAAGAGCAAAGGCGGCAATGTCCACCTTGAAACCTAAAGCTGAAATAATCCATGCCGTAACAGTCGTACCGATATTAGCACCCATTATGACACCTATGGACTGTGAAAGCGTTAACAACCCCGCATTGACAAAACTTACAACCATCACCGTGGTTGCAGAGGAAGATTGTACAAGTGCTGTAATCAGCACGCCCGTCAACACACCGGTCACTCTGTTGGTTGTCATTGCGGTCAATATTTTCCGCAGTCTGTCACCGGCAAATTTTTGAAGCCCCTCACTCATAATCTTCATTCCGTAAAGAAACAGTGCCAATGAGCCGAGTAGCTTTAAAAAATCATAAAAAGAATATTCCATCTTTAATTATTTAAGGTGTTTCATTCCTTCACGTGTTATAATGTCCTATATTTAACGTGTCAACCCACTAAAAACGAGACATCATGAAACACATGTTACAAATTTGTTGCAAAAATAATAATATTTCTAAAGAATTCCCTATAGGGAGCTCACTTTTGGATATTTATTACGGTTTTAATCTAAATTTCCCCTATCAGGTAGTCAGTGCAAAGGTCAACAACCGTTCCGAAGGGCTGAATTTCCGTGTATACAACAATAAGGATGTAGAGTTTCTCGACATACGTGACTCCTCAGGCATGCGCACTTATGTCCGTTCCCTCTGCTTCATTCTTTACAAAGCTGTCAGCGAGCTGTTTCCGGAAGGAAAACTGTTCGTAGAGCATCCGGTATCCAAAGGTTACTTCTGTAACTTGCGCATCGGCCGTTCCATAGAGCTGGAAGATGTGACCGCCATCAAGAAACGGATGCAGGAAATCATCGCCGAAAACATCCCCTACCATCGTGTAGAATGCCACACCACCGAGGCTGTGCGTATCTTTAGCGAACGGGGCATGAACGACAAGGTTAAGCTGCTGGAAACCTCCGGCTCGCTATATACCTATTATTACACATTGGGCGACACCGTAGACTACTACTACGGCAACCTGCTGCCCAGTACCGGGTTCATCTGGCTGTTCGACATCGTGAAGTATTACGACGGCCTGCTGCTGCGTATCCCCAACAAGGAGAACCCGAATGTACTGGAAGAAGTGGTGAAACAGGAGAAGATGCTCGACGTATTCAAGGAACACCTGCGCTGGAACTACATCATGGGGCTGAGTAACGTGGGCGACTTCAACCTGGCTTGCGAGACAGGCCATGCCACCGACCTCATCAACGTAGCCGAAGCCCTGCAGGAGAAAAAGATAGCCCAAATAGCTGACGACATCTACCACCGCGGCGAAAACGGAAACCGGGTGAAGCTCGTACTCATCTCCGGTCCATCGTCCTCCGGAAAGACGACTTTCAGCAAGCGGCTCAGCGTGCAGTTGATGACCAACGGCCTGCGTCCCTATCCCATCTCGCTGGACAACTACTTCGTAGACCGTGAAGACACCCCACGCGACGAAAACGGAAACTACGACTACGAATCACTCTACGCCCTCGACCTCGAACTCTTCAACACCCAGCTGCAGGCATTGCTCCGTGGCGAAGAAGTGGAGCTGCCCCGCTTCAACTTCAACCTCGGGAAGAAAGAGTACAAGGGCGACAAACTTCGCATCGACGAGCATACCATCCTCATCCTGGAAGGAATCCATGCCCTGAACCCTGAACTGACACCACAGATTCCCGCCGCCAGCAAATACAAGATTTATGTATCCGCCCTGACCACCATCTCGCTGGACGACCACAACTGGATTCCCACCACGGACAACCGCCTGCTGCGCCGCATCATCCGCGACTTCAACTACCGCGGCTACTCGGCACAAGAGACCATTTCACGCTGGCCCAGTGTACGTGCCGGCGAGGACAAATGGATATTCCCCTACCAGGAAAATGCCGATGTCATGTTCAACTCCGCCCTCTTGTTCGAATTTGCCGTGCTCCGCTGCCACGCAGAGCCCATCCTTACCAGTGTTCCACGGAACTGTCCGGAATACGCAGAAGCCTACCGGTTGCTGAAATTCATCAAATATTTCACCCCCGTGCAGGACAAAGAAATTCCACCGACATCCTTATTGAGAGAATTTTTAGGAGGCAGTAGCTTCAAATACTAAGTTTTTATTCTAACTTTGTGAGCAAATAAAACAAACGTACACATGAAAAAAATTATTTCGATACTTCTCTTAGCGACTTTCTGCATCTTTACTCAACTCCATGCGCAAAACCGTGCAGACGAATTGATGAAACAAGCACAAGAAAATCTTACGAAAAAAGAATATATCAAAGCCCGCTATCTATTCCTGCAAGCCTACAATGCCTTTGCCACGCAAGACAAGTATGCCCAGGCAGTGGAATGCGGCGTCAATGCCAGCGCCCTCTACCATCGGGAGAATTACTATAAAGAAGCTTTTGAACTGCTGCGCGGTGCCGAGCAAGTGGTGGCAACCGGCGAACAGAAAACGGGCAAGGCCATGCCCAACCTACGTTTCCGCATCAACAAGGAACGCCTGCAGATGTACATCAACCTGAAAAATCCCGCACGCGCCAAGGAACAGCTGACCAAACTGGAAGAGACCGCCAAAGCCTCTCACAACGACTCTCTGAGCAACGACCTGCTTTATACGCAGGCCAACTATTACTACACCTTCGGTATGAATGCGCAAGGTGATGCCGCCACCAACCGCCTGATAGGGCAATATAAGGAACAGAAGAACTACGCCAAGGTAGACGAATGCTACAAGACTCTCATCAGCATTGCCCGCAAGGCAAACAATGCCGGACTGGTGGC
>ERZ827104.3043-NODE-3043-length-12235-cov-3.257800_pt1 | contig 12235 bp, 7 predicted proteins | sample MGYA00519781_ERZ827104 | MGnify/ENA primary metagenome ERZ827104 (study PRJEB31778, sample SAMEA3449257) | human gut metagenome | biome: human gut; feature: human-associated habitat; material: faeces | place: United Kingdom | collected 2010/2012 ... | reverse complement strand
GAACACCTGCGCGCGCAGGCGCGGGTCGAGCTGCTCGATAATGTCGGCGATGTCGGCAGGATGCAGCTCGCCAAGCGTCTTGTGCGACACCGAGAGCTGGATGTTCTTAGTCGAGCGATCGAGCAGGTCCATATAAGACCAGGCGATAATGTCCTCACTGAGCGGCTTGCCCAGGTGCTTCATAAAGCCTTCGACGATATGCTCGAGCGCGGGGCTGATGGCGCGTAGCAGACCGCGGGCACCGACCTCGGCGCCCAGCAGGCGCAGCTGATTTTCGCCCGACATGGAAAACTTGATGTCGTTTACGCGCACGACCTTCATGCCCTGCGTGTCGACAATCTGCTTGTTAAGCACGTCGCGGGCAAGCAAGAGTTCGGTCGGCTGCAAGTACGAAAAACGGATTTCGGTGGCCGACGTCTTAAGGTGTACACCCGTCTCGTCGATACGGTCGACCCATTTGCGCCAGCTGATCATAAACGGCGTCTTGCCGGGACCGCGGAACGCGAGCGACGTCACGTGTGGAAAAACTTCGCCGGTAGCAATGCCAAAATCGTTGACCACGCCGAGCTTTTCGCCATCGACGTCCAAGACCGGCAGTTTGAGCATCTCACTCAGATAATTCAATGGTGCTCCCCATCATAATTCCCCCGGACGCGGCCGCGCGTGCGGCGTCCGGGGGCTTCTGGATATGTATACGCATGCGCGGGCGGCACGCCGCTCGACGCTTACACCCCGTGCATGCGCAAAAAGCACCTGCATGGGGTCATCGACTGTATGGTCGAGGTTTGGATTTCACCTGTAACCTTTCTCTTGACCCTCATTAACCGCAGTAACTATAGCATCAGCATCGCCCTGCGGCATCGAATTTATGCGCTGCACATTGCAGGCATACCAAACGCTGACGCATCCGTGACATAGTCATTGGGGACGTTCTTAAATGACTACCCAATAACTACTCTGTGGTGTCGTCGTCCTCGGCAAGTTGGGGGAACACGGCGTCCTTGGGCATGGTGACCTTCGTCAGCGAGGTGAGCTTTTTGCTCAATGCCGTGTCCGTCTTGACCAGGTCGCTGAGCGTCACGATCTTGTAGCCGTCGGCAATGAGGCCGTCGATAATCTGCGGCAGCGCCTCGAGCGTCTGCTCGGCGCATTCGTCTCTATCGGTGAGCAGCACGATATTGCCCGGCGTCACCGAATCGAGCACCGTCGAGACCTGCTCGTCGGCACCGTTGAGCAGCCAGTCGCCCGAATCGATATTCCACGAGACCACGGCAGACGCCAGGTCCATCGCATCAATCCAGTTTTGCTCGTCAAAGGCAGCGTAGGGAGCACGCAGCAGCATCGTCTTCACGCCGGTCGCCGACTTAATCGCATCGGTGCCTTTCGTGATCTGTTCGCGTACCGCCTCACGGTCCTGACCCTTGAGCGAATCGTCGCTATAGCTGTTGGATCCGATCTCGCACCCGGCATCGACAATCGCCTTGGCCGTGGCAGGCGAGGCCTCGGCCGCATCGCCCGAAAGGAAGAACGTCGCGGTGACGCCCTTTTCCTTGAGCACCTGCAAGATCTGTTTGGTGGCGCCGCTCGGACCCTCGTCAAACGTCAGCGCCACGTACTTTTCGTTGCCCTTGGGCGCCACGCTCGCGCACTCGACTACGCAGTCGGTGGCGGGCACGACCTCGCCGCGGTCCTGCGTCTTGCCCGACTGCTCACCAACCCACACCTCGGAGCGGCCCTGGGCACCCCACGTCTGCACATACTCGATAGCGCCCGTGCCCTCGACCTTGAGCTTGGGCTCGATAACCGTAGCCTGAACCTCGTGCTTCTCGTAGGTGTTACGGCCATCCTTGACCGTCACCTTCTCGCCGCCCTCAAGTTCGCGGCTATCCCATTTGCCCTGTTTCACGCGCTTGCCGTCGACCTTCACCGACAGCTTTTCGCCCCCATGGCGCTTGAGCACGCTGTCATCGACGGCCAGCAGATCGCCTGCGTTGTAGGTGTCAGTCAAATCCTGTTCGTCGATGAGATTCTGCAGCGTAGAGCCCACGCGCACCGCGGTCTTCTGGCCGTTGAGCTCCACGTCCACACTGCGGTTGACGTAGCCCACGACGGCAGCGATAAACAGCACGAGCGCGCAACCCACGGCGATGAGCGCATAGGGCGGGCGAGACGAACGACGGGGCGTGCGGCTGTTGCCGATGCGAGCGCTGCGGTCGCTAAACCCACGGCTATGGTTGAGGTACATCGCGCCGGGCTTACGGCGACGCTTGCGCTGGCCGCTGGGCAGCTGCCCCAGGTCGCGGCGCGCCGTCGGACGCGCACCCGAACGCCCGTTTAAGTTGGATCCGTTTTGGCGCATGTGCCCTCCCCCATAAACACAGCAAGCCGGAGCAACAGGTCTCCGGCTTGCCTCCCATCATTTGGTACGTCGCTATTTTGTAGCTTTTGACGAGCCTCCGCTCGCCTTTTGGTATTCGTCCTTAAAGGCCTTGAACATGCCGCGCGTCTTGCCGAGCTGCTTGCCCAGTGCGCGACTGCCCTTGTCCACGGCGACCGATCCCTTGTCATCGAGCACCTTGGCGCCCTTCTTGACCTTATCGCCCACCACGACGCTTGCCTCGGCAGCCTTTGCGGCGGCGCCGCCCGAATACCCGAGCGACTTGACCTCGTCCGAGACGACCATCGCGCCGTTCTCGTAGCCGCGCAGCATCGTCGGCGGCACCTGCGTGTCACCAACCAAAACACTCGAAGCAGCACCGGCGGTCACATAGAATGCCTGCACGATGCCCGAGCGCGGCTTGAACTCAACGTCCGAGCAATAGCCCACGACGTCGCCCGATTCCGTGCGCACGTCCATACCGACCCAGATGATGCAATCGTCCAGGTTGATGTCGAGGCGCTTGGCCGCAGCGGTATCGTAGGTGCCCTTGACGTCGTCAACCGCGATGGCGCCCTCGTAGACACCAATGGCGTCGAGCGCTACGAATCGGTCGGGACGCTCGATCATACCCGCGATATCGGACTGGCGGACCATAAAGCCGACCACGCGCGTACCGCCCGGGGTAAAGACCGGAAAGTGAATCTTTCCGAGCTTTTTAGGGCTGCGCGGTGTGCCGTCCTTTTTGGTACGCTTGTCCTCGGTAGGCTTGCGATAGATCTTGGCGCCGACAAAATCCCCGGCGCGCATTATGCCTCGGTCGAGGGCTCCGCAGCCTCGGTATCAGCCTCGACGGCGTTCTCGACCACGACGTCGGCGGCAGGCGTCACGTTGCCGCCCGAAATGGCGTCGTTGAGCTGCTCGCGCAGCTGGTCCATGCGCTCGCGGGCCAGGTCGACCTTGGCGCGCAGGTCGTCGGTCTTGGCGTCGACCATCGGGCCAAAGTCATTCACCGCAGCACGGGCCTCCTCGGCGCTGTGCTCGTAGGTGTCGCGCATATTGTCCCAGGCGTCGTTGGCGATATCGGCAGCCATGGCGCGGGTCTCGGCGCCCGAGCGCGGGGCCAGAGCAACGCCGACAATAGCGCCGGCAGCGGCACCAAAAAGTGCGCCGGAGACAAAGCTGAAAGTCTTACCCATGATCATTCCTCTCCTGCGGGCACGTCGGTGCCCACCGTTTGAATGCTGTCCATTATACCCGCAGCGCATCACTTGCCGCTCCGCTCATCTGCGTACGGCAAAGGCGCAGGTACGTGATGGTGATAAACGCGTAGGCCTACTCCTGAGGCATAGCCGGCATGGTCACCGTGGCACCCGGGTCCTCGCCGGCGCCGTCCACGAGCGGCAGACCGCCCTCATGCGCAGGTCCTGCCGGAACCGTCGCAGCACCGCCAAAGACGGCAGCGGAGGCCTCGTGGTTCTCGGCAACCGCGCCCTCGGTATCGATCGCCACCTGGGGCTCGTCGTCAAAGTTGGGGACGCCCTGGGGCTCGGTGGGAACGGGCTCGGCGGTCACATCGGCAGCGGGCTCGGGGTCGACCGGCACATCGCCCTCGTCAGCGCCCTCGTCCTCGGCAGCATCTTCGCCGTTCGCAGCGGCGACGGCCTCGTGAGGATCCTTGCCCTCGGCCTCGGCGCGCATGCCCAGCACCAGGTTGCGCAGGCCCGCGACCGTGCCCTCCACGTCGGGGGCCGGCTGGTCGGCGTGCAGGTACGCCCAATCCATCATAAAGGTCGCTGAAGACAGCGCGCCGATGGCCAGTGCGTCGTCGGGGCACGAAAGCTCAACCTCAAAGACACGCTCATCGTGTTCGCTTACGCGGGTGCGGCCGCACGAGATGCTACCGGCAAGACCGGTCTCGTTCATGAGCTCGACCGTCACGTGCTCCAGCAGATGGCAAAGCTCGGTCTGGCCCATGCAGTCCTGGAACTCGCGACCCGAATCGCCCAGGCACAGGTGCTTGGCAATCGCGGGCACCAGGTAGTACACGCGCGCCGTGGCCTCGATGTCCTCCGAGGTCATGAGCGGCATGCCGGGGTTCACCAGCACATGCGCGCAGATCTTGTCCTCGCTGACGGTGACCTTAAGGATGTTGAACAGGCCTGCCATAACTCTCCCCTACTCTTCCTTGCCCTACTCGTCGCCGTCGTGCGGGTCCGCAGAACCCGCGCCCGACGCCGCCGGCTTCTCTGCCGAGGACTCGGAATCCTTCTTATCGGTTTCGGCCGGAGCGATCACGCGAATGAGCGAGATGCGCTGGCCACGCATCGACTGCACTTTAAACTTGTACCCCGCGACCTCAAACACCTCTCCGATGTCGGGCACCGAGTCGCAAAGCTCCAAAATCCAGCCGGCGATGGTCTCATAATCATCGCTTTCCTCGAGCGGCCAACCAAGCTCAATCGCGTCATCGCACGAAAAACGCCCATCAACGAGCCACTCGCGGCGCGAAAGGCGCGTGAGATACTTGTTGTCGGGGTCGAACTCGTCCTCGATCTCGCCGACAATCTCCTCGACGATGTCCTCGATGGTGATGATGCCGGCCGTGCCGCCGTACTCGTCCACGACCACCACGATCTGGTCGTGCGAGGTCTGCATCTCGGACAGCAGCGGCAGGATGTCCTTGGTGTCGGGCACAAAGGTGGCGTCGCGCAAAAAGCCGGCGATGGGCTGGTCGCCCTTGCCGTCGAGCGCGGGCTGAATCAGGTCCTTGATGTGCGCGATGCCGGCGACGTTGTCGGGATCCTCGTGATAGACGGGGATGCGGCTAAAGCCGGTCTGGCGCATGGTGGACAGCACGTCGGCGACCGTCTCGTCGTCCTCGCACATGGTGGTGTCCACGCGCGGCACCATGACCTCGCGGGCAACGGTGTCGCCCAGGTCGAAGATCTCGTGGATCATGCGCTTTTCCTCGTCGAGCAGGTCGTCCTGCTCCGAGACCATGTACTTGATCTCTTCTTCCGAGACGTTTTGGCGGTCGTCGGCGCTCTTGATGCGCAGGATGCGGGCCAGGCCGTCGGAGCAGGCACCGGTCAGCCACACGAGCGGACGGGCGATCTTTTGGAAAAATGACAACGGCCCCACGACCTGCTTTGACACGCCCTCGGCGTTGGCCAGGCCAATGCGCTTGGGCACGAGCTCGCCGATCACGATGGACACGAAGGCGACGGCAACAGTGATGATGACCGGCGCCAGGCCGCGCGCGATGGCGGAAAGCGGCGCGATGCCAAAGCTCATGAGCCACGTGGCAAGCGGGTCGGACAGGCTCGTCGAGGCGACGGCGGACGAGGCGAAGCCCACGAGCGTAATGGCAACCTGGATGGTGGCGAGCAGCTGGTCGGAGTCGGCAGCCAGCTTAATGGCGCGCTCGGCGCGCTTGTCGCCTTCCTCGGCATCGTGCTCCAGCACGGCGCGCTTGGCCGTGGTGAGCGCCATCTCGGACATAGAGAAGTAGCCGTTGATGAGGGTCAAAACGAGGGTGGTGATAAGGGAGATGGTTATGTCCATCGGGAGTTTCTCGAACCTCCAAGATTCGGGACGTCGGATTAAAACGTTGACGGCGGATACGGCAATTGCACCGGCACCCAAACAAGGACGCGGGCGCGCAGGCGTGGTCGCTAGATTACGAAGAGGATCACCGCCATGAACTGGAAGATGCTACCGGCGAGTACCCACAGGTGAAACACGCTGTGAAGATAGCGCACGTTTTTGGCGATATAGAACGGCACGCCCGCGGTGTAGCACACGCCGCCGACGGCGAGCAGGGCAAGTGCCACGGGGTTGAGCAGCGCCACAAGTTCGGGCAGCTTAAAGACAACGAGCCAGCCCATCAGCAGATAGACCAGGCCGCTTACCCAATGCGGCTGGCGCTCGCGTAGGAAGCACTCGAGGGCGATGCCGATGATGGCGATGGCCCATACGGCAAAGAACAGCGCAGGGCCGCCGTCGTTTGCGAGCGTGATAAGGCAAAACGGCGTATAGCTGCCGGCTATGAGCAGGTAGATGCAGCTGTGGTCGATGATGCGAAACACGCGCTTGGCGCGCGCGGGCTGAATCGCGTGGTAGAGCGTGGAGGCTAGGTATTCGAGAATAATGCTGACGCCATAGACAATCGCCGCGGTCATGTGGGCCGGGCCTCCGCCGCGCAGGGCAGCGAATACGATCAGGAGCACCAGGCCCGCGATACCCAGCAGGCAGCCGACACCATGGGTGACGGAGTTCATGATCTCCTCGCCCACCGTGTAGTGTGGAACGGCCGCGGTCTTGGGTCGCGGCTTAGAACTGTCGCTCGAATCGGACATGCCGGTTACATCCTCCAACGTAAAGAGTTCTCAACACTATATCAAAGCGTCTAGGTACGTGCGAAATTTGCACCATACGTGACCCTTTGTTTACCCATTCTTTGCTTGTTGACGCATCAACGGCGAACGTCCATAATGCGCTTGCATTAAATGTTGATGTATTAACATCTTATAGGAAAGCTTCTTATGTCTCAAAACGCACGTTCCCATCGAAAGCTCAAGATAGCCGGCATCGTTGCACTGGTGGTTGTCGTTGCGCTGCTCGGATTTGCCGGCAACTTTTTGTTTGACTTTGCCCTGAACCCCCAAGCGCCGTACACCATGAAGATGATGCAGGATAGCAAGAACGACAAAGAAGGTGAGCAGCCGGATGCCGAGGACACCGAGGCGCGGGCGTGGTTTAAAGAGAATCGCGAGAGCAGCAGCCTCACCGCAGATGACGGAACCGAGCTTGCCGCTTGGTATTTTGCTGCTTCGGAGAGCACGCACGACTACGCCGTCTGCCTGCATGGATATACCAACGAGCCCATCGGTATGGCCCGATACGTCAAGCGATTCCACGACCGCGGCATGAACGTACTCGCACCCGCCGCCCGCGCCCACGAGCGCTCCGGCGGCGACTATATCGGCATGGGCTGGCCCGAGCGCCTCGACATCGTCGCATGGATCGAGCGAATCGTTCAGGCTGACCCCGAGGCGCGCATCCTGGTCTTTGGCGAGTCGATGGGCGCGGCAACCGCCATGAACGTCGCGGGGGAATCTCTGCCCGCAAACGTGAAATGCATTATCGAGGACTGCGGTTATACGAGTGTTTGGGACGAGTTTTCTCTGCAGCTCAAGGACGTGTTCGGCCTGCCCAGCTTTCCCTTGCTCGATGTAGCAAACTTAGTGTGCAACGTGCGCGCAGGCTACGACTTTCATAAGGCGAGCAGTGTGGAGCAACTCGAACACGCGACAGTTCCCATGCTGTTTATCCACGGCGACCAGGACACCTTTGTACCGTACAGCATGCTCGACCAAAACTACGACGCGTGCGCCAGCAAGGTCAAGCAAAAGCTCACCGTCCATGGCGCCACCCACGCCAAGAGCGCGCAGGTCGACCCCGAACTCTACTGGAACACGGTCGACGACTTCCTCGACGAGTATTTTTAGGCAAATAGTACGGTTTACTGGTCTATCTGACCCCCTAGCACTTCCAAAAAGCCGCCCGTGGGCACTGTGCTCACGGGCGGCTTTTGCTAACGTTGCGCTACAAAAGCGCTTGATGTGTCCAATAGACAGGTGTTACTTGACCTCGATAAGCTCGTACTTGCTCGTGCCCAGGCCGATCTTCTCGGCATGCGCGATGCACGCGCGCCAGTCGGTGTCGGGATGCGTGATGCAGAAGGGATCCTTGGCCTGCTCGCCCTCAAAATGCTCGTGATTGTGCTCCATCTTGGCCGCGCTATCGGTGAGCTCGGTGTTGGGCAGCGGCTCGGACGCCATGACGGCATCGGCGCAGGCCTGGTCGATGGCGACCGGGTCGAAGCTCGCGAACATGCCGATATCGTTGACGATAGGCGTATCGTTTTCGGGATGGCAATCGCAGTTGGGGCTGATATCCATGGCGAGCGAGATATGGAAGCTCGGGCGGCCGTCGACAACGGCCTTCGTATACTCGGCGATCTTGCAGTTGAGCACGTCGGCCGCGGCCTCATAGCCGGGCTTGATGCAGTCCTGGTTGCATGCCGCAATGCAGCGTCCGCAGCCCACGCAGCGATCGTGGTCGATGGTGGCCACGTGCACCGTGCGGGTGTTGCCGTTGGCAAGCTCGCGCTCGCGGGTGCCGTCGAACGAGACAGCGTTGTGCGCGCAAATCTTTTCGCAGGCACGGCAGCCAACGCAGTGCTCGGTCGAGACGTTCGGCTTGCCGGCGGCATGCTGCTCCATCTTGCCGGCACGGCTGCCGCCTCCCATGCCCAGGTTCTTCATGGCGCCGCCAAAGCCGGCCTGCTCATGGCCCTTAAAGTGGGTGAGGCTGATCACGATATCGGCGTCCATGAGAGCCTGACCGATCTTGGCCTCGCGCACGTACTCGCCGCCCTCGACCGGGACGAGCGCCTCGTCGGTGCCCTTGAGGCCGTCGGCGATGATGATCTGGCAGCCCGTGGCATACGGGGTAAAGCCGTTCTGGTAGGCGGTATCGATGTGCTCGAGCGCGTTTTTGCGGCTACCCACATAGAGCGTATTGCAGTCGGTGAGGAAGGGCTTGCCTCCCAGCTCCTTCACGACATCCGCGACGGCGCGGGCGTAGTTGGGGCGCAAAAAGCTCAGGTTGCCCAGCTCGCCAAAGTGAATCTTGATGGCGACGAACTTGTTCTCAAAGTCGATCTGCTCAATTCCGGCGTGACGGATGAGGCGCTTGAGCTTGTCGAGCTGGCTCTCGCGAGCATGCGTGCGCAGGTTGGTGAAGTACACCTTAGCGGGTGCTGCGGGTGCAGTTGCGGTCATAGATCTATCCCCTCGGTCTATATGGCGTTACAGACATAAGAGGATGGTACCCGTTGAAGTAGGGTCGAAGTCAAGCACGGCCACTCATTGGGGACAGACTTAAATGAGTGCCGCCAGGTACGGAACCTAGTCATTGGGGACGTTCTTAAATGACTACTCTTGGACTTTGAGTGCCTCGGCCAGGCCCACACGTTTGATGGAACGCATGTGCAACAGCGCCACGACCAGGTAGGTCACAAAGCCAATGCCCACGCACGCCGCCATGGACCAAGCGGGCACGTAGATCTCGATATTGCCGTTGTAGGCGAGCAGCATCGAGCGGAAGATGGCCGTGAGCGAGCCAATAATGACCGGCAGGCTCAGCACGAGTGACGCTGCCACGCACAACGTGATCGAGCGGATGTACAGATGCGAGATCTCGCTATCGCGATAGCCAAAGACTTTCATGTAGCTGATCGAACGGGCGCTGTGGTCGATCACCGCCTTGGTCAGCAGGTACATAAACAGCAGGAAGATAAACACCGCGAGCCCGACCATCATGCCGATCATTTTGCTCATCATGCCGATGAACTGGTCGCCCACGGCGCGCATGTCGTCGGGCGTGGTGTCGCCGGCAAAGTAGCGCGAATCAAGGTCGAGCTTCTCATCGCTCACATAGCCGTTGAAGTAGGCCGCATCGTTGCCAAAGAGCTCGTTAAAGTCATCGATACTCATATAGATATTCATGTCCGACTTGGAGCCCCAGGCACAGTCCTTGCCCGCATACTCAAGGGAATAATTCTCGCCCTCATACTTGTCGCCGAGCGTGACGTTCTGGCCCTCGCTCCAGCCAAACTTGTCGAGCAAGCCACCGCCAAAGACGACGCGTCCGTCGCCGACGTCCAGCCCTTTCCAGTAGCGCGAATCGGGCGAGATGCCGTAGACAGAAATCGTCTCCTCGCCATTACCATCGCCGCGGTCGTATTGCAGTTGGTAAACGGCATATTTCTCGGCCTGCGCGATTGCGCCCGCGCCGTTGTCAATCGTGTTGACCGGGTGAATGTCGTCGTTGTCGGTGTCGATCTTAGAGGCCTTGTCAATCAGGTCGATAGCCTCGTCGCGGTTGCAGCCGAGGATATCGGCAAGGTCATCGAGGCGCGCATAAAGCGCATCCTTCTTGTCCTGGACCTTGGCAAGCGCATCCTGCGCCGCAGTCAGGCTCTCGGCAGACGGAGATGCGGTCGCGGCATCGGCTGCCGTCTGCGCCGCATCGGCCGCGTCGTCAAGCTCGTCATCGGCATCTTGGGCGGCAGAAAGCAGCGCGCCGTCAACCGACTGCAAGCACTCGAGTGCCGACCACTGCTCGCGCTCCTCGGCAGTGCCCTCGAGCTCCAGCGGCGCCTTGAGCGTGTACTGGTGCTCGGCGACCAGGCTTGTCTCGAGGTTGTCCGCGTAGTGCGTCATCGTGGGCAGAATCGCCAGGCCAAAGAGCAGCAGCAGCGAGGCAAACGCAATGCCCACGAAGAGCGTGGCGAAGTTGCCCAGGTTGCGCAGGAAGATACGCAGGCGGAAGCGCGAGACAAAGCCCATGCGCTCCGGCAGCTGCAGGCCGCGCTTGGTGCCCGATTTGCCACTCGTCTCGTGACGAAGGAACTGCAACGGCGTCTTGCCCATTTTGCGAAGCAGGCCCACCAGCGTGATGAGGATGAGCGCGGCGGCGGGAACCACGGCGCACTTCACAAAGATCTCCCAGCTCCAGTACACCTGGAAGGGCGGCAGGCTGTACGAACCGTAATAGAGGCTGCGCATGGGCTCGGTAAAGAACACAACGCCGAGCGCAGTGCCCAAAAGCGCCGCGACCACGCCCACGATGGCGGGAAGTGCCAGGTAGTGCAGCACGATCTCGCGACGGCGATAACCGCTGGCGAGCAGCGTGCCGATGATGGCGCTCTCCTCCTCGATGGTGGCGTCGGTAAGGACCACAAAGACGAACGCCATGATCACGATGATGATGTCGAGCAGCGTCATCCACATCATGGAGTCGCCGTCTACGTCGTCGCGCGCGTAGCCAATGCCCTGGTTGGAATCGGCATCGACCAGATCGTCCACGCGCGCATCGGCATCGGTCAGCGCCTCGACCATATCCTGCTCCGCATCGATGCGATCCGCGGTGGGGAGGTCGCGATCGGCAAAGGTGAAGGAGTAGGTGTAGGCGGGTGCGCCGCCGGCATCTTCGAGCGCGGCAAAGCCGCCATCGGTGACCTCGGCCACGCCGTACGTGATGGTGTTCACCGTAAAGTCCGAATTGTTGAGGAACAGCGCCTGGCTATCGGGCTGGGTCATGATGCCGCAAATGGTGTAGGTGCGACCCTCGAGCTCGACTTTATCGCCCACGGACAGGTTGTTATTGGTGGCAAAGACACGGTCGATGGCCACCTCGTCATCCGCCTTGGGTTCCTTGCCCTCACAGTAGGACGCGATATCGACCTTGGTGCGGTGCGCATAGGTGCGCAGCGTGCGCTTGGTGCCGTCGTCGCCGGCGGTCTTTTTGATGATGGCGTCGATGGAGAAATTCTTGTAGAGTGTGACGCCGCCGACGTCGCCGGCTGCATCCTCGGCGGCCTTGAGTTGATCGTCGGTAGCCTCGAAGGAGGTGGTCACGCGGCCGTCCTCAATCGCGTACGCATCGCGCATGTCATCGATAAGGCAGCCGATGGAATGCGCTGCGAGCAAAAATCCCGAGGTGAGAGCGATGCTTCCGCACATAAGCAAAAAGATGCCCAGGTACTTGCCGATATTGCGGCGCAGCTCGCGCGGGAGACGTTTTGCGAGAGGTGTCATGGCGCCGCCTACCAATCGAGCTCGGCGGCCGCGACGGGCGACTCGTTGAGCTCATCCTCGACGATGCGTCCGTCGCGCAGGCGCAGCACGCGGTTGGCCATGCGGGCGATGGCGGCGTTGTGCGTGACGATGATGATGGTGCAGCCGTACTCGTGATTGACATCCTCCATGAGCTGCAAGATTTCCT
>ERZ827104.3039-NODE-3039-length-12246-cov-2.805266_pt1 | contig 12246 bp, 12 predicted proteins | sample MGYA00519781_ERZ827104 | MGnify/ENA primary metagenome ERZ827104 (study PRJEB31778, sample SAMEA3449257) | human gut metagenome | biome: human gut; feature: human-associated habitat; material: faeces | place: United Kingdom | collected 2010/2012 ... | reverse complement strand
GCGGAGGTGCAGGTGATCCTCTGCTTTGACCTGCCCAAGGGACGCACTGCCCGGGAAGCCTATGAAAAGGCCTATGCGGAAGAAGTGCCCATGGTGGATCTGGCGATCAGTCCCTACGGCTGTGAGCTGGCGATGAGCGGTGTGGATATTGTGGTGGATGCCATCTTCGGCACCGGCTTCCATGGAGAGCTGCCTGCCCGGGCAAAGGCTGCCTGCAAGATGATCAATTCCGCCATCGCCGCGGTATTTGCGCTGGATCTGCCCAGCGGCGTGGAAACAGACAGCTTCCGGTCGGATGCCGACTGCGTCCGGGCGGATTTTACCGTGGTGTTTGACAGCCTGAAGCCATCGCATATCATGCCGCTGACCGCCAAGCTCTGCGGCAACATCTGCATTGTGGACATTGGCATTCCGTCCGAGTTCAAGGAGAACCTGACCTATCGCTATGCGCTGGTCAATGAGGCACTGGCGTCCTCCTTCCTGCCGGTGCGGGCGCTGGACAGCAACAAGCATGACCATGGCTATCTGCTGCTCATAGCGGGCAGCCGGGACTACATCGGAGCGGCAGTGATGGCGTCCGAGGGTGCCAAGCGCAGCGGAGTGGGCTATGTATGCGTGGCTTCGGTGGACGAGGTCTGCCGCACGGTGGCCTCCAAGAGCCCGGAATGCGTCTTTCTTCGCCTGGACGAGAATGAAAACGGACGCATGGATCTGCTCTCCTTCGGGCGGCTCCAGAAGGCCATGGAACGGGCCACCGCCATCTGCATCGGGCCGGGTCTGGGCATTGATGATGATACCCGGGCGCTGTTTGCCTCGGTGCTGGAAAACGCCAAATGCCCGGTGATCATCGACGCTGACGGCATAAATATTCTGTCCGAGAATATAAATGTTCTGGATAGTGTGACTGTGCCGGTGGTTCTGACTCCGCACATCGGGGAGATGGCCCGTCTGCTGGCAGTGGACAGCCAGAGCATTCTGAATGACCGCTATGAGCTGGTGGGCAACTTTGCCAAGCGCTATGGTGTCACAGTGGTCTGCAAGGGCTATCGTACCTTTACGGCACCCGCTGCCATGGGCGCCTATATGAACACCACCGGCAACGCCGGCCTTGCCAAGGCGGGCAGCGGAGATCTGCTCAGCGGCATCATCGGTGCCTTGCTGGCACAGGGCCTTGCGCCGGAAAAGGCAGCGTCTGCCGGGGTATATTATCATGGCAAGGCAGCGGATCTCTGCCAGGCAGAGCTGGGGCAGATGTATATGCAGCCCATGGATGTGGCACACTATCTCTCGAAGGCTTATCCCAAACTATAAGAGAGAACAGGGTGTTGGATTTGAAACGAATATTTGCCGGAGTGCTGGCGGTCTGTCTGCTCAGCGGCTGTACCGCACGGGAGCAGGATCAGGAGCTGCTGGAACAGAGCCTGAATACACCGTTTGAAACCACGGCGCATCTGCAGTATCAGGGGGTGGATGCCCGGATGACCATCCAGGGGGATGGGGCAGCCCGGAGCTATACCCTCAGCTTTACCGAACCGGCTTCGCTGGCAGATGTGGCGATGGTATTCACCGAGGACAAGGTCACCGTGCAGTACCAGGATCTGTCGGTATCTGTAAAGCCGGAAACCTTGACAGATGGAATGGCTGGGGATATTCTGATGGATACGCTCCAGACAGCGCTGGGAAGCGGGAATGTGGAGCTGTCCCGGCAGGACGGGGTATTGACCGTCAAGGGCAAGCTGGACAGCGGCGGCAATTTTGAGCTGCGGCTGGACAGCCAGACCGGGAATTTTCTCTCCCTTGCCATGCCCGAGAGTGACTTCTATATGGAGTTCTCGGGGTTTGAGTTCTACCGCTGAGCCGGGGGAGAACCATATAGCAGAACAGAAGCCGTCCGGGGATTCCCGGCGGCTTTTTTGCATGAAAAAGAGGCCTGCCCCGTTCAGGGGAACAGACCTCTTTGTGTTCGATCGGAAACGGATCAGCGATGGTATTCCATCATCATCTTGGCGCACTTGTTTACATCGCCGCAGCCGAGAGTGATCACCAGGTCGCCGGGCTTTGCGTGGTTCATCACATATTCTGTGATCTCCTCGAAAGTATTAAACCACACACTGCCGGGGATCTTGTCTGCCAGGTCCTTGGTGTAGACGCCGTAGGTATTGACCTCACGGCTGCCCATGATCTCGGACATTACCACATGGTCGGCAATGGGGAGCACCCGTGCGAAATCGTCCATGAGCATCTTGGTGCGGGAGTAGGTGAAAGGCTGGAACACCGCCCAGACTTCATTATAGTGCATGGTCTTGGCAGCCTGGAGGGTCACTTCCAGTTCCCTGGGATGGTGGGCATAGTCATCGACGATGGTGATGCCCATATTCTCGCCGTGGATCTCAAAGCGGCGCTTGGCTCCGTGGAAGCCCTCCAGCTCCCGGGCAAACTCCTCCGGAGTCACGCCCTGCTCAAAGCAGGCTGCCGCAGCCGCCAGCGAATTGGAAACATTGTGAACGCCGGGGATATTGAGCACTACCTCAGTGAGTTTTCTGCCGCAGCTCATCAGATCATAGACGGTGCGACCCTCGGATACCCGGATATTCTCGGGGTAGTAATCAGCCTCAGATGTGTACCCGAAGGTGATGATCCGCACCGGCAGGCCTTCTACGGCCTTCATGGTGTTGGCATCATCCAGGTTGGCGATGATCGCCTTGGAAGCCTTGGAAGCAAACCGCCGGAAGGAGGCGATGATATTTTCCAGGGTACCGAAGTAATCCAGATGGTCGGCATCCACATTGAGAATCACGGCATAGCCTGGCGCAATGTGCTGATAGTGGTCACTGAACTCGCAGGCTTCGCAGACCATGATCTCACTCTGACCGGCCCGTCCGCTGCCGCCGATAATGGGCAGCTTGCCGCCGATCACCGCTGTGGGGTCCATGCCGGCGCCCATCAGTACCTGGGTGATCATCGAGGTGGTTGTGGTCTTGCCGTGGGTGCCGCTGACCGCAATGCAGTCCGCATAGTTTTCGGACAGCAGACCCAGCAGTTCCGCCCGTTCCAGCATGGGGACACCGCTGGCCTTGGCTGCTACCAGCTCAGGATTATCCGGCAGGATTGCGGCAGTGTAGACGATGAGATCAGCGCCTTCAATGTTCTCCGGCTTCTGTCCGATGGCGACGGAGATCCCCAGCTTCCGCTCCGCGTCGACGGTATCGGTGGGGTTGTTGTCCGAGCCGGTGATGTGATAGCCGGCTGCGGCCAGGATCTGCACCAGCGGATACATACCGCTGCCGCCGATGCCAATAAAATGAATATGCTGCTTCCCCTTGAGGATATTGGTATCAGAAACTGTGTTCATCGCAAACAAGACCTCCGCGTCCCGGAGCTGACTCCGGTTTGGTATGATTATGATTCTTTGACTAATTATACCCTATTATAGCGCAAATTCCAAATGAATAATCGCCAAAACCAGGGAAGAATCGCCCTGATTTTGTCAAAATCCCGTCAGAGTGTCGGATTTGGCCCGATTTTGTCAGGTTTCTGGCGATCCGCTCTTTCTAACATCTTATTCCAGATCCGAAAAAAGGGTTCCTTTTCCAGATCCCGGGCAGAATCCTGCCCGTTTGGAAATAAAACAGACGGCGAACCAAATCCGCCGTCTGTCGGTATGCCGGGGATCAGTCCTCCCAGGCGAGGGTGCGGGAAACTGCCTTTTCCCAGCCATGCAGCAGTCTGCTGCGGGTTTCATCGTCCATAGCGGGCTCAAAGGTGCGGTCGATCTGGACATTCTGCCGCAGCTCATCCAGGCCGCTCCAGAATCCCACAGCCAGGCCTGCCAGATAGGCGGCGCCCAGGGCGGTGGATTCGGCACTGCGGGGCCGGGTGACCGGGCAGCCGATAATATCCGACTGGAACTGCATCAGGAAGTTATTGGCGCTGGCACCGCCGTCTGCCCGCAGGGAAGTGATGGCTGCGCCGGTATCCTGGATCATGGCGTCCAGCACATCCTTGGTCTGGTAGGCGATGGATTCCAGCGAAGCCCGGATGATATGGCTGCGATTGCTGCCGCGGGTCAGGCCGAAGATGGCACCCCGGGCGTACATATCCCAGTGGGGAGCGCCGAACCCGGTAAAGGCCGGAACCACATAGACTCCGCCGTTATCCTCCACCGAAGTGGCAAAGTATTCCGAATCCTTGGCAGAGATGATGAAGCGCATCTCGTCCCGGAGCCACTGTACCACTGCGCCGCCCACAAAAACGCTGCCCTCCAGCGCATAGCTGACTGTGCCGTTCAGTCCGATGGCGATGGTGGAAACCAGACCGTTCCTGGAGATGCAGAGCTCCGAACCGGTGTTCATCAGCAGGAAACAGCCGGTGCCGTAGGTGTTCTTGGCGTCACCCTTATCGAAGCAGGTCTGTCCGAACAGGGCTGCCTGCTGGTCGCCCGCTACACCGGCGATGGGCACCGGTACGCCGCTGAGGTTGACAGTCCCGTAGATCTCGCTGGAATTTCGTACTTCCGGGAGCATACAGGCGGGAATGTCCAGAATATCCAGGATATGCTGGTCCCAGCAGAGGGTGCGGATGTTGTAGAGCATGGTACGGGAAGCATTGGTATAGTCGGTGATGTGCACTGCACCGCCGGTCATCTTCCAGATCAGCCAGCTGTCCACGGTGCCGAACAGAATTTCGCCTTTTTCCGCCCGTTCCCGCAGGCCGGGAACATGGTCGAGAATCCATTTGATCTTGGTGCCGGAGAAGTAGGCGTCGATCAGCAGACCGGTGTTCTCCCGGATGTACTCCTCATGGCCCGCCGCCTTGAGTTCCTCACAGATCTCCGCGGTACGGCGGCACTGCCAGACAATGGCGTTGTAAACCGGGCGTCCGGTGTCCTTTTCCCAGAGGATGGTGGTCTCCCGCTGGTTGGAGATGCCGATACCGGCGATCTCATCCGGGGAGAGGTCGCCCTTTGCCATCACTTCCGCCAGTACCCCGGACTGGGAAGCATAGATCTCCAGGGGGTCCTGCTCCACATAGCCGGGACGGGGATAGATCTGGGTCAGTTCCTTCTGAGCAGAGGCAATGATGTTTCCCTCGTGATCGAATACCATGGCCCGGGAACTGGTTGTGCCCTGATCCAGAGCGATAATATACTTCTTCATGTTCTTGCTCCTTGCTGATGGATTTGGATATTTTTTCTCTGAATGCTATATAATAGCACAGCTGTTTCTGTCCGGTCAGAGCCGCAGACGGACCGGCAGATTTTTTGGCGTATTGTACCACAGAACGCCAGCGGCGGGGAAAAGAGCCATAATATGGCACAATAGCCATCTTTATCAGCTATTATACTCCACCCGCAGAGAAATGCCAAGTATTGCGCAAAAGGGGCTGAATGATCCATGCGTCGCCGATTCTTTCACAGCCGGAAACCGCTTTCACCCGGCAGCCGGGTGATCTTGTTCCTCACCGGGCTGATCGTTTCCATCTTTCTGCTGGATCTGCGGGTGCGTCCGTATATCCAGAGCATCTCCTCCTATCAGGCCCAGATCTATGGCACCCGGGTCATCAATGACGCCATCTATGAGGAACTTGCCAAGGATAATGTCCGCTATGACAACCTGGTCACCCTGACCCAGAATGCCCAGGGGGAGATCACCTCGCTGCAGACCGACATGGTGGCGCTGGGGCGGCTCCGGAGCCGGGTGACCGATGCGGTACTGCAGGAGATCGATGAGATGGGCAAGCAGGACATCTATCTTTCGATGGGTACGCTGTCCGGGGTACAGCTGCTGTCCGGACGGGGACCGGATCTCAACCTCAAGGTGGTGCCGTCCGGCTACATGACCAGCGAGATCGAAAACCGCTTTGATTCCGCCGGCATCAACCAGACCCGGCACCAGATCATGCTGAAGATGGATATGCGGGTACTGGCGATTATTCCGGGCTATACGGTGGCTACGGATATTCATACCGAATACTGTCTGGCGGAAACGGTGATTGTGGGCACTGTGCCGGATACCTTCCTGGATCTGGCGGACAGTGGCGATACCCGGCAGATCTACGACCTCACCGCTCTGCAGAACCTGGGGAATGAGGAGTAAAGCTGCCGAAGAATGCGGCGGGAACTCATGGAAATTTTGCATGCGGTGTGGTATAATAACCTCTGAGTGGCATTCTCTGGTCCAGGCATGGGCTGGAACCTGCCAAAACCATTGCAGAAAGCATTCGGAGGTTCAGCTATGAGTGATGAGATTCTCAAGAAGATCATAGAACTCACCAAAACAGTTGAAAAATACAATTACCAGTATTATGTTCTGGATGATCCGCTGGTACCGGATTATGAATACGACCGCATCAACCATGAACTCATGGACCTGGAAAAGCAGTACCCCCAGTATATCCAGCCCAACAGCCCGTCTTTCCGGATCGGCGGGGCGGGGGAGCTCACCCTCATGCCCAACTCCCTGGACCTGACCCACGGGCCCTGGACCAGGGAGGACCTGGAGGAGATGTGGGAGTCGATGCAGGCCGTCCTCCCAAAGGACGCCTTTCGGGACTTTCGGAGCTATGTGCCCTTTACGGACGGCGAGGGGGAGACGGTGGCCTATGTGCTGCCCGCCGACCCCGGGGGGAGCCAGTGGGAGATCTGCCTGGACCCGGCGGACATGGGGGACCGGGACTATTTTCTGGAGACCGTGCTCCACGAGTACTGCCACTACCTCACCCTGAACCACCGTCAGGCGGACTATCGGGGGGAGCCCACAGTGGAGACCTACTGCGAGGACGGAATGGTCAGCCGGGAGGGGTCCTATCTGGACGACTTCTGCCAGCGGTTCTGGACCGGCTACCTGGATGACCGGCTGGCGGATCTGGACAGCTATAACTTCTTCCTGCGGCATGAGGAGGATTTCGTCAGCAGCTACGCCTCCACCGACCCGTCGGAGGACATCAGCGAGAGCTTCGCCTTCTTCGTGCTGTGGGACGTGCCGGAGTCGGAGGCGGTGTGGGCGGAGAAGCTGCGGTTTTTCCTGGACTACCCGGAGCTGACGGAGTTCCGCCGCCAGGTGCGGGAGAACCTGGGGCTGGAGCAGCCGGAGCAGGCGGCATAAATGCAGGATGCCCGGAGGCACACGTGCCTCCGGGCATATTTTATGGGGCGGCGGGAGAGATCAGGCGGGGCTGCGGCGGAACACGTGGAGGTCAAAGCCCACCTGGGTGGTGAGCCGCTTCAGAGCGGACAGGGCCTCCACCCCCTCCCGGGGAGTCTTCCAGCAGTAGGGGGTCATCTGGAACAGGGCCCGGATGTCCTCCGGGCAGTCCAGAGTGATCTCATACCGCACCGGGACGATGCGCTGATAGGAAAAGCCTGTATAGGGAGTTTCCTTGACGGGGTTTTCGTAGGGCTGGGAATAGAGGACCTGCTTCATCTCCCAGAGGTGCCGGGCGGAGGGGACCACATAGAGGAAGGTGCCGCCCGGCCGCAGGACCCTGGCGAACTCCTCCGCGGACAGGGGGGAGAACACATTGGTCAGCAGGTCCGCCGAGGCGTCCGCCAGGGGCAGGCGGTAGGCGGAGGCCACTGCGAATTCCCCCTCCGGAAGCCGCTTGGCGGCCCGGCGCAGGGCGTATTTGGAGATATCGATCCCCGCTGCCCGGGGCCGGTGTCCGGCCCGCTCCAGCGCCCGGAACATCCCCGCTGTGTAGTAGCCCTCCCCACAGCCGCTGTCCAGCAGGACGGGGCCCTCCAGGTGGGCGGAAGCCTCCAGGACCAGCTCCTCCAGGGCCTGGCGCAGCGGGGCGTAGTAGCCGCGCTCCAGAAAAGCGGCCCGGGCGGCCACCATCTCCCGGTCGTCCCCCGGCGCCTTGGAGTGCATCCGGTTGGGGGGCAGGAGGTGGACGTAACCCGCCGCCGCCCGATCAAAGCTGTGGCGGGCGGGACAGATGCAGCCCCTCTCCTCCTGCGTCAGAGGGCTGCCGCACAGGGGGCAGCGGAACAAACTGGGCCCGTTCACAGCAGAGCGCGGATGTAGTCCAGCCCGGCCTTGGCCGCGTCGGCAGGGGGATTGGCACGGAACTCAAAGACCAGATAGTCCTGGAATCCGGTCTCCTTCAGGGCCTGGATCAACAGCGGAAAATCAAAGTGCCTGCCGTCTGGGGCCATGCGGTCCACATCGGAGATGTCCACCTGTCCGATGAGGTCGCCCGCCTTCAGCAGCCCTTGGTAGAAATCCGTCTCCCCGTTGGTGTGGAGATGGATGGAGTCCACCTGGAGCCGGAGGGCAGGGGAGCGGAAGGAGCGGATGAACTCCGCGGTCTCGGACAGGGAGCAGTAGGCGTCGGAGTCGATGCGGCTGATGGCCTCGAAGGCCACCTGGATGCCCAGCTGTTCCGCGCGGGCCAGGATGGACTCCATGCTGGAGCGGAACAGAGGCTCATAGGCCTCGCGGCCGCCGGCATCCCGGGTCCAGCCCCGGATGGCGCCTACGATCAGCTTGGCGCCCCCCAGCTGGGCACACAGCTCCGCGTGGGACAGCATCCGGTCCACCGCGGCCTGGCGCCGCTCCTGGTCCGCCAGGCCCAGGCCCAGGCCGTCTACGGTGTAGATCCGTCCCGTAGCCAGTCCCGATGCGGTCAGGCCGTACTCTCCCAGCACGCGGCGGACATAGGCGGCATCCAGCTCGCCGGGGCGGTTGACCGTCAGGGAGAGGGCGTCATAGCCCAGCTCCGCCGCCCGGCGGGCGCAGTCCTCCAAAGGCCCCATCAGGGGGGCGGTGTTGCTCTCAAAGGTGCCGTCTGCCCAGACGGCGCTGGTCTTCATTCCCATAGGTATCTCCTGTTCCGGGGGCAAGTCCCCCTGCATGTGTGATGGTTTATTATAGCACCGGGGCCGGCCGGGGTCAATTCCCGGCCGGGAAAGAGAGCGGCTCCGCGGGAGCGGACAGGGCCTGATGCCCTCATCGAGCCGGACGGCGGGCGCACGATGTGCGCCCCTGCGCAAAAGCCGAAGATATCTCGCAGGGGCAGCCCCCGGAGCTGCCCTCAAAGCCTTCCCCCCTGGGTGGGGAAGGTGTCACGGCGGATGCCGCGACGGATGAGGGTGGTGTCCCCTGCCGGTCCAATCAACACTCCGCTGAGTCCGATCAGGGGCGGGGCGGCTCCCCGCCCCTGTACAGGAAACGGAAAACCCCGCCTGCGTTTCATACAGGCGGGGCTAGCGGCGGGTCAGCGGGGTTCATAGGCCAGCTCGGCGATCCCGTTGCTGTGGGCGGCGGAGACCAGACGCAGGTCCTGCTGGGGCAGCCCGCGGGAAAAGAGGGGGATGCCCTCCCCCAGGATCACGGGGATCACAGAGACCACATACCGGTCGATGGCGTTTTTCCGGATCAGCTGGGCGGCCGTGTCGGCGCCGCCGCAGATCCAGATGTCCCGCCCGGCGGGCTCCCGCTTCAGCTGTTCCACCAACTGGTGGGCCGGACCGCTGAAAGCCTGGATCTTCTCCGTCTGGGGAGGGAGGGGGCGGTGGGTGAGCACATAGCAGTCCAATCCCCGGTAGGGCCAGCTGTCGGGAGAGAGCTGGGTGACCACCTGGTGGTAGGTGGTCCAGCCCATGGCCACGGTGTCCACTGTGGAGAGAAAGGCGGGGTAGGTCCCCGGGTCCGGGTCATCAGGGTCCTGGCCGGCCAGCCAGGAGACATCCCCGTCCGGGCGGGCCAGGCAGCCGTCCAGGCTCATGGAGATGTAGAGGACGGTGCGGCGCATCACAGGCCCTCCATCATGTTGACCCGGAGGTATCCCTCATCCACGTTGACCTCCGCGATGAACTGGTCCACCGCGGGGATCATCAGCTCCCGGGCGCCGCCGCGGACTACATACACATTGTTGGCGGGCAGGGTGAGAATGTCCGCGATCTGTCCCAGCACCGCGCCGCTGGCGGCGTCCCGGACCTCCATTCCCATCAGGTCAGCCAGGAAAAAGCTGCCCTCCGGGAGCTGGACATCCTTCCGGTCGATGTACAGCACGGCGTTGCGCATGGCCAGAGCACTGTTGACATCGGTGACGCCCTGCAGCTTCAGGATGACCATGTTTTTGTGGACCCGGGCCCGCTCCACCTGGATGGGCCAGTGGGAGCTGTCCACATAGAGGGTCTTGAACTGGCAGAGAAAGTCCGGGGAGTCCGCCCAGGGCTGTACCCGCACCTCGCCCATAATGCCGTGGACGTTGGTGATCTTTCCGACCTCCAGATACTGTTCTTTCATGGGGATTCTCCTTTCCTCCGGGGTAAGACAATGGCGCAGGATCTCCCTGCGCCATAACTGTCTAGTCGACGATCTCGACGGAGACACGCTGACCGGTGCGCTGGGCCACGGAGCGGATCAGGGTGCGGATCTCCTTGGCGATGCGGCCCTGACGGCCGATCACCTTCCCCATATCCTCCGGAGCCACACGGAGCTCCAGCACGGTCTCGCCGTCGCTCTCATGCTGGGTGACAGACACCTGATCGGGGTGGTCCACCAGATTCTGGGCGACATAGGTCAAAAGCTCTTTCATTTGCCTGACAGACCTCCAGCCTTACAGCGCGCCGGCCTTTTTCAGAAGGGAGCGGACGGTGTCGGTGGGCTGAGCACCGGTCTTGATCCAGGCCTGAGCCCGCTCGGCGTCCACCTTCAGCTCGGCGGGGGTGGTCAGAGGGTTGTAGGTGCCGATCTCCTCGATGAAACGGCCGTCACGGGGATAGCGGGAATCCGCCACCACGATACGGTAGAAGGGAGCCTTCTTCGCGCCCATGCGGCGCAGTCTGATTTTAACCATTTATATTCACCTCCAAAAATTTCTTGCGTATATGGAAAACACCGAAGTGTTTGCCAGCGTTCAAAATTGGGCCAGCAGCCCGAACAGGAGAAAGGATGCCCCCAGCAGGCGGGGGAACCATAGGGCCCGCGCTCCCCACTGGATGGAGATGTTTACCGGGACCACCGGGTGGAGAACGAAGCCGGCCCCCACCAGAAGAAAGGCCAGACGGCCCACAATGGGGAGATGGAGCAGGGCTGACAGGATGGATGAGATAACGATGACCAGGAAGCTGGCAAGCATCTGATCGAAAAAGGTCCACTTTTTCATGGTCCGAGCTCCTTTCTGCCGTCGGGGAGTCAGAAGGGGAGGCCGGGCATCTTGCCGCCCAGCATGCCCTTGCCGCCCTTTTTGCCCATCAGGCGGCGCATGGACTTGGGCATCTTGCCGCCGGCGAACTGCTTGGTCATGGCCTGCATCATCTCGAACTGCTTCAGCAGCCGGTTGATGTCCACCACCTGGGTGCCGGACCCGGCGGCGATGCGCCGCTTGCGGCTGGAGTTGAGCACATTGGGATTTTCCCGCTCATAGGGGGTCATGGAAAGGATGATGGCCTCCATCCGCCCCAGCAGGGACTCGTCCATGGAGGCCCCCTCCAGATCGGAGGCCTTGACGCCGGGGAGCATCCCGGCGATCTCGGACAGGGAGCCCATATTCTTCAGCTGAGCCATCTGCTCATAGAAATCGGTCAGCGTGAATTTGTTTTTCCGCAGCTTCTCTTGGAACTCCAGGGCCTTCTGCCTGTCGAAGTTCTGCTCCGCCTTCTCGATGAGGGAGAGCATGTCGCCCATGCCCAGGATACGGCTGGCCATCCGGTCAGGGTGGAAGACCTCGATCTGGTCCAGCTTTTCCCCCACACCCACGAACTTGATGGGCTTGCCGGTGACTGCCTTAATGGAGAGGGCCGCGCCGCCCCGGGCGTCTCCGTCCAGCTTGGTGAGCATGACGCCGTCGATGTCCAGTGCGTCGTCAAAGGCCTTGGCCGCGTTCACTGCGTCCTGGCCGATCATGGCGTCCACCACCAGCAGGATCTCCGTGGGCTCCACGGCGGCCTTGATGCGCTTGAGCTCGTCCATCAGCTCCTCGTCCACATGGAGCCGGCCGGCGGTGTCCAGGAACACCATGTCGTTGCCGTGCTGCCTGGCGTGCTCGATGGCGGCTCTGGCGATGTCCACCGGGTCGGTCTGACCCATCTGGAACACCGGGATGTCCAGCTGTCCGCCCACCACCTCCAGCTGCTTGATGGCGGCGGGGCGGTAGATATCGCAGGCGGCCAGCAGGGGCCGCTTGCCGTTCTGACGCTTCATCAGGCCGGCCAGCTTGGCGCCGTTGGTGGTCTTGCCCGCACCCTGAAGGCCCACCAGCATCACCACCGTGGGGGGCTTGGAGGAGATCTCCAGCTTG
>ERZ827104.3034-NODE-3034-length-12254-cov-19.110255_pt1 | contig 12254 bp, 16 predicted proteins | sample MGYA00519781_ERZ827104 | MGnify/ENA primary metagenome ERZ827104 (study PRJEB31778, sample SAMEA3449257) | human gut metagenome | biome: human gut; feature: human-associated habitat; material: faeces | place: United Kingdom | collected 2010/2012 ... | reverse complement strand
ACCCGTACGTCAGTTTAGCAAACTGGTGGTTTCAGCCACTCACCCAAACTTCCTTCTTTTCAGAAGCGTTATCTCTCAAACGCGGTGCAAAGATAAGGGGATAAATTGAATTATGCAAACATTTTGCTCTTTTTTTAGATATATTTTTTTGATGGAAGTAATAAGATGCTGATAGTGAAGTGCTAATGGACGGAATTAATTTTTCCCCAAAAATCCAAACATTCTTTAGCCACCTTATTGGGCAATGGTATTTTTTTGATATATTCAATGCTGTCGGCGGATAATTGAGAAATTTGGGTTAGCTAATAAACTATCTAGTTTATTATAAATGTCATTTTCTTCAGGGTATACGTTGATGATAGGATGAAGTCTGTCTTTGCCTAATAAGTTGTAATGTTCCTCTTCTGCACCTCCTACAACTATAATTCCTTTGCTCATGGCATATAATGCATTTTAATCCCAGGGGATAAGAATAAAGTTGATCTAACATTATATCGCACCCGTCCATAAAATATTCACATTCGTCATACGGGGTGAAAACGGTTTGTTGTTTGATTTCGCATGCAGATGGATGTCTGTAATATAATTTATAGAGGGAGCTATAAAGCCTCAACATCTCCAGTGGAGTCGCGGGGGTGGAAAGCCGACCCTTCTCTACTTCTACCATAGAGGACATAAGTAGCTGAAAAGCGAAAATGGATTAGAAATTTTCATTCTAATCCATTTTCGCTTTTGGAGGTTCCTGGCGGATTTTAAACTGCCAAGATAATCCTTTTATTTCCAATTGATTAGAATCTCTTTAGCTTCGATACTGTAAAACAATTGTAAAACAAATATTCTGTTTAAATCGTTTATTAATAATCACAAAGATAAACTGATAATTTTGATTTGCAAAGAAAAAATGGAAATAATTATTTCATTTCTTCTTCAAAACGAGCAGACTTATCTAAGTTATCCTCATTGCTGTTGCACTGATTACAATTGAAATAGTTATAACCCATCTTAAGTAAATTCATTCATATAAAGATTTAAAAAAACACATACATCTTAAAACTTTTGTCCTTGATATATTTCAATTTTTCTATTTTTAAACTCCTGGCTTATATATGCATATGCACTCCCAATTGAGTACAATAGGATTAGTAGATAATAGAACATGAGGTAATATGTTAAACATCTAAGGAACAGAATACCTACTAAATACAAACAATTTCTAAAAGCCTCCCATGACCAAAACAAAGGAATATCTGAAACAACCAAATCTTTATAATACAGAAAATAGTCCACAACTGAAATAGACATAGAATAAGAGGTACTAAAACACAATGATAATAATAAAATCAATATTATAGATAAAATAATAGAATAAGCAGTTAATGAAGTATATTGCATGAAAAAGTTTCTTCGTTTTAACAACCTTACTCTTTCAATATGAGTTTTATTAGTAACATCAAAATTAGTGCTATTAAATTTATCAAATATCATTATTATAAGATTAATATTCAATCCTATAAAAATAGATAAAGCAGTTATTATATAGCCAGCAAATTCTTTATCAATACCTTCATTAAATATTATTGTTACAACTAAAGCAACAACTAAGATAAGAAGCTTGAGAGTTGTAAAATAATTTTTCTTTCCATTTTTTTCAAGTTCATAAAGAAGACTTTTTTTCTGCCATTCATGAGCATCATGAATGATTCCCAATGTATATCTGATAGGTAGTTGCTCTATGAACCAACTAAATAATCTATTCATCCGTTTCATAAATTCTATATCCCGGCAAAGTTTCTGATTTTACAATCTCCAACTTATTATAACAGTACTCCTTCAACTGAACGAAGTTAGGTATTCCATCTTCATCAACATCCACTTCTTTATAAAGATAAATTATTGGGCGAATCTTTAAATCTTTATCTATTTCAAAAGTACTGGTATTTCCTGTTTTAGTATTTTTAATTGTACCAGTACAATGTTGATAATCCTTAGCAGCCTTATTATTTAAATTCATATTCAATATCCTTTGTAGAAAATTAGGAATTTGTGAATAGGTAATAGGCTGATTAGATGGAGAGGACACTTCTACTTTAAGTACAACATCCTTCACTTGCTGTTCCCCTATTTCATCATCACCATTTATAATATCCCCATTTATAAAGGGAGTAGCAAAAGTAAAATGATCTAATATACTATTCGCAGAAAACTGCTCACTCATTTCCTTTGTGCAATAATATGAAAATTCAACATCATATTTATCTCTTTTGTTACGCAGGGTTTTTTTTATAAACTCAATAATTTCGTTTTTTACCGTTATATCAGGATAATATTGCAGTAACATATATCCAACATTATGATTCATTGGCAAATAAATCATGCAATAATAATCATCTGTTATAACATCATCCTTATTTACTTCTTTTCTATTATTCTTATTCCGAAGCTGACGTGCATTTCGAGGACGACCATAAAGCCCTCCAATCATTACTCCTTCTAGGATATTTTCGGTTGGATGATTATACTAGTTTAGTAGCAACCTCTTCAGGAGTTAACATAATATGAGCTTCATGTTTTACTAAACCTGCTCTAGACTTTTTGACTGATATTCCTTTTTTCTTTCCTAAGTGTGGAACTACAAATTCATCCTGATCAAAGAGTGCGATAGAAGTTTTTGGCATATTTCTCGAACACAATATCATCATTGACTGTAGATTCTATATTGTACTTCTTGCATATTGCTTGTTTAAATGAAAAATCAATCTCGTCTTTATGCACAAGCGCTATTTTTATAATGGTTAATCTTGGACTATTATCCTGCTTTTGTTTTTCTATACGCTCTAATTCAGCATCTTCTCTACTAGCTCGTGCTAATGTTGTTCGTGGGTTCGGCATTATTTACTCATTTTAGAATTTCAAATTTTATTAGATTCTCATTTTAACTATTGAGTTAACAATTACAAATATACACAGAAGCTTCTAATTATCATAAAAATTAGAGCATTATTTCTAATCTTTCCTCCAAACGACATTTTTATACCATGATAGTACCCCTTTATTGAGAGCAAATGAGCGTCTATTTCATTTTTTGCACCTTTAATATTATAGTTTGGTGCTGTAAATAAGCAATTTGCTTTCATCTAGCTTTTCATAACTTAAAATTCTTTAAGCCATGATAGACAAATATTGCTGCAAAGCGGCTATCTCCGCTTCAACTACTAACTTTTGAAAGTCTTCCGGCAACTGTTCCGTATGTGACTTCTCCAAAGCCTTGTAGTAGTTTACCTTTGCGTCATTACTACCTTTCAGAGTAATAATAACATAGCCATGACGAAGAAGATACAAGTTCATCAACAAACGAGAAGTACGCCCATTACCATCTATAAACGGATGAATCCGCACCAATTCATCATGTAAATAGGCAGCAATAAGAACAGGATGCACCTTCTCTATTTCCATTTGCTTGAAACGGAGAATGAAATCTTCCATCTGTTTTTCTATCAGATAGGGCTGCGGTGGCATATGTGTACTACCTGAAATCATAACTGGAACTGTGCGATACCTTCCAGCATTCTCGCGGTCTATCCCATGAAGAATAAGGGCATGTATCTCTTTAATGGTGCGTTCACTTATCTCTATATCCTGCTTGGCAATATCTTTAATATAACTAATAGCTTCGGCATGATTAATTGCTTCCAAATGTTCACGCATGGATTTCCCCGAAATAGTAACGCCTTCGTTCACTACAAGGGCTGTTTCCTGTAAAGTGAGCGTATTGCCTTCTATACGATTACTTTCGTAGGTGTATTCAATATCCAAAGCATTCTGAATCTTTTTCAAGGCTTCTTCGGGCAATGGACGTAAAGCCGATAGCTGTTCTTTCTGAACATCCACCTCTTTCAGCATAACATTTATATCTTCATTCATAGCTATTCTATCTCTTTAATTCGTTCTACTTGTTTATTCAGGAAGTAATCGGCATACGGAGAATAATTTCCTGTTTCGTAAAAGGCAATTAGCCCTTTCCTGTAGTTCAGTATATCGGCATCCCTTGAAGAATAAACTGGGATAATATCAGCGTTCATCAATGCAATGCTTTCCATCATTCGGGAGGTACGTTTGTTCCCGTCAATGAAAGGTTGCAGTTTGGCTATGTTGCAATGAAGATAAACGGCTCGCTCCAATGGATTTGTATATTGTTCTTGTTGATAAAGTATTTCATTCAACTTTGCCCGAATATCATGCAAATCCTTTGGCGGTATATATTCCGTGCCGCTAATACGGACAGCCCTTGTTCTTAACAAGCCTGATTCTTCATCAGAAACCAACCCTGTAGATATAGATTGATGCACTCTGAATAAAGTACGCTCATCTATCACTTCCTGATTTTTCCCTTTATTGATATATTCCAATTCAGAGATGAAAGTATTATATAAATTTTTCAACATCTTGGCATCCTCATATTTCTTTTCAGAGGTGATGCCATCTTTAAGCAATGCTTCTGTTTCTACATAAGTATAGGTATTGCCTTCTATTTTACCGGAATAGTAGCACCATACAACGGCTAAGTCCTTTATTTCATTTGAGCGCAAATCCGATAGCTTTGCCAAAGGATGATTCAAAATGAATTGCGCTTTTTCCTGTTGCTCTTTATTAAATATCTGTTCCATAGTTTATGGTCAAATCTTGTTATTTCCTATAATACTCTTACTTTCATAATACTTAATCCTGCCTTTAAGTTCATCAATATCTTTCTTAATGGAATCAGAGATAGGAATATTATGCTTATCCAAAAAGGCTGTGAGCTTTTGAAGTTCTTCCTGTACTTCCATTTTTCGGATGCCGTAATAATAGGTAGAAGTGAAATCAAATTCATCTTTAGTCATCAATACCCGTGCCACATCTTTAGGAGTAGTCTTGTCGGTGATATGAATATCTGTTTCAAGCATCGAAGATATATATTTTAAATCCGAAGCATCAGGACTATACTGTTTTTTTAGTACATCGAAATAGGAATTAAACTTTTGTTCTTTAGCATCCCATTCAAGTTTCACCATTCCAAAGCCATGAATCGAGTAAGCTATCACCTTTTTAATAAGCCCTTCCATTTCTTCTTTACTGATACAAACACCATCTGATGTGCCAGTAGGATAGCTATCAAAGAAATAAGCAGGTTCTATATTAAAGTATTGAGCCATAATTAATAATGTATCTATTTTAGTAGAGTTTGCCTTGATGATTTTGTGCAAGCTCTGCTCTGTCATGCCCAATTCAACAGCAGCCTGTTTCATTGTTACCTTTTTCTTTTCGCACAACTCCTTTATTCTTTCAAGATGAACCATATAAGTGTATTTAAAAGTTAAATACTAAACCGTTAGTTTAGCTTTAGATGTGTTATTTCTATATTTGCAGCGTCAAATATAAGAAATAAAATTTAGTGTTCAAATAATAAATAGATTTTCTAACTAAAAAAGTAGAAGTATGGAAACAGTAATTGTAACTACAGAATCCGCTATCGAAAAGATAATGGAAAGAGTATTGGATAAGAAGTTGCCAAAGCCTCCTGAATCGGATGTAGAGAAGACTTATAGTATTAATCAAGTAGCCAGAATGATGGGACGCTCACACAAGAAAATTTCAGACCTTGTGGCAGCAGGCGTACTAAAGGCTACTGCTGATAACCGTATTTTTGAGAGTTCTATTAAAGAGTACAACAACAAGTAAAGCTATTTACTAAACTAAAAGTTGAATTAAAGATTCTTTTTTATCCACCACTTGAAAAAGCAAGGTAGCGTTTCTGCAAAGGGACGCTACCCAACAAACGAACTGACATGACAATACCCAAAGAAACAAATATCTGCATATCAGAGCTAAAAAAGGAGGATAGCTTTCCTGTTTCTGTTTTTCCTAAATTGATAAGGGAAATTATAAACGAAACGAAAGCCACTCTGAACTATCCCACAGACTTTATTGCTTCCGCTATATGCTTTACCTTATCCGTAGGTATAGGCAACAATTTTGTAGCGAAGGTAAAGGAAGGCTGGAATGAACGTGCCATCTTGTACATGGCAATCATCGGACGTTCAGGAGTAAACAAGAGCCATCCGCTTAGTTTTGCCATGCAGCCATTGTTTGAACTGGATATTAAATCATCTGTAAAATATCAGAAAGAGCGAAGAGAATATGAAAAATACATTCTTGCTTGTAAAAAAGAGAAAGAAGATAAGGAGCAAGCGACAGAACCCGTATTGAAAAAGTTTATTGTGTCGGATATTACTCCTGAACGGCTTATCACCATTCATCAGGATAATAAAAGAGGAATCTGCCTGTATGTGGACGAACTGATGTCATGGCTCAAAAACTTCAATCGCTATAATAGCGGTTCGGAAGAACAATTTTGGCTATCCGTGTTCAGTGGAAAACCTATCATACTTGATAGACAAGGAAATAAAAACTCCGCATTCATCAAACATTCTTTTATATCTGTAATTGGCACGATACAAAAAGGACTGCTCAAAGAACTGGCGAAAGGGGAAAGGAGCGAGAACGGTTTTATCGACCGTATTTTGTTTGTCTTCCCACCTAATCTGAAAAAAGAGTACTGGAACGAGCTTGAATTATCCACACACATAGTTCCTCTTTGGAACTCCATTGTAAAGAGACTAACAGACATCCAGTGTATTACAGATGAAGATGGAGAACTTGTACCTACCCGGCTTCCTTTTAATACAGAAGCCCGTACACTGCTTTATCATTGGCAACATAAGAATACAGATTTATGCAATAGCGAAATGGATGAAGTGTTAGTTGGCGTATATAGCAAGCTGGATATATATGTTATCCGCTTTAGTTTGATATTACAGCTCTCACGATGGGCTTGTGATGAAAGCGATAAAAAGGAAATAGACAGTACAAGTGTTGAAGGTGCAATATCAATCGTTGAATATTTCCGCATTACAGCCAAAAGGGTACAAGGTATAACAAACTCATCGGCTATATTAGAACAGTTACCGACAGATAAACTTTCGTTATATAATGCTTTACCTGTGGAGTTCACTACAAGCGAAGGCATTGCAGTTGCTCAAAAGCAAAATATCTCGGCAGATTCATTCAAACGTTTTTTAGCGGACAAAAAAGGAAAACTATTTGAAAATGTCAAGCATGGAAGATATAAGAAGCTGATTTAATAGAGTCCGCATTTCTCACACTTTCCACATTTTGACTTATTATTAATTGATTATCAATAATGTATATGTGCGCATAAAAGTAGAAATCGCCACACTTTATGCCACTGTAAAAAATGGCGAATATAATGATTATGACTTATCAGGAAGCTAACAGTATAAGTATCAAAGACTATTTAGAATCATTGGGTATCTTGCCCGTAGTGGATAAACTTTATTACGGTATGTACCACAGCCCGTTTAGGCAGGACAATACACCCAGTTTTAAGGTGGATTACAGTGTAAACCTTTGGTGTGACTTTGGAACGGGTAAAGGCGGCTCGCTTATTGACCTTGTGATGAAACAACACGGCTGCAATGCTTACGGGGCTATCAGCCGACTGGAACAGGGCTATTACTCTGCCAATACTTTCTCTTTTCAAGGGAAAAGTATTTCAGAAAGGAATGCTTCAAGGGAAGAAAAGAAAAAGGCTACCAGCCCGATAGAAATCCGTAAAATCCAGTCGTTACAGAATCCGGCACTCATTAACTATCTGAAAAGCCGGAACATTGTGCCTGAAGTAGTGTCAGACTATGTGCAGGAAATGTATTACCGTGTAAACGGGAAGCCGCTTTTTGCACTCGCTTTCAAGAACGATGCAGGAGGGTATGAACTACGCAATCCCGGCTACAAAGGCTGCACCTCTCCCAAAGACATTACATGCATACGGTTCGCAGGAAAGAAGAACGATGCCTGTTTCGTGTTCGAGGGGTTTAGGGACTACCTTTCTTTCCTGACTATCCGGCACAAGAACAGCCCGGATTATCCCTGTATCGACTGGCAGGATTACATCATCCTGAACTCGACCGCCAATGTGGACAAGGCTTTGTACCCGTTAGGCGAGTACGAGAAAATCCACTGCCTTTTGGATAATGACGAAGCCGGACGAAAAGCCACCCAAGCCATACAAAAGGAATACGGCTGGCGTGTGCGTGATGCCTCACACCTGTACAGCGGACACAAGGACTTGAACGACTACCTATGCCAAAAGTCCAGCCAACCGACAGAGAGGATACAGCAGCCGAGCAAACCAGCGCAGCCGGAGAAGCAAACGCAGTCTGCCAAGCAACCGAAGCAGGAAGAGAAAAACGAACAATCTCCCAGTGAAAAAAGAAAAAGGAGCAGACGGCTGTAGGCAGGAGAATAGGCAAGGCATACCAACGGCAAGCGGTGTGATTTAGGAGAGCAAGGGGTTTCGGTAGACCGAAACCCCTTGCTTTGCCTGACAGCAAAGAAAATTTCTCCCGTTGGTCGCAATTTTAAAGATACCATTCAATAAGCAAAATGTATGACAGAGATAAGGAACAAGCCAGGAGGTCGCCCGGCAAAGAGCCGGATAGACAAACAAAAGAGAGTAGTCAGTACAAAACTGACCGAGCTTCAATACTACGCCATCAAGAAGAGAGCCGGAGAATCCGGTCTGCCCGTCAGCGAGTACGTCCGGCAGGCGGTTGTTTCGGCAGAGATAACACCCCGGCTGAACAGGCAGGATGCCGACACTATCCGTAAGCTGGCAGGGGAAGCCAACAACATCAACCAACTGGCACACCGTGCCAATGCCGGAGGATTCGCACTGGTGGCGGTGGAACTGGTGAAACTGAAAAATAGAATCGTTGAAATCATAAACCAACTTTCGGATGATTGGAAAAATAAAAAAGGGAAGCGGATTTAAGGGTTGTGTAAACTATGTGCTGGGTAAGGAACAGGTAGCCTTACTTCATGCCGAGGGAGTGTTAGCGGAAAGTAGTCGGCACATCATACGCAGTTTCTGTATGCAAACCGAAATGAACCCCGGCTTAAAGAAGCCAGTCGGACACATTGCGCTAAGTTATTCGGCAGTGGATGTGCCAAAGCTGACGGACGAAAAGATGATACAATTGGCGCAGGAATATATGCGTGAAATGAAAATCACTGATACGCAGTACATCATCGTGCGCCACCAAGACAGGGAGCATCCGCACGTGCATATCGTATTCAACCGGATAGACAACAACGGAAAAACAATTTCGGATAAAAACGATATGTACCGGAACGAGCAGGTTTGCAAGAAGCTGAAAACCAAACACGGGCTTTACTTTGCAGGTGGAAAGGAACAGGTAAAGCAGCACCGTTTGAAAGAACCGGACAAATCAAAATACGAGATTTACACGGCAGTAAAGAATGAAATCGGCAAATCCCGGAACTGGCAACAGCTACAACGGCAGTTAGCTGAAAAAGGTATTGGCATTCAGTTCAAGTACAAAGGGCAGACGGATGAAGTACAAGGCATTTCCTTTTCCAAAGGTGAATATACGTTCAAGGGGTCGGAGATAGACCGGAATTTCAGCTATTACAAATTAGATAAATATTTCGGTGATGCAGGACTGACTACTGCCGGAAGCAACAGGCAGTCGGTTGGCGAATCTATTCGGGAGTCAGTAGCCATGCCCGGCAAAGCAGATAATTCATTTGTCACAGGTTTGGGCGGTCTGTTTTCCGCTTCATCCTCTCCGGCTGATGAAATACCCGACAACCCTGATTTAAGAAAAAAGAAGAAGAAAAAGAAACGACAATTTAAGTTATAGACGTATGGAAGAGAATTTGATTTTAGAGGGGCTTCTCTCTATGGTTACGGAACTGAAAGAGAAGTAGGAACAGCAGGTTACACCTGCCAGCCGGGAGGAAACGATAAACCGGTTGGATGTTATCGAGCAGCGCATTTTGGAGATACGGAACAAGCCCACTATTCCTGAAAACGCAGTGCAGGAGATTCTAAACCAAATCGGCAGTATCAGGAAAGGGCAGTCTGAAAATCAGAAACAAGACCTTGAAGATATAAAGGGAATGATTGTGGCTTCGCACAGGTATTTTAAGGAACGGTTAAAGGTATTATTTCCGGCAGATGCGCAGCAGCCTGAAAAGGCGGAACCCGTTTCACGCTACGATAGAATTCTAAGCCGGATAACTCCGTTCCTGCAACCGAAATTCTTTCTTTTTTCAGCAGGATGTATCGTTTGCCTTGTATCGCTGGCGTTGAACATTCGTTTTGTAGAACGTATGCAGCAGTTACAGGACAATGATATAAAATACCGTTATCTCCTAATGAAAGGAAAAGCAGAGGGAAGCGACATCAATTTGCTGGAAATGAATTTCAGCCGGGAACGGGATAACGCTTTTATCCAAAGCCTGACTGATACGGTGATTGATTTTGAATACCGAAGTCGAAAGCAAGCGGAAGCGTTGGAAAGGGTAAGACTACTAAACGAGCAAGCCGAACAGTTAAAGGAAGAAGCAGGCAAATTTGGCAAGCCATAAAGGACGGATAGGGGGCACTATGTTTCCTCAACAAGCAAGTTGGTAGTAACTTGCTTGTTTTTAAGACGTTTCTAAAATCACATTTTGTCTTTTTTCATTGTCGCAGAAAATTTAGATTTTCTTTTTTAAACTCAAGGTTGCTTTATAAGCATCAGCAGCTCCTGTCCCTTTTTCGAATACCATTGTATCTTTGTCAATTTGTATAAGCAACCAGTTTCCTTGTAAATTGTTCCAGCCATCAATAATTAGCAATTTTCCATCTATAGAGTAATTAAATATAGATTCCTCTGTTTCTGCTGTGTCATAGTCCCTTTAGTACTATATTTACCATCAGAAACAGAATAGAAGACGATACCAACACCGCCATTATTCGTTATGCCATTACTACTTATCATGAGATTCCCAGTCCATTGCGTCTGTTTTAGGGTCGATGTACTAAATTCAAAGTTGTCATCATCATTGCTACAACCGCCAAAACTAATTATACTAAAGAATAGAATAATAATTCCTGCTATTTTTTCACTTTCATCTTCTGTTTTTTAATTATTTAATTGAGATATTTTTCAATTAATCTACCCTCACTACTAAATATGAGATAATAGTTTGCCACAATTCTATAGTCCATTCGATATACATACATTACTGTTTTCTCATATCTTCCCCTATCATCAAATAAGCAAGCAGTATAGTCTTTCTTCAAATTATTGACAAAAATAGTATCTGAAATGTATCTATTTGAATATCCAACAAAAGATATGTCATTGTAAGTTTTCATTATTTTTTTTCATTTTAACTCCAAAAGATTTGCAATTTCCATTAGCAAAAAATAAACAAACTGTTTTGTCCTTATTAAAGTAGTTAGAAAAATGCACACTATCTTGCTTGAATCCTTTTTGCCTAAAGTCAATATACATATCCCCTATGTCTAACTCTTTTGTATCTGATAGCTGTTGCTTCAAGCCTAGTAATAATGAAACCGTATCTCTCATGGCAAGATTACTCTTTTCATAAATTGCGTCTAATTCATTTGGATAACAGCCAACATGGTCAAGCAAATGTATCCCCATTGCATTTCGTAGATTAGAAAACAGAAATTCTTGCGATTCCTGATTTGGGAAACCTTCTCTCCTCAAAATCTCATATTGCTTTGCTACTGATTGAGAATTACTATATTCTGTATCTCCCATATAACGATGGGTGACTTCTCCTAATTCAGGATAAAAATACAAGCTGCAATCTTTTCCGTCAATATAATACAAATGTAATGTATCTATCAAACCTGAAAAACTCGCCTTCCCGTTTCTTATTATTATCGTAGCGACAGGGTCTTTCCCATAATCTTTATCTGACTTCAAACGGTCACTTGTAGCTCGCCATAAACGTAAAGTGTCACCGTTAAATTCATCCAAACCAATATAATTAAATGTATATGTCGGTAACGATGTACAGCTTATGAGGTCAATAATACAGATATACAAAAGCAAAGAGTAAAATAAATTCACTAATTTCATAAGATGCTATTTGAGTTAATGCTATATGCGACAAAGTTAGTGCTATAAAATGAAGGTGTGTCGTAATACACGATGCGCCTTCTTTTTTTCATTGACTATAAAAATCGACTCATTTTTTTAAGCTGCGATATTTTGAGGATTTCTTTGATTTATGCGTTCTCAACATCTAAATAGAACAACTGTAAGCTCATAAAACGGTCTAATCAGCCAATCCATACCTTCTTTAGTCAT
>ERZ827104.3032-NODE-3032-length-12260-cov-3.020074_pt1 | contig 12260 bp, 9 predicted proteins | sample MGYA00519781_ERZ827104 | MGnify/ENA primary metagenome ERZ827104 (study PRJEB31778, sample SAMEA3449257) | human gut metagenome | biome: human gut; feature: human-associated habitat; material: faeces | place: United Kingdom | collected 2010/2012 ... | reverse complement strand
TCTGCAAAGGAAATAGGGGATGCAACTAATACTTCAGCACCAACAGTAGTAAGATTTTCTAAAAAATTAGGTTTTAGTAGTTTAAATGAAATGAAGATAAAACTATCTATTAGTTTATCTAATAGTAAAAATAAAGAGGAGTTTGAGTATTTAGATAGAGATTTAAGTACTAAAAGTATTATTAGTGGAGTTAAGCAATCAATTCATACAATAATAGATGAAACTGTAAATTTAATAAGTGAATGTGAATTAGATAACGCTATTGATTTATTAAGTAAAGCTAAAAATATTTATGTTTTCAGTGTAGGGGTGTCAAATTTAGTTGGATTAGATTTATATTATAAGATGAGCAGAATAAATAAAAGGTGTATTGCTCATTCTGATACACACCTTCAAATTACTTCTTCAGCTTTGATGGAAGAAGGAGATGTTGCAGTTGCTATTTCATATTCAGGAGATACAAAAGAAGTAATATTATGTGCTGAAAATGCAAAGAAAAATAATATACCTTTAATTGTAATTACAAAAGCAAGTATAAATAATAGCTTAGAAGAATATTCTGATGTAACATTGCATGTACCTTTTGTTGAAAAATCATTAAGAGAAGGTGCTATGACTTCAAGAATTTCACAATTGGCCATCATAGATATGCTATTCTTAGGGATAGCACGAAGTAATATAAAAGATGTGGAAGAAAAGCTTTTAGTAACAAGAGATGCAGTGAAAAAAATAAAGATATAGGAATATAGATGTATTAAAACTAATACTAATGTTAGTGGTTCATAAATGAATTACTAATATTAGTATTAGTTTTTTTGTCTTAAAAGTTTAACAAGATGTAAACTTTTGATTAACAGAATTTTATTAAAAGATGAGAAATGAGACAAATAAACGAGTGACAAAAGATGAAGGTTGAAATGCGAGCAAAAGAAAGGAAATTAAAGGAATATTATTGTGAAACATCATAAATGGAATAAATCATTTTAAATTAAGAAAAAGAGTAATAAAACTAAAATTGAAAAAATAGTTTATAGGGTATAAAGTTTAAATCAGAGAATGATGAGGGGGGAACATTATGAAAAAAATTTCACGAGCAATAGCCAAAAGCAGAATTTTAATTTTAATAGTTGCAATAATTTTATTAATTCCTTCTGCAATAGGTTATTTTAATACAAAAGTTAATTATGATATTTTAAGTTATTTACCTGATGACCTAGAAACTAGAGAAGCTCAAAAAATTATGAAGGATGAATTTGATTGTGGATCTTTAGCTATGTTAATAGTTGAAGGTATGGAAAATAAAGATGTAGCTAAGCTTAAAGAAAAAGTATCCAATGTGGATGGAGTATCAGATGTAATTTGGATAGATGATGCACTTGATATTTCTGTTCCTAAGGAAATATTACCTCCTTTAGTAAGAGATATGCTTTTTTCAGATGACTCAACATTGATGATTGTTAAGTTAAAAGACACTGATGCAAGTGAAAGTACTGAAAAAGCAATAAAGGAAATAAGAAGTATAACAGGCAAACAAGCCTTTTTAAGTGGAATAGGGGGAGTAATAAAAGATACAAAGGATTTAGCAGATAAGGAAACACCAATTTATATTTTAATAGCAGTAATTTTATCAATAATAATTTTAAGCTTAACTATGGAATCTTTTATAATTCCTATTATTTTTATGTTAAGTATAGGAATTGCAGTAGCTTATAATATAGGATCAAATATTATATTTGGTGAAATTTCTTATATAACAAAGGCATTGTCAGCAGTATTACAATTAGCTGTAACGATGGATTATTCAATTTTCTTACTAAATAGATATGATGAAGAATGTAAAAGTCAGCCAGATAAGACTGAAGCTATGGCGGTAGCAATAGAAAAAACTATAGCATCTATTGCAGGTAGTTCTTTAACAACAGTCGCTGGATTCCTAGCGTTATGCATTATGGAATTAGGTTTTGGAAAAGACATAGGATTTGTAATGGCTAAAGGTGTTGTATTTGGTGTTATATGCACTATAACAGTATTGCCAGCAATGATATTAACATTTGATAAGCTTATTCACAAATATAAACACAAGACTTTATTACCTAAGTTTGAAAAAAGTTCTGCCTTTGTGATAAAGCATCACAAGATTCTTGTAATTATTGGTGCAATTATCTTGATACCAGCTATTATAGGAAATAATAATACGGAGGTTTATTATAACCTAGATGAATCACTTCCAAAGGATTTACCTTCTATTGTAGCTAATAATAAATTAAAGTCAGAATATAACATGATGTCTACTAACATAATTTTAGTAAGAGATGATTTAGAAGCATATAAGGTTGATGCAATGATTGATGAGTTAAAAGGTGTTGATGGGGTTACTTCAGTAGTAGGTTTAGAAGATTTACTAGGGCCTAGAATTCCTCAAAGTTTCATACCAAGTGATTTGTTAGAGAAAATAAAAAATGGTGGATATGAAGAAATAATGCTTAATTCAGAGTATAAGGCAGCATCTGATGAGGTAGAAGTTCAATTAAAGGAAATAAACAATATTGTTAAAAAGTATGATAAAGATGGATTAGTTGGTGGTGAGGCGCCATTAACAGAAGATTTGATTACAATAGCAGATAGTGATTTTAATCGGGTTAGTGTAGCATCAATTTTAGCTATATTTGTAATAATACTATTTGTGTTTAAATCAGCAATAATACCTATATTATTAGTTTTAGCAATTGAATTAGCTATTTTTATAAATTTGGGTATTCCGTTCTATATGGGTACAAGCATTCCATTTATATCATCAATAGTCATAGGAACTATTCAATTAGGAGCAACTGTAGATTATGCGATATTATTAACTTCTAGATTTAAAGAAGAGTTAGCATTAAATTCGGATAAGAAAAAAGCAATGACAATAGCACTTCAAAGTTCATCAAGATCAATTGTAACTAGTGCTTTAACTTTCTTTGGGGCAACAGCAGGGGTTGGAATTATATCAGATATGGAAATGATAAGCTCATTATGTACATTAATGGCTAGGGGCGCAATTATAAGTATGGTTGTAATTCTATTTATATTGCCAGGAATATTATTGCTTTGTGAAAAATTAATAGTTAAGACAAGTAAGTCTTTTGTAGAGTGTGTTGAAGGGGGAAAAGAGATATGAGAAAAGGGTTATCAAAAAAATTAGCATGTTTAGTTGCATTAATAACAGTTACATCAAATTCAGTAGTTTTCGCTCAAGATATAAAAAAGGATGAAACTGTTTATGTTATATTAGATGAAAATGGAAATCCGACAGAGCAAATTGTTAGTGATTGGATTAAAGGAAGTGAAAATTTAGGGCAATTTACAGATAAGTCTACATTAAGTGATGTTAAGAATGTAAAAGGTGATGAAGAACCAACTAAAAATGGAGATGAATTAAGTTGGAATATTGATTCTAATGAACTTTATTATCAGGGTAAAAGTAATAATCAATTACCAATAACAATATCAGTTAATTATGAGTTTAATGGTAAGAAGGTTGATCCAAATGAGGTTTTGGGGGAAAGTGGTAAGTTTAAGATTTCTGTTAATATAACTAATAATCAAAGTAAGACAGTATTTATAAATAATGAAAAGAGAAATATTTATTTACCATTGTTAACTGCAGCAGAACTTACTTTATCTAATAGTAACTTTAGTAATGTGGAAGTTAGTTCTGGTAAGGTTATTAATGATGGGAATAATTCCTTAGTAACATTTGTAACAATACCAGGATTAAAAGAATCTTTAGATTTGGGAGATGTATTAGATGACTTATTAGGTAGCAGTAGTATTGATTTATCTGATTCATTTGAAATTACAGGTGAAACTAATAATTTTGAGATACCAGCGATAATGGTTTTAGCTACTACATCAAGTGAAGATATAGATGAAATTGAAGGTATTGATAGTTTGGATGATTTAAGGACATCATTAAATGATCTACAAAAAGGTGGAGAAGATTTATTAAGTGGATCTAAGGAATTATTAGATGGACAAACAGAATTAGTAAGTAATTATTCTATATTTAATGCAGGAGTAGGAACATTAAATAGTGGAGCTATTGAACTTAGAAATGGATTAAATACTTTAAATGGAAGTGTTCCAACATTACTAAGTGGAGTAAATTCATTAAATAGTGGAGCAGGTCAAAGTAAAGAGAATTATGATAAATTTGATGAAGGAGTATCATCATTAGCAAGTGGTGCAAGCACTTTAAATAGTGGAATTAATACTTTAAGTGGTAGTGTACCAACATTATTAAGTGGAGTTAATACATTAAATAGTGGAGCAGGTGAGTTAAAGGATAAATATACACAATTTGATGATGGAATATCATCATTAGCAACAGGTGCAAGTGCTTTAAATGAGGGGATTAATACATTAAATGATAGTGTACCAACATTGAATAATGGAGCAGTTGCATTAAATTCAGGTGTAAGTGAATTACAAGGAAAATACACAGAATTTGATTTGGGAGTATCAAGTTTAGCTGATGGAGCTAAAAATTTAGATGAAGGAGTATCTAATTTAGAAGAGGGATCAAAAAGTTTAAATGAAGGTGCTACAGAATTGAGTAGTGGACTTGGAACTTTAAAGTCTTCACAAGAAGAATTTACTTCTAAAGTTAATGAGTATGTAGGAGGCGTAAGTAGTTTAAATGAAAATTATGATTCAATAGATAGTGGTATATCATCTGCATTAAGTGGTATGACAGAATTAAATAATGGATTGCAAGGAGCTGGAGATGGAATTGGAAAGCTTCAAGATACTACAAGTAGCTTAAAGCAAATTGCAGAGTCGATTGATACAATGGCTACATCAATTGAAAAAATAGATCCTACTCAAGCAAAAGAGCTTAGAGAATATAGCGCTAAAATTAAAGCAATTGCAGATGGTCAAACCGAAGGATTAACAAATTTATCTTCTGCACTTCAATCAGGAGCAAGTGGAGCAAATGAGCTAGAAAATGGTTTAAGAAATTTAGCTAGTGGATCTGCAGAAGTTAAAGTTGGATTATCGCAATTATCATCAAATGGGGATTCTTTAAATGCAGCAGCACAAGCTATAAGTAATGGAATAAGCTCAGCATATGATGGTAGTAAGTCTTTATTAGCAGGAACATCAAGCTTGCAAAGTGGTGTAGGTAATTTAAAGAGTGGAAGCAATACATTGTTAAATGGGGCTAATTCATTAAATGATAATTCTAAACTTATAAATTCTGCCATGGGAGATTTATCTAATGGAAGTCAAAAATTAGCGGCAGGTACAGGAGTTTTATTAGATGGTACAACAGCTTTAAGTGAAGGAAGTAATACATTGTTAGATGGAGCTAATGAATTAAGCACCAATTCAAAGTTGATAAATTCCGGAATAGGATCAATATATGATGGAACAAATCAATTATCAAGTGGAGGTAAGACATTAGCTGATGGAGTAAGTGATTTAGCAATAGGAAGTAATCAATTATCAAATGGAGCTAATGAATTAAATACAAATTCAAAGAAGATAGATTCAGCATTAGGTGCACTGTATGATGGAACAAAGGAGTTAGTTAGTGGAGGAAAAACATTAAGTCAAGGGGTAAGTGCCTTAGCAACTGGAGGTAAGACATTAGCAGAAGGTACAGGAACATTAAAAAATAACTCAGAAAAGATTTTAAATGGAACAGAACAATTAAAAAGTGGAACACAATCATTATATGAAGGTGTTGATAAGCTAAAGAATGAGGGATTAGACAAAATCAATGATTTAGGAAGTGAAGCTTTAGATAGTATCGATGGATTTAGTCAAGCAAAGGATGAATTAGTGCAAATGGCAAAGGATTATGGTGTTTATTCAGGATTAACAAGTGATATGAAAGGATCTGTTAAATTTATAATGAGAAGTGATGCTATTGAAAGTTCAGATATTGATAAGACAACAGATGATTCAAGCACTAAGAATACAGAGAATAAATCAGATAAAAGTGATAAGTCATTAATTGATAAAATAAAGGGTCTATTTAATTAGTAAGTTTTATTATTAAGGAGCATGTAAATTAATCATGCTCCTTATATTTTAAGAAATTTTTTCTTTTTTAAACCATTTTAAAGCATTTCTAAGCTTAATTGGATTACCATACATTAAAGTACCTAATCTATAAATCTTAGCAGATGCAAGAGCTGTTAAGATAGTTGAAGCTAGTAAAATAATAAATGAAATTACAATTTCAAAATTAGATACAGTTCCCATTGCAACTCTTATTAGCATGGTCATTGAAGAACTAAAAGGAATAAATGATGCAATTTTGATAAGTAAGCTATCACTATTTGATAATCCAAACATACTTATAAAGAATACAATAACAAAAATCATTGTTATAGGTCCAATACTAGAACTTATATCTTCTGTTTTAGAAACTAATGCTCCTAAAGCTCCAAATATAAATGAATAGAATAAGTATCCTAAACCACCAAATATAATAAAAGTTAATAATATATTTGATGGAATTTTAAATATGCCATCTAAAAGGCCGTTCCATGCTTTACTATTTAGGGAATAAGTTATCATTCCAGAAGCAAGAATTACTCCAACTTGAATAAAACTAGCTAAAGCTGCAGCTATTACTTTACCAAAAATAAGGCTATTGCTATTTGCACTTGTAACTAAGACTTCAATGGCTCTATTGCTTTTTTCAGATGTTACAGCAACTGCAATAAGTTGTCCATATAATAAAATCATCATATACATTGCAAAAATAAAGATGTATACATAAAAGAAGTTATTAGCACTGTCTTTTCCAAGGATAGTAACATCAGAATCAAATGAGGGATGTATGACAGATTGTAAATCATTTATATTTAAGTTATGTTCATTTGCATAAACTTGTTGGCCTAAACTTGATAATAGATTTTCAAAAATCATTTGGTTTGTATCTGTAAATCCTGAATTATTAACTAAATATGAATATTTAGTTAAGCTATCAACTGAAAAACCAGCTTCTACATTTTCTAATTTAATTAATTCTTCGGCTTCATCTAAACTAGTAACCTTTGTCCATTTAGAGTTTAAGAAAGCTGATTCAAGAATATCTAAATTTTCAAAAATATTATTTTTTGTCTGGTTATCTGGATTTGTATTTTCAGCAGTAACTTACATGATAATTTATATGAGTTTTATAAAAGATTTAAAGAAATGTTCTAAGTTGAAATATGAAATACTGGAAAATATATTAAGAAATTGTAAAAATCAGTTAAATATAAATAAAAGAATTCAAATAGTAGTATATGATAAAATAAGTTCTCCATCTCTTGTAGGGATGATGAATCTTAAAATTGTTTTACCAAGGAACTTAATTAATTTAAGTGAAGAAGAGTTAAGACATATATTTTTACATGAGTTATGTCATTACAAAAACAAAGATAATTACATGGATAATTTAATTGGACTATTACAATGCATTCACTGGTTTAATCCACTTATTCATTATTATTTTAAAAAAATGAGAAATGACATGGAAATATGTTGTGATGAAAGGGTGCTAAATCTTTTGAATGAAGATGAACATAATAAATACGGCATCACAATACTTAATGTTTTAGAAAAAATCAACTTTAATCATAAAATGAGGGTGGGGTTAAATATGGCCAATGATAAGAAAACTATTAAAGAAAGAATAAATTTAATAAAAAATAATAAGAATTTTTCTAAGAACAGAAAGCTATTCATGATGACAGGGATAATTTGTTTGCTTGTAATGGGCGGTGCGTTGCTTACAAATGGCAAAAGTGTTAATGCTGATGAGGACTTAGATAAGGCTATATCAAGTGTTATTTTAGGAGAATATAGACCAGCACACAAAAAAGAATATCCAGCAATATACTTGGGTGAAGGAGAACTACCTGTAGAAGCTCATGAAATTTTAGGAAAATCTATTAAAAATGACAAAATAGAAGTTTACTTGATGGCAACTTATGGGAGTTATGAATTCCAAAATGACGTATTTAATATGGTAAATGGTAGCTCTCAAATTCCTTTAAGAATAACATTTACAACTGATGAAAAGCAAGGACATAAATTAAAAGATAATAATAAATATTATTTGGTAGATATAAAAATTGCAGAGGATGGGAGTGAATTCGTAAAATCTATAAAAGATATGTTTCCAATGAAAGAAGCTACTAAAGCTTTAGCTATAATAGATGATACAAAAAAATCAGAAAAATTATTTGAAGAAATAAACCAAGATGCAACTAAATATGTTGAAAGCTTAGGTAGAAAATCGAAGGTGACTTATAATTATGTAGAAAAAGAAAATATAGATGAATCTGTATTAGAAAATATATGGAAGTTAGAACAGGTAGATAAATATCCTGATTATATTGGGACTAGGGAAGTTATAGAAAATAAAAAAAGATATATTTATGAAACAGATTATAGTAAAACAACTAAAGTATTATGTTTTACTAAAACTGATGAAAATAATGAGATGGTAGAAGAAACTTGCTATGAAATAGATAATAATAAAATAAAAAAATTAGATAGTGATAAATATGTTTCTTACAAAAAATACTCAGGAAAAGACTTTTTATATATACAGGAATCTGATGTTACATTTACAATAAATGAAATAAAAATAGTAAATAATGAAGCTAAATTTTATGTAACAGTTAAAAATGAAAGTGATAAAGATTTACATATATCTATGGATAACATAACTATAGGAGAAAATAAAAAAAGTATGGACATGGAAGTTACTATAGGTAAAGGAGAAAGTGTGGATAATATTTTAACTATTAAGTCAATATCAAAAATAAATGACTTAAATGATAAACATAAAGGAACAATCTTAATAAGAGATATGAATAATGCAGATGATGTACAAAAAATAGATTTTATAAATAAGTTTTAAAAGATAAACACAAATCAAAAATGAGTCTGTAAATATAAATTGACAAGAAAATACAATAGTGTTATATTTTTATCGTGTAAACTTCCTAAAAGAAAGGATGTGAAGAATGGTAATCCCGATTATTCGGGCGAGCAGAGGGGGAGCGCCCTGTGTTTTGAATATAGTAGCGATGGGAAGCCGTGTTCCGGCGTGAGAGGAAGCCAGTAAGCTTCGACCGATTTCCGTAGAATTTTTATGGTTTTATTATTTTGTGGAGAATGTCGCTATGTGTGCCGTTCTCATGAATTTTGAAAGGGGTTTAGAAATGGATAATAGTAAAACAAAAAAATTATGTATAGCAAGTATTTTATGTGCTGTTGCTGTTGTAGGAAGTATGTTTGCAATTCCTATCTTTGGTAGTAAATGTGCTCCAATTCAACATATGGTAAGTATTCTTTGTGCTGTATTGTTAGGTCCATGGTATGGTGTAGCAGTTGCTTTCTTAGCCAGTCTTTTCCGTAATCTTATGGGTATAGGAAGTTTAATGGCTTTTCCTGGGAGTATGTTTGGTGCATTACTTTGTGGGATTGTATATTGGAAATCTAAAAATATAACTTTTACCTTAATAGCTGAAGTTTTTGGAACTAGTATATTAGGTGGACTTAGTGCCTACCCTATTGCTATTTTATTAATGGGTGCCAATGCAGGAAGTATTGCATTTTATGCTTATATTGTTCCTTTTTTTATTTCAACTTTAGGTGGAGCGATAATTTCAGTATTTGTTATAGGAGCTTTAAAAAAATCAGGTGCATTGAATATTTTTATGAAATATAGTACAACATAATAAATTAGAAAGATTGATAAGTAAATATTATTGATAAATTAAATATAAAAAAGTCGAAGATATAAAATATATTTTCGACTTTTTATATTGTAATTAATTATTTTTATATAGAAGTTTCTCTTACTTCTAATCCTTCATTTCTTTCAAGTAGAGTTCTAATAGACCATTCATTTGAGAATAATACTACTGGATTTCTATCTTTATCTTCAACAAGTAATGTATCCATTGGCATTGAAAGTTTTCCAAATTTAGAAAGATCATTTTCAACCCAACGTACATGAGAGTATGGTAGAGGATACATCATTATATCAACACCATATTCTTGTTTTAGACGGTATTCTAAAACTTCGAACTGAAGTACACCAACAACACCTACGATAAGTTCTTCCATACCACCATTTGGTTGTTTGAATACTTGTATAGCACCTTCTTCTGATAATTGAGTAACACCTTTTACGAATTGTTTTCTCTTAAGGGCATTTTTTGTAGATACTTTCATAAAATGCTCAGGAGCAAATTGTGGTATACCAGTGTACTCAAGATTACCTTTTTTCTCACTTAAAGTATCACCTATATTGAATATACCTGGGTCATGAATACCTATTATATCTCCTGGATATGCTGATTCAATCATAACACGGTCTTGTGCAACGAATTGTTGAGGTTGAGAAAGTTTAATCTTTTTACCTCTTTGAACGTGATTTACAGTCATACCTTTTTCGAATTTACCAGAGCAAATTCTTAAGAAAGCAATTCTATCTCTGTGGTTTTTATCCATATTAGCTTGGATTTTAAATATAAATCCAGAGAAGTTATCTGAATTAGGGTCAATTTCACCTAAGTTACTATTACGAGCAGTTGGTGGTGTTGTTATATCTAAGAATGATTCTAAGAATGGTTCAACACCGAAGTTAGTAAGGGCACTTCCGAAGAATACTGGTGTTAATTCACCTTTTAATATTGATTCTAAATCAAAGTTATCACCAGCTATATCTAAAAGTTCTATATCTTCTAGTAATTTTTCGTGAAGAGCGCTACCTAATAAATCAGTAAATTTCTCATCAGATGGTTCTCCAGTTACGCAATTTGCAATAGATTGTCCGTGGTTACCATCATTAAATACTTCAACTTGGTTTTTGTGACGGTTAAATACACCTTTAAACTCTTTACCAGAACCTATTGGCCAGTTTACTGGACAAGAACGAATTCCAAGGACATTTTCTATATCTTCCATTAATTCAAATGGGTCTTTACCTTGACGGTCCATTTTGTTTATGAAAGTGAATATTGGAATTCCTCTCATTTTACAAACATGGAATAATTTTTTAGTTTGGTCTTCTACACCTTTAGCAGAGTCGATAACCATTACTGCAGAGTCGGCTGCCATAAGAGTTCTATAAGTATCCTCACTGAAATCTTGATGTCCAGGAGTATCAAGTATATTTATACAAAAGTTATTATATTCAAATTGAAGAACACTTGATGCAACAGAAATCCCTCTTTGTTTTTCTATTTCCATCCAGTCAGAAACTGCATGTTTTTGAGATCTTCTTGATTTAACTGAACCAGCTTCACGTATTGCTCCACCGTATAATAGGAATTTTTCAGTTAATGTAGTTTTTCCTGCATCGGGATGGGAAATTATTGCGAAGGTTCTTCTTCTTTTAACTTCATCGATCAGATTTAAATTTTGTTCTGTCATTTTTTATCATCCTTTATTTTTTTATTTATTTCTATTAAAGATATAATTATATTTACAGTAGTTTTATAATGAACATAATTTATACGTACAAAAAAACTTCAATCCTATTGATATTATAACTTTAATTAAAAACTGTCAATATCTAAATGACAAGAAGGTTAGAGATTGCTTTTATTTTAAAAAAATGTCAACCAGATATGATATTTATTACTGGAGATATTTTGAGAATTTTCAACAGACCAGAACTTGTTTTAGTTGAATTTAATAGATAAATATATTTAAAGGCTATATTAACGAAATTGTACTTAGTTAATATAGCCTTTTTAAATTGCTATTTTGTTAATGATAATAATGGTAAACAAGTTAAATTACTAATATTATCATTTTTATAATCAAAGGAAACTTTTAAATTTCTGTGTTTATGTATAAATATATTATCATCTTTAAGCTTTTTCTCTATTTTTTTTATAATGTTTTTATTTTTAATCAAGTTGTACATATCATATTGTTGTAAATTTAGAGAAATCGTTTTTGATGAAGGTATAAATCCTTTGTATAAAAACTTCTTTCCATCATAATTAAGCACAAGGGAATATTTTAAATCCTCTACTTCTTTTTTAATTGATTTATCTAAGAGTTTTTCCAAATCGTTAGTTAAGTTTGTTAATTCTATATTTTTTTCCATCCACTATTTCTGTTTCTATTTTGAATAGAGTAATATTATTTTCTAGAGATAATATTTTATCTATATCTTTTTTGTTAAGTTTATCCTCATTTAATATCCCCATTATAATCCCCCCTTTAAATTCTTTCATTTAAAT
>ERZ827104.3028-NODE-3028-length-12268-cov-2.942357_pt1 | contig 12268 bp, 26 predicted proteins | sample MGYA00519781_ERZ827104 | MGnify/ENA primary metagenome ERZ827104 (study PRJEB31778, sample SAMEA3449257) | human gut metagenome | biome: human gut; feature: human-associated habitat; material: faeces | place: United Kingdom | collected 2010/2012 ... | reverse complement strand
TGCTGATTCAGTCCCTTTACAACATTGTGGACAGTATGTTCGTGGCAAAAATCGGAGAAGATGCCCTGACTGCAGTTTCTCTGGCCTTCCCGGTACAGACCCTGATTGTGGCCTGTTCAGTGGGTATTGGTGTGGGAGTCAATTCCTATATCTCCCGCAGCCTGGGCCGGGAGGACCAGGAGGGCGCAGACAGCGCGGTAGCCCATGGACTTCTCATGGCAGCTTTTGTGGCAGTTCTGTTCATCATCGCGGGACAGTTCCTGCTGGAACCCTTCTTCCGGCTGTTCAGCGATGATCCGGCAATCCTGGCAGATGCCATCACCTACACCAATATCTGCCTGACCTTCTGTGCCGGTTCCTTTATCCACATCTGCATTGAGAAGGTGTTCCAGTCCACCGGTTCGATGATCTTCCCCATGCTGCTCCAGGCACTGGGAGCCATCACCAACATCATTCTCGATCCCATTATGATCTTCGGCCTGTTCGGTTTCCCTGCCATGGGAGTCAAGGGCGCGGCCGTGGCGACTGTGATCGGACAGCACACCGCCATGCTGGCTTCTCTGCTGGTGTTCCTGCTGGGCAAGTTTGCGGTGCGGCTGGATCTTCGGAACTTCCATTTCAGCTGGAAGATGATCCGGGATATTGCCTCCATCGCCATTCCCAATTCCTGCATGAATGCTCTGGGCAGCGTGCTGGTAATGGGGCTCAATACCATCCTCATCGGCTTCTCCAACACAGCGGTGTCGCTGTTCGGCATCTACTACAAGCTCCAGACCTTCGTGTTCATGCCCGCCAGCGGCCTGACCCAGGGCGCCATGCCCATCATGGGCTTCAGCTATGGCGCCGGCAACGGCAAGCGCCTGCAGCATACTCTGAGCATCAGCCTGCGGGTCTGCTTTGTGATCATGGCAGTGGGCTGCGTGCTGTTCATGGCAGCGCCCGAGTGGCTGCTCGGCCTGTTTGACGCCTCGGAGGAGATGCTCGCCATCGGCGTTCCGGCCCTGCGGATCATCTCGGTATCCTTCCTGCCCGCTGCCATCGGCTTTATCCTGCCTACCATGTTCCAGGCCATGGGACAGGGAGGCTATTCGCTGGCAGTTTTCCTGCTGCGCCAGCTGGTGATCACCCTCCCGGCAGCCGCCATTCTCAGCGGCCCGTTTGGCCTGACCGGAATCTGGGCCAGCTTTATTCTGGCTGAGTCCATAGCAGCGGGCGTGGCTCTTCTGTTCTATCACAAGCTCCGGAAGACAGATCCGGTGCTGGAATAAAATAAAAATCCCCGGTTTCCGATGCGGAGCCGGGGATTTTTTCATCAAGCGGTATAGGCACAGGGATTTGGAACAGACTATCCCCAAAGACTGCCGGACGGCAGAGAGGGGATGGGAACATGCGGGTACTGATGCTGGAACCGGGGCAGGATGCCCGGATGGAGAAGATCCCATCCGACCCGGCGCAGCTGGAACGGATTCTGGGCGGCCCGGCGGAGATCACAGCGCCCTTTGAGAGCGGGATATTGCTGGTGATGCTCCGGGATCAGCGTGGACAGCGACCCAATCGTCTGATCGGCAGCCGAAAAGTGTATGGACGCTGTCTGCTGAGCGGAGTATCCCTGCACGGACTGGACGACCTGCCGGCAGCACTGCTGGAGCGCTACCGGGTCAGAATGGACCGCTGCCGTCTGGAGTGATTAGCGGGGCGAGCGGATCTTGTTGACCAGGAAGTTGGCAGTGAGCACTTCCCAGGCCTGGGCGAAGTAGGTGCCGATGTGCCAGAAGCTGACCCCTGCCAGTTCAAATTCCCGCACCAGATCCATCTTGGCCTGAATGCTGCGGGCGTCCTCGAACCAGACCTCATGCCGGCGTCCGGAGTCATCCCGGTAGTTGAAGTAGGGGGTTTTGGAAGTTTCATCAAAGAAGATCTGGGCGTTGTTCTGCACAGCAATGTTGATGGCGCCCACATTGGAAACCACGGTGGCGGGGGAGTAGGAGCCGATAACCCAGTCATAGCCGTAGTTGGGAATGCCCATGAGGATCTTGCCGGCGGGGATCTCGGTCACGGCATACTGGAGCACCCGGCGCACCTGGTTGTAGGGAGCCACCGCCTGAGGCTCACCGTACCGATAGCCCCATTCATAAGTCCGATTATCTATGAAAATAACTCCATAAAAATCACTCGTCAAACCGCAGGGTCAGATGAAGGCGGGGAGGGACATTCCGCTCGGTCTTGTCATAGTCGATGCGGCTGAGGATGGATTTGAGCATCAGGTTCTTCTCCACCACCGACTGGAGCAGCCCATACCCGTCAATAACCTCCTGGATCTTGGGGATCATCTCTGCCATACGCCGCTGATTCTGCTCGGCGGCGGTGAGTTCCTCCTGGGTAGCCTGTTCGCCCTGGCGCAGATCGTCCAGCTGCTCTTCCAGGCGCTGCCGCCGGCTGACGAAGGTCTCCCGGTCATAGATCCCCTGTTCCAACAGGTCAAAGAGGCTTCCCAGCTGCTTTTCCAGCCGGCTGATCTCCTGCCGGGTGTGTTCCAGCTTTTTTCGGTGCGCTGCGGCCTCATCAGCCAGTGTTTCAAGCTGGGGGTACTCCTCCTCAAAGCTGTCCACGATCTCCCGCAGCGCCTGCATCAGCAGCGCTTCCACTTCGGTCACATCACTGGCCTTGCAGGAGCAGTTCGGCGTCAAGCAGTAGACGATCCCGCCCCGGCTGTTCTGCTGTCGCTTCATGCCGTATCCGCACACGGCACACTTGAGCAGCCCGGAAAAGGGATTCTGGGGCGTCCGGCTGGACACGGTCCGGGACAGGGTGGAGGCATGGAGTTTGTCCGCCGCTTTTTGCCAGATCTCCTCGCTCACCAGCGGTTCATGCAGGCCGTCGATCAGAGTGTATTCCCCGAACTTCCGCACCGGGCGCAGCACCTTCTGGACGCCGTCCTCATAGGTTTTGATCTTGGGGCGGTATCCCATCTTGATCTTGCCCATGTAGACCGGGTTGGTGAGCACCTTGCAGACGGTGGAGCCGGACCAGTAATGTCCCTGCCGGGTGCGGTAGCCCATCTGATTGAGCTGGGTGGCGGTGTCGCCGGTTCCCATCTCCGCCGAGCTGAGAAACAGCCGGAAGATGAGCTGCACTACGGCGGCATCTGGGCTGGGGATCAGGGTGAAGCCCTTCTGCCCGGTGAGAGGTGCCTTTTCATAGCCGAAGGGAGCCACACTGCCCACATACTTTCCCTGTTTGGCTGAGGCCTGACGCCCCCGGACCAGACGGCGGTTGATGGTCTTGAGCTCCCGGCGGGACATATACAGCCCGAACTCGAAGTACTCCTCATCGAATTCATCGCCCGGGTCATAGGTTTTCAGCGGGGTGACAATCTTGGTGCCGCTGTACTGGAACGCCTTGGCTACAGCACCCTGATCCTCGGTGTCGCCACGGGCCAGACGCTCGATCTCCACCACCAGGACGCCGTCCCATTGTCCGGCGCTCACTTCCCGGAGCAGGCGCTGCATCACCGGACGTCCGGCAATGCTGTCGCCGGAGACGATCTCCCGATAGATGGCAGTTATCCGAAGCCCCTGCCGCTCGGCAGTCTCCTCCAGGAGCTGCTGGTGCCGGGAGAGGATCTCCTCATCGGTGAAGCTGGGATTTTCGCTGTCCTTCCGGGACTTGCGCAGATACATACAGTAGGGCATACAAAACGCTCCTTTCCCTTTCAGTGTAGAAGAACCGGGCCGAAAAATAGGGCAAAATTCCTCCCGGGATTGTATTGTCCGGGTGGTTCTGGTACAATAAGGGTATAGAAAAACAGACCCACTCCCCAGTGGGCGTATTGCGAAGGTTTTTCTATCCCCAGCCGTTCACCTGTTGGCGCAGGTGGGCGGCTTTTTCTTTTTCAATGACAAAAGATTCAGTCGTTCTTTTTGAGATAATCCAACAGTTCCAGAATCCAACTGGGGCGGTAATCGCCCTTGAGCAGCAATTCGCCGTTTTTGTATTCGGCTACTTCGGTAAAGCCATTTTCATTGTCATAGAATACAGCTTGGTCGCAGTAGGGGAGTATCCGTGCTACATCGGCAAAGCGATGGTTAAATCGCCGCAGTACATCTTCCGAAGGAATATCATGTCCGCCTTTGGCAACCCGGTTGCGGATACGGGAAAGGCTCTCCTGTGTGCTGCCAAGCCCCACATAGTAGAGCCGGATCTGATATCCGGCTTCCTTGGCCTTTTGAACAGTGCGTTCGGTGCGCCCGCCAGACAGGGTGGTTTCCTGGGTAAAGCATACTCCTTTTTTCAGGCAGTTTTCGATTTTTCGGATAGCGGCCTTGCCGCCGGCAAAGGGATCGCCGCCCTGAGCGGCTGTGAGCTGGTCTACATCAATCACAATGCCCAGATCGTCCAGTTCACGGCGCAGGACCCCGGTCAGGCTGGATTTTCCCACGCCGTTTACTCCTCCAATAATTGTATAGGTTTTCAAGTTGATTCCCCCTTCTTATCTGCTCACGATCCATTCCGGCTCCAGCTTCCCCAGCACCAGGCCCTTGCACTCAATGTCTGCATACTCTCCCGGGAAGATATCCGGATAGGCTGGGTTGAGAGAGTGCAGCTTTCCACAGCCCTGCTGTTTTACATAGCCATGGTTGTCAAAGGTGTAAAGGCCAAATTGCCCTTCTTCAATTGCCGGCTGCTGGCGGATCAGGATTAAGTCTCCGTCCTGGAACTTTGGCTCCATAGAGTCACCCTCTACAGCCAGGCAGAAGTCTGCCTTTCGGGTCAGATCATTGAGTTTTACTGTCCAGGGAGTCATGTGCTCGTCCATCAGTTCCCAGCCAGTGCCAGCGCTGGCTTTCAGCTCATTGAAGTTGAGCGTGATTACCTTCTCTTCCTGGGCAGCCGGTGCCGAAGCTGTGCAGCGGGCGGTTTCCTCTCGAATAATTGCCTCCACAGCGGACCGTCCCCAGCTGTCCAGCTGGTCATATAGTCTGGCGATTTTTACCGCTTCACTTGAAAAGAGTGGGGCGGCATTTGTTTTTCCATAAGTTTTATGAGGATTATCGGTCAGTCCAATCAGCCAGTCAGCACATACATCAAGTGCATCAGCAAGTTTTCCCAAAGTAAAAACATCTGGCTCCCGCTTCCCGGTTTCATATAAGCTAAGACGGCCTTGCTTTATATCAATCTTCTGTGCCAGTTCCTTCTGAGAAATCCCCAGTGCCTTTCGAGCTGCCACAAGGCGTTCATTGAATTTCATGTTTTTCACCTCTATTCAAGTTCATTATACGAAAATGAAAAATTCAAGTCAACAGAAATTCGACATTTTGAAAAGAAAATCGGAATAAAGTCTTGACAATATTTCATTTTGTGGATACAATGAAATTGAAATCAACAAAATGTCGAATTTGAAAGGAGGAATAAGATGCTCAGAAACCTGAGTGCAGAACAAGCGCGATATGAATACACAGATGCTGATGTAGCGGGAATCATTGGAATCAGTCGATCGAGCTATTCAGAGAAGAAAAAAACAGGCCGGTTTACAATGCTGGAATGCAAAAAACTCTGTCAGGCATTCAACTGCTCGTTTGAGTATTTGTTTTCTGATGAAGTTCCTGAAAAGACAGCGTAAGGGGGTGAAATCAGTGGAAATTGTAATCAGAGGCGATCCCAAAGAAATTGCCGCTCTTGTATTAGCGGTACAGGAGCGGCAGATCTCAGTCGATGAAGTTATGAAGCAGATTGCTAATCAGATTGCTTCTGAGCTTTCATCCGTTCATATTCTCTGATTGTGGATATGGTGGCAGTAATAGCAATCTTCGCAATTGCAGCGCCAAGTTTCCCTGCTGGCTCATCATCAGTTCCAGAGAATTTTTTTGAGACCCTTTTCTCGAGTTCGAGGCCACCGGAATCGATCTCAATGACTTCGTAGAAGAAAATCGCATAGCGTAAGGGGGTGAGGTTTATGGAAATGCGCGTTAGATTTACTCTTTCAGGGAAGGATTATTGCCTATTCATTGAGAGAGGACTGCTGAGAATCAAAAGGATTACTTTGTTACAGATATGTAAAGGCGATCCTATGGGCTCGGCCAGGCAGATCCCCATAAAAATATCAGCCAATACCCTGGAAGAGAGCCGGGATAATTGGCTGATAAATGTAATTTTACATCTGTTGAAACAGAGAAGAAAGCAGCGTGGTCAACGCAGAAGAAGCGATCCCAGAAAGTGCTCCGGAAGAAATTTCGGTTAAAAAATCTGTTATTTTCTTGAGTCTTGTTTCTTTTGTCAAGTGAGGGTTCTTCATCTCATAAACAAAGGCTTCCATAAGTTGTTTGTAGTCATCTGGTAATTCAGACCGAGAGATGTCCAAAGAAATTTGGTTGTAATTCCCAGAAATTTTGTTGCCGATACCATTGACATAAATGCTGTTTGACCCTTGTATAACCGGGGTATGATTAGGTTCTCTAAAGCCGTTTTCTGCAAATTCAATGCCACTTCTGGTGAGCCTGTACCCGCAGAATCCGATAGCTCTGGCAGTGAATTCAGCATAGCCATACTCCACTAAAATATTCAGTGCGTTAAGAGCTTTTCGTTTGAAGTTAGGATCTGTGAAATTACTTTCACTGAACTGAATAGTCCAAGATGGATCGCCAGTGTCAATGTAATTTTGGTAAGCACGATTCAATAATTGCAATTCAAATTCCTGCATTTTTCTATCCTCCTTTATGCCCATTCTATCACAGGGTAAAAGAGGGGACAAGCAACCAAACTCAACGAAGATCACATAAGCATAAGGAGGTGAGCCCGATGAAGTTGGCAATTTTCGCATATGGAATGGCCTGTTTTATGCTTGGAATGGGCGTCCAAAAACTGCTGATACTCCTTGCGCAGAGCATTTGTTAGAAAGGAGTGGATTTATGGGCTGTGAAGAACATCTCAAAGTGACCCAAGGTGTAAACAAACAGCTTTATGACAGTGCAGTCAAATCGACCGAAGCGAGGATAGCCTGCTTGTTGGCCCGCCTTGCCTTGCTTATATCTTCTATTGGGCTGCTGATTTCCGCGATCATTGCAAGAATCAACGCATAATCTGGCCGAATAATTTGCCGAGTGTATCAAGGTTTTGCAGTACAAGCCCCAAGACAGATAAAAGCAGCGAAGCGAACGATATTGCCAGTGCGATTTTTGACTCTTTCTGGGAGCTCTCTGCTTGTGCAGCAGCCAAATCAAGCTGTTCCTGCATAATTTCAACCTGCTTCCAGGCAGCGTCCGCCTGTTTTCTGGTGGTTTCAGCCAGTTCAATCAATGGCTTTAGCTGGGCTTGGCTCTGTTCTCTATAGTTATCGAGCTGTTCGTCCATTTTATCCATGATTTTGTATTCTGGCGAGATCAAAGAATCCCGTAGAGCCTGCGCATCTTTTTTGGAAAGATGAACATCGCCGCTGGCGAAGGATTTTTCCTTCAAATTAAGATAGTCACTGGCTTTCATACAAATCCCCCTCCTTGAACGCTTCAATTTTATCATGGTTCGGGAGATACAACAAGCCATGCTGCCCTGGACATCTGCCCCCGATATTTTTACTCATTGCACCTCTTTTCATAGTTCTGGTTTTCATTTACGGGACGGGGGCAGATGCCTGGGCAGCAGACAAAAACAAAAGCCGCCCATAGAGGACGGCAGGGAGGTGAAGCAGGTGAGAGAATACTTGAAATACGCCCGAAAAGCCAAAGGCATGACCCAGCAGGCCGTAGCGGATTATTTGGGGATTACGCTTAACTATTACCAAAAGCTTGAAGAAGGAAGTCGAGATGGTAATTTTGGCATTTGGGACAGCTTGGAAGATCTTACTGGTATACATCAACGGGTACTCCGATGCGATTCAGATACTCGTCCCGTTCCAGAAGATAATCCGTAGGTACATCAAGAATATCCGCAATCTGTACTAAGCAGGGTAAAGAAGGGAATCGCTCCCCCTGCTCATATTTCTGGTAAGCGTTTAGAGAAAGTGTGAGCATGTCCGCCATTCTTTGTTGAGTGATTTTTCGTTTATTTCGCACATTGCGAAGGCGCCTTCCAAACATGGATTTGTCCCCTTTAACAATTGATATTACATACAAATTGTACTACAATGAAGAATGTAATGATACATACAAATTGTATGTAAAAGGAGGCGGACAACATGAAAAATGAAAGTGTATTCATCGAAACGAATGAGCGGGTCTGTGTGAACTGCAGGCACTACGCCCAGTACTACCGCAAGGGCGAGGGAGATATCCGGGTTTGGGTGCCGCTGAACTGCGGTATCTGTAAGCGAAACGAATGTGGAAGAAAGCCCTGCACCGCAGCGTGCAGGAATTTTGAACGGAAATAAGGCTGCCAGCAATTCCAGTCATAGGACAAGCCGTTATTTCGATACAATGCAGTGAGGTGATAGAAAATGCAGGAGGAGATCATCACAACCCGTTGGGGGACGGCGGTTATTGACCGCAGCCAGGTGCCGGACGATCCGGCCGAGAATGCCCGGCGCAAGAAGGAGCTTTATTACACCTGCGTCCGGGCGATCATGAACCTGCCGCCGGACCGCCGGGCGATCTACGATGTATTTATCCGCCGCAAGTATGGGGAGGGGAAGCAGTAATGGCAAAGACAAAGAAGCACGAGATGCACACCTACACCGCTGATGTCCAGCTGGTGGAGCAGAACGGCATCTATTTCATCTATAAGGACGGGGAGCGGTACATTGGGCCGATCCTGCCGGCAGACGCCGGGATCATGCTGGCCAGTGTCCATGAGGTGCTGGCAAAGGAGTGGGTCGCTGGACGGGAAGCCGCTCTGGATGCCCTCAAAAACCCGGCATAAACGGGAGGAAAAGGACGATGAAACACACAGGACAAAAAATCGCCCAGTGGCTTACACTAGCCAGCCTGGTTGCGATGTTCGGATTTGCCGGCATCGCTGAGCAGGTGGACAAGCTCTCGCCCGGCCTGGTGGCAGGAATGTTCCTGTCGGTGCTGGCCTTTGGGGTCTGTGCCGAGCTGGGCGGCCTTACATACAGGAGGGACAAGCTGTGATTCAGATTTGCCCGAAGGACTGCCCCCGGCGTCGCTCCGGCTGCCATGGGAGCTGCCCGGACTATCCCCGCCGGCTGGCGGAATACCACGCTGAACAGGCCTATACTCGGGAGCAGAAAGCCCGGATCAGTGACAGCATCCGGGGCGTACTTGGCACCCTGCCGGTGGACAAGCGCAACTGCCATGTGACCCGGACGCCTGGGCGGCAGGGCAAACGAAACCGGAAGAGGAGGGGATAGCCATGCGGATTCTCTACGAGTGCCGGGGTATCACTCTGGCAGACACCGGGGACCGCTATGTGATCCTCAAGCGAGGACAGGCATACATAGACAGCATTGAGACACCCCGGGAAGCAGTGATCCTTTTCACTGAGATCCTGCAGACGGAGATGCTCCGGCGGGTGGAGCGGTATGAGCAAAAGAAAAAAGCAGAGCTGTGACGAGCTCTGCCTTCTCAAAAGCGGTATTTGATTGTGTGCAAATTACCGCTTTTATTATACCGCTAAACCGCGAAAAAAGCAAGGCGCCATGCGCCTTTGCTGCCTCGGTAAAGCAATTAACTTTTCGACAATAAGAAAGCGGAGAGGTTGAAAGATGGCGGGATACATAAAGGCCACCTACCGGGCAGGACCGGTGACGGTGGTGGAGCGATATTACAGTCCCCGGTATGGGGTAAGAGCCGGACGGGGCCAGAGGGAAAAGCCCACCCCGGAGAGGGTGGCAGAAGCCAATGAACGCCGGAGTGAGTTCAAGCTGTGGCTGACTCTGCTGGAGAACTTCCAGCCGGGAGACCTGCACCTGGTGCTGACTTACAGACGAGAGAACCGCCCGGCGGACAAGTCCCTCCTGAAGAAAGATATGCAGGCCTTTCTCCGGAAATGCCGGGCAGTTTACAAAAAGCAGGGGAGGGAGCTGCGGTACATCTGGGTCTGTGAGTATGAGAGCACAGCGCCGCACTTCCATGTGATTCTGCCCCGGATTGACCCGGGACTGCTGCAGGACATCTGGCCTCACGGGAATATCCGCCCGGGCTATCTCTATGCCGAGGGGAATTTCAAACCGCTGGCAGCCTATCTCATCAAGGAGACCAGGAGGACCTTCCGTCAGAAGCTGGTGAGCGGACGGCGATGGAATCCATCAAAGAATCTGCGGAAACCCAAGGTCACAATCGAGGAGACTGGGCGGAGCCGCTGGAGGAAAGACCCGAAGGTCCCCAAGGGATACATGATGTTGGGAGAAGTCCAGAACGGGGTACACGAGTTATTCGGCACACCGTATCAGTATTATGAACTGCTGCAGATTGCCACAGAGCGCAGAAAGGAGTAGCGGGCATGAAGTTTCAGGAGATAGATCGCCTGGCCCAGAGCGTGGACAAGCTGCCGGACATCGCCGATCTCGGCGACCGGTATGTCTACCACTGCCTGCGGGAGGTGTATGACCGGTACCTTGCTGGCAAGCTGGAGAAGGAGGAAGCCGAGGCAGAGCGGAAGAAGCTGTACCAGGCGCACCGGCTCTATCGGGAGCAGGAGGCAGCGCACCTGAAAGCCCATAAGCAAATCCAGGAGGCGATCCACCAGGCCGGGGAGCTGCAGTCCGAGATTTACAAAGGGCTGGGAGTTCTCCCGGCGGAGCAGTTGCTAGGGATTTGCTGCCGGTGCATCAGCGCCATGACCGGGGAGGACACCCTCACCCGGAAATACAAGAAGGAATGCGGGAGGGACAAGCCATGGCCAAACGATTGACCGTAGGGGATTGGCTGAATGTCATTCTCCCGACGGAAGAGAAAATCGAAACGGTGGTCCGGTACGGCCTGGACATCGTATGCCGGGCGGAAAGTCCCAGCTGGCTCAGCTCCCACGGAACGCCGGGAGTGTTGGAAGCCAGAGTGCTGAGCGTTGAGATCACGAAAGCCAGGATCACGATCCAGGCCAAACCCAAAGACATTACAGTTTGACCATAGAATGGAGGATATACCAATGACCACAATCAATGAACTGAAAGAAGTAATCCTTGAGATGGAGAAGGCTGCTCATGAGTACGAGCAGGAGGCACGGGAAGCAGATACCAAGGACGATGCATGTTTTTCTGAGAAGGTAGCGGGAATGTACCGGATCGCCGCTGCCTGCTGCTGGGAAAAGCTCGAGAGCCTGGAAGCCGGGGACGGCTGGTCCCGCCCGGAGAAGGGAGAGCTTCCGCCGGATGCAGGAACGGTGATTGCCATTGTAAGCGGATCGCCCGCGGACGGAATCACCCTCATGGGAAGCTATCAGACCGCCAGCTACTTTGCAAACAATCCTGCAGACTGGGTGATTGACGAGTGGCCTGAGTGGGAAAATCCTACAGTGCATTGCTGGCAGCCGACACCGGAAGCCCCGGAGGAAGTCAAGAAGAAAATCCAGGAGATCTGGGATAAGATCGCAGCCGGGGAGCAGGTATGACCGCCCATCGGTACGGCGCCCGCTATGAGGTATGTTCCCGGTGCGGGCGTGAATGGAATGTGAGCCTGTGGGCGCCGGTGGGGGAGTACCTCTGCCCGGTGTGCGCAGAGCAGAAAAGGAGGGAGCGGAATGCTTTACGGGATCGCAAACATCGGCGGTGTGGAAACCGCCGTAAAGGTCCATCTGATGGACGATAAAGAGGACTGCAGCCGGCTGATCCGGCCCAGCCAGTGGAATTTCTTCCGCTCCTGCTTTTCGCACATTGGGATAGATCCGGCTGCCGTTATGGTGGTAAGCCAAGAAGAATATGACAGGGTAGCGTGCAGCCGCACCCGGAAAAGGAGATAGGATATGATCAAGAAGAATCTGCGGCATCTTCATGCCATTGTGACCAAGCGCACATTTTGGAGATTGGCTCATTGGGCAGAGGACGAAGGTCTGACTGTGAAGGATATGGGCTGGATCATCGACCGCCTGGTCCGGGAAAAGGCGCTCAGGGAGAGCACCAGCCGCCGGTTTGAAGAGGAACGCCAGAGCACCTGGCGGATCTGGCCCCAGGAGAAGCCGGCGGAGAGCGGTGAATACATCGTGCAGATCAAATATGGGAAGTATGCCGCAACCCTCCTTTATGAGAAGGATACAGACGAATGGTGGGATCACGATCCGGAATATGGAACTTATAAGATCGTAAAATGGCAGCCTTTGCCGGAGGTGTGAGTTGAATGAAAAAACGCACCAGGATAACAGCCAAAATGGAACAGAAGATGCAGGA
>ERZ827104.3025-NODE-3025-length-12281-cov-3.076967_pt1 | contig 12281 bp, 6 predicted proteins | sample MGYA00519781_ERZ827104 | MGnify/ENA primary metagenome ERZ827104 (study PRJEB31778, sample SAMEA3449257) | human gut metagenome | biome: human gut; feature: human-associated habitat; material: faeces | place: United Kingdom | collected 2010/2012 ... | reverse complement strand
GGGTGCGCCGGAGGAGATCTACGCCTCCGGCGTGCTGGAGAAGGTATTCCAGGTCCGGGCCCACAGCGTGGAGACGGCGAAGGGGGAGCGGCAGTACCTCTTCAGCCGGCTGTGAGAGCGGAGGGGGGCCACCCTGCCCGTTTCCTTGTATGATAAAAAGAGCCGTCCCCCTGAGATAGGGGAACGGCTCTTTTATGCTGATCAGCGGATCAGCCGGCTTGAGAGGGAGCCGCTGGAAGCCGCCCTATGAGAATAGCGGTGCCTGCTCCGGCGGGGAGGAGCCGTTCAGTTGTCGTCCTGGAGGGCATCGTAGTCCGTCTCACCGGTCCGGACCTTGACCACGTTTTCTACGTTGTACAGGAAGATCTTTCCGTCCCCCTGATTGCCAGTGCGGACGGCTTTTTCCGCCGCAGCCACCACCAGGGCGGGGTCCACCCTGGACACCACGATGTCCACCTGAATCTTAGGAAGCAGGTTCATGCTCATTTTGACGCCCCTGTACTGCCCCACCTTGCCCAACTGGGTGCCGCACCCCATCACGTTGCTCACTGTCATGCCGGTGACGCCGATGGCCGCCATGGTGTCCTTCAGGATGGAGAAGCGCTCCTCCCGACAGATGATGGTCACCTTGGTCAGCTTCCGGCCGGAGGGGTCAGGCGCAGGCCGGGATTCCAGCGCGGCCGGCACAAGTCCGGAGAGGTCCACCGGCCCGCCGGCCCCTTCTCCGCCTAGGGCGCTGGGGGCTGCGGGGCGGAAGTCGGCGTAGGCGGAGGCCAGGGCGTGCTCTGTGATGTCCAGGCCAATGATCTCATCCTCGGCGGATACCCGCAGACCGATGGTCTTGTCGATGAACTTGAACACCAGGAACATGGATACAGAGGCATAGGCGGCGATGGCAGCTACACCCATGCACTGCACCCCCAGGTGGTAGAGACCGCCGCCGTAGAGCAGCCCGCTGGAGGTGTTGAACAGGCCGTCCGCCAGGGTGCCCCAGATGCCGTTGGCACAGTGGACCGCTACAGCACCCACCGGGTCGTCCACGTGGAGCTTGAAGTCCAGCAGCTCCACCACCAGCACCACCAGGATGCCATCGACTGCGCCGATGAGGATCGCGCCCAAGGCGTCTACCGTGGCACAGGGGGCGGTGATGCCCACCAGGCCAGCCAGAGAGGCGTTCAGACACATGGAGACGTCCGGCTTGCCGCTGCGCACCCAGGTGAAGACCATGCAGGTGAAGGTGGCCACGGCGGGGGCAAGGGTGGTGTTGCCCAGGATCTGGGCTAGCTGGGCGGCATCTGCGGCGGCGGCGCCGTTGAAGCCGTACCAGCAGAACCAGAGAATGAAGCACCCCAGCGCGCCCATGGTCAGGGAGGGCCCGGGGATGGCGTTGACCTGGATGCGGCCGTCCTTTTCCCGGGTGTACTTACCGATCCGGGGGCCCAGCATCCACGCGCCGATAAGGGCAGCCAGTCCGCCCACCATGTGGATCACAGAGGAGCCGGCGAAGTCCACATAGCCGAACTGGACCAGCCAGCCCTGGCTGTTCCAGACCCACCCGGCCTCGATGGGGTAGACCACCGCGCTGATAACGCCGGAGTACACGCAGTAGGCCAGGAATTTGGTGCGCTCCGCCATGGCGCCGGAGACGATGGTGGCCGCTGTGGCGCAGAACACCAGCTGGAAAAAGAAGTTAGACCAGTCGAAGGCATAGAAGTTCGTAAACATCTGATACTCCGGCATGCCGATCAGGCCGAAGAAATAGTTCTCACTGTTCATGATGCCGTAGCCCAGCAGGATGAAGACCACCGTTCCGATGCAGAAATCCATTAGGTTCTTCATGATGATGTTGCCTGCGTTTTTTGCCCGGGTAAATCCTGTTTCAACCATTGCGAATCCGCACTGCATGAAAAAGACCAGGATTGCGCCCATGAGATACCATACCGATAAATCCATCTTCTCTCGCTCCTTTTTACACAAGGGCGTGCGGTCCGGCACCTTCGCCGTCCCGCACGCCCTTGTGCGTTTGATTTTGGTTCCTCTGCTGCAGCAAAAGAAGCAGGCGCCGCCGGGTCTGATCCCGACAGCGCCTTTGCTTGAGTGTGAGTTTATACCTCCGGTTCTCTCCTGTCAAGATGCAGGAAGAAAGTTTGTGGGACCCAATCAAAACGCGGGGAGACAAGGCAGACCCTCTTTTCTAAGTTCAACAAATTTTTTGCGTGCCAGAGTCAGAAGGAGAGAGAAGCGTTTCTCAAAAAATAGAAAAGAAAAAGCAGAATGTAAAAATTGCATAAAATAGGACGGTTCTCCTGGAATTAGCCATATATTTGCAATAAAGATAAAATATAATTTCAAAAAATATTGACTTTCACGAAGTAGTGTACTATACTTTCGCCCATAGCTGAAAACAGAGGGCCTCATGTCTCTGATAGAGACATAATTTCGAGATGCCTAAACTTGAAAGAAGTAGGCGGAGTTCCTGCAAAATGACTAGGCTTGGGACGGGAGCCCTGCGGTGAAAGACGGCTATGTGCGTATGGGAGAGACAGCGCAGTCTCGCGGCGGCAGTCCGGGAGTTTGACTGCCGTATTTTTGTAAGCTGACCTGGAAAGGGGAAATCGAGATGAACAGAGAAGACTATCAGCAGCGCGGCTTGTATGACCCGGCGTTTGAGCACGATGCCTGCGGCATCGGAGCCGTGGTGGACATCAAGGGCCGCCAGAGCTATGAGACGGTGGACAGTGCGCTGAAAATCGTGGAGAAGCTGGAGCATCGAGCGGGAAAGGACGCTGAGGGAAAGACCGGTGACGGCGTGGGCATCCTCCTCCAGATCTCCCACCAGTTTTTTCAGAAGGCGGCCACGGAGTGCGGCATCCAGCTGGGGGAGGCGCGGGACTATGGCGTAGGTATGTTTTTCTTTCCCCAGGACACTCTCAGGCGCAATCAGGCTAAGAAGATGTTCGAGGTCATTGTGGCCAAGGAAGGCATGGAATTTCTGGGCTGGCGGAAGGTGCCTGTCTGCCCAGAGGTGCTGGGCCAGAAGGCACTGTCCAAGATGCCCAACATCCAGCAGGCCTTCGTGAAGCGGCCGGGGGATGCGGCCCGGGGACTGGAGTTCGACCGCAGGCTGTATGTGGCCCGCCGAGTCTTTGAGCAGTCCAACGACAACACCTATGTCCCCTCCCTGTCCAGCCGGACAGTGGTATATAAGGGGATGTTCCTGGTGGGGGAACTGCGGAAGTTCTACCTGGACCTGCAGAGTCGGGACTACCACAGCGCCATCGCATGCGTTCACTCCCGCTTCTCCACCAACACCAATCCCTCCTGGGAGCGGGCCCACCCTAACCGCCTGATCCTCCACAACGGCGAGATCAACACCATCCGGGGCAACGCAGACCGGATGCTGGCCCGGGAGGAGACCATGTCCAACCCGGTGATCGACGACGCCCTGGACAAGATCTACCCTGTGGTCAACGGGGCCGGGTCCGACTCGGCCATGCTGGACAATACCCTGGAGTTTATGGTCATGAGCGGCATGGACCTGCCCCTCGCGGTGATGGTCACCATCCCGGAGCCCTGGACCAAGGACGGCAGTATCAGCCGGGCCAAGCGGGACCTGTACCAGTATTACGCCATCATGATGGAGCCCTGGGATGGTCCGGCCTCCATCCTGTTCTCCGACGGCGACGCCATGGGAGCGGTGCTGGACCGGAACGGGCTGCGCCCCTCCCGGTACTATATCACTGACGATGGTAAGCTGATCCTCTCCTCCGAGGTCGGTGCCCTGGACCTGGACCCCAGGAAGATCGTGAAGAAATCCCGGCTGGAGCCGGGGAAGATGCTGCTGGTGGATACAGTCCAGGGGCGTATCATTGATGACGCGGAGCTGAAGGAGACCTACGCCGCCCGCCAGCCCTACGGCGAGTGGCTGGACCGGGGCCTCATCCGGCTGAAGGACCTGCCGGTCCCTAACAAAAAGGTGCCCGGCTACTCCCAGGAGGAGCTGACCCGGCTGGAGAAGGCCTTCGGTTATACCTATGAGGATGTGAAAAACACCATCCTCCCTATGGCACGCACCGGGGCGGAGCCCACCGCCGCCATGGGGGTGGACATCCCCCTGGCGGTCCTCTCCGACCACGAACAGCCCCTGTTCAACTACTTCAAGCAGCTCTTCGCCCAGGTGACCAATCCCCCCATCGACGCCATCCGGGAGGAGGTGGTCACCGACACTACCGTCTATCTGGGCAACGACGGCAACCTGCTGGAGGAGCGGGCGGACAACGCTCACGCCCTTCAGGTGGGCAACCCTATCCTCACCTCGGTAGACCTGATGAAGATCCGGGGCATGAAGCAGCCCGGCTTCCAGGTGGAGACCGTCTCCATCCTATACTACAAGAACACCCCTCTGAAGCGGGCGCTGGACCACCTGTTCGTTGCGGTGGACCGGGCCTACCGCAACGGGGCTAACATCGTCATCCTCTCCGACCGGGGGGTGGACGAGAACCATGTGGCCATCCCGTCCCTGCTGGCTGTCTCAGCCGTGGAGCGATACCTGATCCGCACCAAGAAGTGCACCGCCGTGTCCATCGTACTGGAGTCAGCGGAACCCCGGGACGTGAACCACTTCGCCACGCTGCTGGGCTACGGTGCCCGGGCGGTGAACCCCTATCTGGCCCATGCGGCCATCGGCTCCCTCATTGACCAAGGTCTGCTGGACAAGGATTACCACACCGCGGTGAAGGACTATAACCAGGCCATCCTCAGCGGCATCGTGAAGATCGCCTCCAAGATGGGTATCTCCACCATCCAGTCCTACCAGTCTGCCCAGATCTTCGAGGCAGTGGGCATTGACCGGGTGGTGGTGGACGAGTATTTCACTGGTACCCTCAGCCGGGTGGGGGGCGTGGGTCTGAAGGAGATCGCTCAACTGGTGGATGACCACCACAGCCGGGCCTTCGACCCCCTGGGCCTGGGCGGCGACCCTACCCTGGACAGCCGGGGCGAGCACAAGGCCCGCGCTGGTCAGGAGGACCACATGTACAGCCCCCAGGTCATCCATCTCCTCCAGGAGGCCACCCGCAGGGGGGACTACAAACTCTTCAAGGAGTACACGGCCCTGGTGGACGACGCCTCCAAGCCCCACACCCTCCGCGGCCTGATGGAGATGCAGTATCTGGACACCCCGATTCCCTTGGACGAGGTGGAGAGCGTGGACTCCATCGTTAAGAGGTTTAAGACCGGGGCTATGTCCTTCGGCTCCATCTCCGCTGAGGCCCACGAGTGCATGGCGGTGGCCATGAACACCCTGGGGGGCAAATCCAACTGCGGGGAGGGCGGCGAAGACCCCGCCCGCTTCGGTACCCTGAAAAATTCCGCCATCAAGCAGGTGGCCTCCGGCCGCTTCGGCGTGACCAGCGAGTATCTGGTGTCCGCCCAAGATATCCAGATCAAGATGGCTCAGGGGGCCAAGCCCGGCGAGGGCGGCCACCTGCCGGGGAAGAAGATCACGCCGGAGGTGGCCAGGACCCGCCATTCCACACCGGGCGTCACCTTGATATCCCCGCCGCCTCACCACGACATCTACTCCATCGAGGATCTGGCCCAGCTGATCTACGACCTGAAGAATGCCAACCGGCAAGCCCGCATCTCTGTGAAGCTGTGCGCCGAGCCGGGAGTTGGCACCATTGCCTCCGGCGTGGCCAAGGCCGGGGCTCAGGTAGTACTGATCTGCGGCTATGACGGGGGCACCGGTGCCGCCCCCCGCAGTTCCATCCATTCTGCCGGTGTGCCTTGGGAGCTGGGGGTGGCCGAGACCCACCAGACCCTGATCATGAACGGCCTGCGCTCCCGGGTCATCGTAGAGACCGACGGCAAGCTGATGAGCGGCCGGGACGTGGCCATCGCCTGCATGCTGGGGGCGGAGGAGTTCGGCTTTGCCACCGCCCCCCTGGTCACCATGGGCTGCTGCATGATGCGGGTATGCAACCTGGGCACCTGCCCGGCAGGGATCGCCACCCAGGACCCGGAGCTGCGGCGGCGCTTCACCGGAAAACCGGAGTATGTGATGAACTTCATGCGCTTCGTGGCCCAGGAGCTGCGGGAGCACATGGCCTGCCTGGGGGTGCGTACCGTGGACGAGCTGGTGGGCCGCACCGACTTGCTGAAGGTGCGGGAGCACGCCGTCAACGAGCGGGCCGCCACGGTGGACCTGTCCGCCATTCTGGATAACCCGTTTGAAGGGGCGCAGGTCAAGCGCCATTTCGACCCCGCGGACGCCTATGACTTCCAGCTGGAGAAGACGGTGGACATGAGGGTCCTGCTGAAGAAGATGAAGGGGGCGCTAGAGAAGGGGGAGAAGCGGACGGTGAACGTCCCCGTCACCAGTACCGACCGGACCCTGGGGACCATTTTCGGTTCCGATATCACCAGGCTCCACGGCAGCAGCCTGCCCGACGACACCTTCACTGTCAAGTGTACCGGCGGCGGTGGGCAGTCCTTCGGTGCCTTCATTCCCAAAGGGCTCACCCTGGAGCTGGAAGGGGACTGCAACGACTATATGGGCAAGGGCCTCTCCGGCGGAAAGATCATCGTCTATCCCCCCAAAGGGTCCCCTTTCAAACCGGAAGAGAACATCATCATCGGCAATGTGGCCCTCTACGGGGCTACCAGCGGCAAGGCATTCATCAACGGCATGGCAGGGGAGCGATTCGCCGTGCGCAACTCCGGCGCCTGCGCGGTGGTGGAGGGCGTGGGCGACCACGGCTGCGAGTACATGACCGGCGGCCGGGTGGTGGTGCTGGGACCTACCGGCAAGAACTTCGCGGCGGGCATGTCCGGCGGCATCGCCTATGTGTGGGATGAGGACCGGGACCTGTACCTGCGGCTGAACAAGGCGCTGGTCACAGTGGACCCGGTGACGGAGCGGCAGGACATCCAAGAGATCCGGACCATGCTCACCGAGCATGTGGAGGCCACCGGCTCCCCTAAGGCCCGGGAGATCTTGGACCACCTGGAGGAGAAGGCAGCCTGTTTCAAGAAGATTCTGCCTCGGGACTACGACAGAATGCTGCGCACCATCGCGGAATTTGAGGCCCAGGGCCTGAGCCACGAACAGGCTGAGGTGGAGGCATTCAGTGCCAGCACCAAGGAATAAGGGGGGGAGAAAGTGTTATGGGAAAGATCACTGGATTTCTGGAATATGACCGGCAGACTGATCCGGCGGAGCAGCCACTGGACCGCATCGAGCATTGGAAGGAGTTCCACCCCCGCCTGTCCGAGGCGGACCGCCGCCAGCAGGGGGCCCGGTGCATGGAGTGCGGTGTGCCCTTCTGCCAGTCCGGCGCCACCCTGGGCGGGATGACTTCCGGCTGCCCCCTGCACAACTTGGTGCCGGAGTGGAACGACCTGCTCTACACGGGGAACCTGCCCCAGGCGCTGGAGCGGCTGCTGAAGACCAACAATTTTCCTGAGTTTACAGGGCGGGTGTGTCCCGCCCTGTGCGAGGCCGCCTGCACCTGCGGCCTCCACGGCGACCCGGTCACCGTCCGGGAGAACGAGCTGGGCATCATCGAGGCAGCATTCGAGCGGGGCTTGGTCCAGCCTCGGCCGCCCAGAGTGCGCAGCGGCAAGCGGGTGGCGGTGGTGGGCTCCGGCCCCGCCGGACTGTCGGCGGCGGACCAGCTCAACCGCCGGGGCCACAGCGTCACCGTCTTTGAGCGGGACGACCGGGTGGGCGGACTGTTGATGTACGGCATCCCCAACATGAAGCTGGAGAAGAAGTATGTCATGCGCCGGGTGGAGCTGATGCGGGAGGAGGGCGTGTGTTTCGTCACCGGCGTGGATGTGGGCCGGGACAAGAGTGCCCAGGAGCTGCTGGACGAGTTTGATGCGGTGATCCTGTGTACCGGGGCCAAGGAGCCCCGAGATCTGGCGGTGCCCGGCCGGGAGGCCGGCGGGGTCCATTTCGCGGTGGACTATCTGGCCGCCACCACCCGCAGCCTGCTCAACTCCAAGCTGAAGGACGGCACTTATCTCAGCGCCGCAGGCAAGGACGTGGTGGTGGTAGGCGGCGGCGACACGGGTAACGACTGTGTGGGAACGGCACTGCGTCATGGCTGCCGTTCGGTGGTGCAGCTGGAGATGATGCCCAGGCTGCCCGACCAGCGGGCCGACGATAATCGCTGGCCGGAGTGGCCCCGGGTGTGTAAGACCGACTACGGCCAGGAGGAGGCCGTCGCCGTCTTCGGGCGGGACCCCCGGATCTATCAGACCACGGTGAAGGAACTGCTGACCGACAGCGAGGGGAACCTCCGGGCGGTGAAGGTGGTCCGGCTGGAGGCGGGGACGGACAAGAAGACAGGGCGCACTGTGATGCACGAGGTAGCAGGCACGGAGGAGGAACTGCCCTGCCAGCTGCTGCTCATCGCCGCCGGCTTCCTGGGCCCCCAGGCCTATGTTGCCGAGACCTTTGGATTGGAGCGCACCCCTCGCTCCTGTGTCAGCACCGCCCCCGGCGGATACGCCACCAATGTGCCCAAGGTGTTCGCCGCCGGAGACATGCGCAGGGGCCAGTCCCTGGTGGTCTGGGCCATCCAGGAAGGGCGCGCCGCCGCCCACGAGGTGGACACCTTTCTGATGGGGTACAGCAATTAAAAGCCTGACCGCAGGCGCGGTCAGCTGGGTGCCAGGGCGAGGACCCTGGCGCAGGTACGGCTCTGCCGGCCTGAGCATCTGGATCCCAGAAGGATGAGCCGCCCAGAGACGGCGGGATAAAAAATGAAAGACACGCTGAAAAGCGTGTCTTTCGTTTTCAACAGCAGATCAGAAAAAGATGCAGTGGCTGTCGGTCTGTATCAAAATCCAAATCGAAGCCCGGCGGAGCGGATTCGATTTGAAAAGGAAGAGCAAGGGGGCGGGCGGATGACGTCTTTTTTGCCTCAGGCATAAAAAGACGTGGTCACAAAGCGAACTTTGCCACCACGTGGAAAGAACGGTCAAAACCGATATTTTTACGAGGGCAAAAACAGCCGCCCACAGGGCGGCCCCAAGCCGGAGCCCAGCGGAGCGGGTCCGGTTTGGAAGAGAGGAGCGGCAGAATGAGCGAACGATAAGCTTTACAATGAAATGAAAAAGCTCGTCGCAAGTGATATGTCGCTTGCGACGAGCTGGTACGGGTAGTGGGAGTCGAACCCACACGGTTGCCCACTGGAACCTAAATCCAGCGCGTCTGCCAATTCCGCCATACCCGCGCGACCACGTCTATCATAAAGGATTGTAGGAAAAAAGTCAATGGGCATTGCGGAGAAGGGGACGCCCCGGAAAAGGGCGCCCCCAGGCAGAAGATTTTGGAATGGGGAAGATGGCTCACTCTCCAGGGGAATGGTGGTGCAGGGCGGCGGTCAGCAGGACCACGCCCGCAGCCAGGAGCCCGGATTGGACCAGGCACATGCCCCCGGGCAGGGAAAAGGCCGGGTCCAGTGTCCCCAGGGACAGGGGGTACTGGGAGAAGAACCGGCCGTTCCACAGGGAGAGCAGCTCGGGAAGGGGGAGGAGCTGGAGCAGGAAGGGCAGGGGCATCCACAGGTAGACGAGCCAGGGGCGCAGGCGGCCCAGCAGCCAGCCGCTGCCCAGGGCAAAGACCAGAGCTGGTATCAAGGATATGGCGGCGGGAAGGAACAGACTGCCCCAGCTGTACCACCGAAACATGCGGGTATAAAAGACGGCGGACAGCAGCAGGACGGCGAGGGACTGGAGGACGGTGCCGGTCAGTGCCGCCCCCAGCCGGGCCAGGGCGTATTGCCAGGGCCGCACAGGGGGGGCGGCGGTGAGGACTGCGGCCCGCCGCTCCGCCCCTGAAGTGAAAAAGGTGAGAAAGAACAGCACACCGATCCACAGCAGGGGGAGCAGGCGGCTGAGGTAATCCCCGAAGGTCCAGGGGGAGAAGGGGGCAGTGTGGGACACCCCCAGAATGGAGGCGCCGGTGAGTACCTGCCAGCCGTAGAACAGGGTCACGGCCAGAATGCCGAAAAAGAACTTGTTCCACAGCAAGCGCTTACACTCATATCGAAATATCTTGACCAAGGTCCAGCTCCTCCTCTGTCAGCCCGCAGGCGTCTAAAAATTCTTGATAGGTGAGATAGGGATAGCTCCAATCGAGCTCACGGTTGAACAGGCCGCGCAGGATCTCATCCATGGCCGCCTCCCCCCCTACCAGCTTCTCTGCCCTCAAAATTTTCAGGGGCATCTCACAGTACTGCCGCATGCCGGTCAGGCTGTTGGTGATGGCCAGCTGCTCCTCCTCGGGCAGCATGGCCAGGTACTCTGGGTTTCGGACGTAGAAGTCCAGGTAGTAGTCCTCCACCTCCCGCTCCCACGCCTCCACATAGTACTCCCGCGCGTAGTCCACCCCGTAGAGCTCCTTGACGATGCGGTAGGTGGTGTACACCGTCAGCCCCTCGGCGGACCAGGGGTCTGCGGGGTCCTCGGAGTCAAACATGTTGCCCAGGCCCCACCACTGGTGGACCAGCTCGTGGATCATCACCTCGCCGGGGACGGCCCCCTTGCCGCCGTCGTGGAGATTGGCGGCAGTGAAGTCCATCTCGTCCAGCAGGCTGGCGCCTCCGCCGGCGTAGCCCCCGCCGGCCACCCGGCTCTGGATCAGCTTCAGGGAGCCGCCGGCACCGAAAGACAGAGGGCCGTAGTGCTCCGTGCAGTAGTCCACCACGGCCCGCACCGCCTCCGCCGCCCTGGCCTGCTCCATCACCGCCTGATGCTTCCGGCCATAGTAGAGCTGGATGGTGGCGCCGCCGGCCTGGATATCCTGTCGGATGTAGTCCCCGGCGTAGACGATGCCGCCAGCGCTGTCATCCTCATAGCGCCAGGTGGCGGTGCCGTTGCCGTGGGTCTCCACCACCTCTGCCTCGCTGGTACCGAAGGGGATGACGGTCATGGAGCCGGGCACGGTGAGCTCCACGGTGGTGGGATAGCCCTGCCCCTCTGGCAGAACATTGAGCAGATAGGGCATCAGGTTCTGATTCTCCAGGCACAGATAGGCTCCGCTGATCTCGGGGGAGCCCTGGGTGGTCTCCGCAATGTTCCAGTCCCTGGGGAAGCCGCCGTACTCCAGCACCAGCTCCACCGCGCCGTCCGCCGGGGGGGATCTCCCACAGAGCCATGTTGGACTCCTCGTAGCCGGTGCGGACGGGGGAGATCTCCGCCCCATTGGCACGGGCAGAAGTGATGTCGTACCCCGGGTCCACACCGAAGCAGACCGTCCACCCCTGGCCGGAGGTGTTCTGGAACTGATAGGCGGCTCGGCCCTCCACCGTGCCAGCGGCGGTGTCTGGGAATACCTGGGCGGTGCGCCTGGAACAGGTGACTCCCTCGGCATACTCCAGTTCGAAGAGCCGGGAGGCGGTGAGGTCCGGATTGCTGTTGTCAAAGAAGGGCTGAGCTGCATAGGCCGCACCGGAACAGGCCAGGAGCAGCAGGGCGATCAACGGCCGACAGACCCGCCGGGCGCTCCGGGCCAGGGAGCCTAGAAGCCCCTTCCCATACTGCCGGATACACAGCCAGGAGAGGGTCCAAACCCCCGCCAGGGCTGCCAGCCAGGTCAGGCGCATATAGGCCACCGACCGGTAGAGCCGGAAGTTGGAGAAGTCATCGGACAGGGCCCATACGCAGGGGTTGAGCCAGCACAGCTGCCACTTCCCGGCCCACACCGTCAGACTCAAGGCGGCGAAGGCGGCAAAGAGGACCAGGGACAGGTCAGAGCGCCGGGTGAACTGATAGGCGGCGGCCGCCGCCAGAATGGCCAGCCACAGGGCCAGCCCCATGAACAGCAGATAGGAGAGCAGGTAGTCCGTGCCGCCAAAGACGGAGCCGATGAGCTCCCGGCTGATGGGGAGCCAAACCAGCATGGTGAGGCCCAGACCCAGGACAGCGGCAGCGGCCAGGGCGGGCAGGCGTACCAGGGCCATGGTCAGGGGGGAGACCGCAGCGTCCATCAGCATGCCCACCCGGCTGCGCTCCGTGCGGTCCAGCTCGTACACTGTCAGCAGGCCGAACAGGATGCCCCCCACCACGCCCCCGGCCAGGGCGGGATCAGCCAGATACATAGACAGCATGGTGTCGGCGGCGGTGGGCTTGTACAGCACCAGCCCAGCCAGTGGGGAGAGCACAGTCAGTAAAATGACCAGCCAGGTCAGGCGGCTTTGGAATAGACGTCCCAGCTCCAGACAAAACAGATGCAGAGCTTTCATTGGACCGCCTCCCGGGAGATGAGG
>ERZ827104.3021-NODE-3021-length-12287-cov-3.502534_pt1 | contig 12287 bp, 7 predicted proteins | sample MGYA00519781_ERZ827104 | MGnify/ENA primary metagenome ERZ827104 (study PRJEB31778, sample SAMEA3449257) | human gut metagenome | biome: human gut; feature: human-associated habitat; material: faeces | place: United Kingdom | collected 2010/2012 ... | reverse complement strand
GCTCGACCGGCATCGCGGTCGGCATGGCGACCAACATCCCGCCGCACAACCTGGGCGAGGTCATCGACGGCGTCTGCTGCCTGCTGGATAATCCCAACGCCAGCCTGGAGCAGCTGATGACCCACATCAAGGGCCCGGACTTCCCGACCGGCGGCATCATCATGGGGCGCTCCGGTGTGCGCGCGGCCTACGCGACCGGCCGCGGCAAGATCACCCTGCGCGCCAAGACCCACATTGAGGAGATGAAGAACGGCCGCGAGCGGATTGTCGTCACCGAGATCCCCTACATGGTCAACAAGGCGCGCTTAATCGAGCGCATCGCGGAGCTGGTCAAGGAGAAGAAGATCGATCAGATCAGCTATATCCGCGACGAGTCCAGCCGCAAGGGCATGAAGATCGTCATCGAGTTAAAGCGGGACGCCAACGCACAGATTGTCTTAAATCAGCTGTTCTCCTACACCCAGCTGCAGGACACCGTCGGCGTCATCATGCTGGCGCTGGTGGGCGGCGAGCCAAAGACGCTCACCCTGCACCAGATGCTGGACGAATACATCAAGTTCCAGGAAGAGATCATCACCCGCAGGACCATCTTTGACCTGAAAAAGGCCAAGGAGCGCGCCCACATTTTGGAGGGCCTGATGACTGCGCTGGATTACATCGACGAGGTCATCTCGATTATCCGCTCCCACTACACTGTGCAGGAAGGCAAGGCGGCCTTGATGGAGCGGTTCGGTCTGGACGACGTGCAGGCGCAGGCCATTGTGCAGATGCCGCTGGGCCGTCTGGCAGGGCTGGAGCGCGAGAAGATCCAGGCCGAGGTGGATGAGCTGCACGCCAAGATTGCCGAGTACAACGCCATCCTGGCCGACGAGAAGAAGGTTCGCGCCATCGTCAAGGAGGAGCTGCTGGAAATCAAGGAGAAGTTCAACGACCCGCGCCGCACCGAGCTTGCTGCTGTGGAGGGAGAGGTCGACATTGAGGATCTCATCCCACAGGAGGAGTGCGTCGTCACATTGACCCATTTTGGCTATCTCAAACGCCAGCCGCTGGACGTCTACAAGACCCAGCGCCGCGGCGGAAGAGGAATCAGCGGCATGAGCCGCCGCGACGAGGACTTTGTCAGCGAGATCTACACCTGCTCCACCCACGATTACCTGATGTTCTTCACCAACAAGGGCAAGGTTTACCGCATCAAGGGATATGAGATTCCAGAAGGCTCCCGCAGCTCGCGCGGAACCAATGTGGTCAACATCCTGCCGCTGGAGCAGGAGGAGAAGATCACCTGCGTCATCAAGACCGGCGACATCGCGGCGGAGGATAAGTACTACGTCATGGTTACCCGCCACGGCGTCATCAAGCGCACCGAATACAACGCCTACATGAACGTGCGCAAGAGCGGCCTGATCGCCATCAACCTCGACGAGGGCGACGAGCTGGCATGGGTGAAGATTACCGGCGGCAGCGACGACATCATCCTGGCGACCGAAAAAGGCATGAGCATCCGCTTTAACGAGCAGGATGCCCGCTCGATGGGCAGAACTGCCCGCGGCGTCAAAGCCATCACCCTGGAGGAGGGCGATGAAGTAATCGGCATGGTGGTCGCCGAAGCGGGCAAGGATATCCTCACCGTCTCCAGGTCCGGCCTGGGACGCCGCACCGACCTCTCCGAGTACCGCCTGCAGTCCAGAGGCGGCAAGGGCCTGCGCAACTATTACTGCGACAAGAATGGTCCGGTAGCGGGCTTTGAGAAGGTGGACGACAACAACGACATCATGCTGATTACCGACAGCGGCGTCATCATCCGCATCCCGGCCGATCAGATTTCCAAGCAGTCCCGTTACGCCGGCGGCGTCAAGGTGATGAAGGTCGACAATGAGACCAGCATCATCGGCATCGCGGCGGTGGAAAAAGACGATGAATCTGAAGGTTCATCGTCGCCAAATGCTGACGCATTTGCGGAAGGGAAGGCAGAAGCAGAATTTGACGCTTCGGCTGCCGAAGCGGTGCTGCCGCAGGGCACCGAGCAGGAGCGCGAGCAGATCGACCGCCTGCTGGATGCGGCCACCCGCGAGGATGAGGAATAAAAATCAATTGATCTCTTTGTTCCAGTACAGCTATCCAAAGCAGAGGAAAGTTTTGAGAAACTTTCCTCTGCTTTTTTCTTACCTTTTCGGTACAAAACAAAACCGGCTGCCGCGCATTGTTTGCGCGGCAGCCGGTTCTTTTATAGTCTGGAATGGTCGGGGGTTGCTTTCTTCTGGGAGCCTTTTTTCTTTTTGCCGGTGAACTTTTCGATCAGCAAATCGGCTATATCTCCCAGAAACTCAATGCACAGATCCAGCAGGACAGACACAAAAGGCACCTCCCTGCTTTAATAGTTGCGCCGGTTATCCTCCGCCTTTGCGGCGGCGATCATCTTCATCTCGATCCATCGCTCCTTGGTGATGAGCACCTGGCGGGGCTTGCTGCCCTCGAACGGGCCGATGATGCCCTTTTCCTCCATGGCGTCCATCAGGCGGGCGGCACGGGCGTAGCCGAGCTTTAAGCGCCGCTGCAGCATCGAGGTGGAGGCCTGTCCGGTCTCGACCACAATCTCGATGGCGCTGGGCAGCATCTCGTCCTCGTCCGAGAAGCCGCCGCCGTCGTCCTTGTCCTTGCCCTTTTTTTTGTCGGCGACAGCGTGACGGTCGATCTCCTGCAGAATCTGCTCGTCATAGGTCATCTTCTGGCAGGACTGCTTGATGAATTCGACAATCCGCTCTACCTCCCCGTCGGTGACAAAGCAGCCCTGCACGCGGGTCGGCTTGGAGGCGCCGATGGGGGAGAAGAGCATGTCGCCGCGGCCCAACAGCTTTTCCGCGCCGCTGGCGTCCAGGATGGTGCGGGAGTCGATCTGCGAGGAGACCGCAAAGGCGATGCGGGAGGGGATGTTGGCCTTGATGACGCCGGTGATGACGTCGACCGAGGGGCGCTGGGTGGCGATGACCAGGTGCATGCCGGCGGCGCGGGCCATCTGCGCCAGGCGGCAGATCGAATCCTCCACCTCGCCGGGGGCGGCCATCATCAGGTCGGCCAGCTCATCGATGATGATCACAATCTGCGGCATCGGCTTCAGGCCGTTTTTCTCGGCGGCGCGGTTAAAGCCGGCCATGTCGCGTACGCTGTAATCCTTAAAGAGCTGGTAGCGGTTCAGCATCTCGTTGACCGCCCAGGAGAGGGCGCCCGCGGCCTTTTTGGGGTCGGTGACGACCGGGATTAGGAGGTGCGGGATGCCGTTGTAGATGCCAAGCTCGACCATCTTCGGGTCGATGAGCACCAGCTTGACCTGCTGCGGGGTGGAGTGGTAGAGCATGCTGACAATCAGCGAATTGATGCACACCGACTTACCGGAGCCGGTGGAGCCGGCGATCAGGGTGTGCGGCATCTTGGCCAGGTCCGCGATGGTCACCTTGCCGGCAATGTCCCGGCCCAGGGCGACCGCCAGCGGGCTTTTGGCCTGCTGGAACTCGGGGGAGTCGATGATCTCCCGGATCGAGACGGTGCTGACCACCTTGTTGGGCACCTCGATGCCGACGGCGGGCTTGTTGGGGATGGGGGCCTCGATGCGCACGCCGGAGGCGGCGAGGTTTAAGGCGATGTCGTCGGCGAGGTTGGTGATCTTGCTGATCTTGACGCCGGCCGACGGCTGCAGCTCATAGCGGGTGACGGCAGGGCCGCGGGCGATGTCGATGATGCGGGTCTGCACGCCGAAGCTCTGCAGGGTGGTGACCAGCTTCTCGGCGTTGGAGCGCAGCTCCTCCTGCAGGTTTTCCTCGTTGGGCTTTTCGATCTCGTTGAGGATATCGATCGGGGGCGGGATGTACGGGGGTTCTTCCGGCTCCTCCGGCTCGGGTTGGTCTGCCGAGTGGGAGACGCCCTCCAGGCTCATGCCCTGGGCTCTGATTTCGTCGGGGGAGACCTCGATGATTTCATGGGAGGCTTGTCTGCTCTCAGGGGTGGGGAGCAGCTCGTCGATTTCCGGCTCATCCTCCAGATGGATATTGTCCGGGTCAAAGGAGGCAGATGGCTCTTCCGGCAGTTTCTCTGGAAGCTCCTCTGGAACCTCCTCTGGAGCGGAAGCCTGCGGCAGAGGGACTTCCTCAACTGCCGGCTGTGGCTCTGGCTGCTCGAAGTGCTCGCCAAAGTGGAAATCCTCCGGGGCGATCAGGCCGTCGTCCTCCACATCGGGGCTGTCCTCCCAGGAGAGGCCGGTCTGCTGCACGTCGCCGAGGTTTTCTTCAAACAGCTTCATGGTGCGCTGTGCCTGCTGTGAGTCCGCCACCGGGCGCACCGGCGGGATGGGCATGTTCGATTTTAAGGTGTGCAGCACCGTCTGGTCCTCCTTGGCAAGGGAAGGCTTGCCGGAGGCCACGCGGTTGATTAAATCGTCCAGATAGGGGGAACTGACCGGCTCGTCAGTTTCGGCTGCTGCCGGGGAGACGGAAGCTGTCTCGTCCAGGGATTCCTCAGAGGGCGGGTTCCAGAAGGCTTCGGTTCCCACCGCCTCCTGCAGCTCATCGCGCTGCTGGGCGATCTGGCGGGCACGCTCCTCCTCCTGGCGCTTCTGCTCGGCGCGCTCCTGGGCAAGTCTCTCCTTGATGGCGGCGCGGCCCTTGCGGGTGTCCTCCTGCTGGGCCTGCTGCATCTGCTGCAGCTCCTGCTCCTTTTTGCGCTTGGCGTTAAAGAAGCTGCTGGGGTTAAAGCCGCCATCGGTCAGAAGGGGCGGCTCGTCATCGGGCGATTCCTGCCCGGCAACGGGGATGTTGATGTTAAAGTGCGGCTTGCTTTGTTCCTGCTCCATCTGTTCCTGCCGCAACTGGCGCTGCTGCTCACGGATCTCGGAGTGGGCGACATAGACCTCCTCCATCTTTTTCATCGGCTTTTTGGCTGACTGGTACAGGCCGATCAGCGTCCCGCCGGTCAGCACCATGATGACCACAAAGATCAGCAGCACCATCGTCACCTTGGCGCCGGTGGGGCCGAACCAGTACAGTAGCGGAAGGCCGAAGATGCCGGACACCGCGCCGCCCCCGTGCCCGTCGATGCCGTTCTGGAACAGGGAGAGGAACTTTTCAATCAGGTTGCCGTTGGGGATGCCGCTGCCGAACACCTGGGTGGCGCCGCTGAGCAGGCAGATGAGCAGCATGGTCTGCCAGACCTTGTGCCCGACCAGGCCGATGGGCTTGTCCAGGGTGGTCATGATCGAGATATAAAAGAGCAGCGGGGCGATGAGGTAGGCGCTCCAGCCGAACATCCCGAGAAAGAAGTTATGTATCCAGTTCCAGACATTCTGCCCCTCGATCAGGGTGGTGGCCATGATGAACACCGCCACGGCAAAGACGACGATTGCCCAGAACTGCTGGCGGGAGTGCGCCTCGCGGTTCTTTCGCTCCTTTTCGCTTGCGGCGGCGCTTTTGCCGCGGGAAGAAGTTTTTTTGCTTGCCATATCATCTCTCCTTAAAACGGGGGCAGCGTGGAGCTGCACCTTTTGGTCGTTTTTTTATCAAAGGCAGCGCAGGAAAAAAACGCTGCCGGAAAGGGCGATTGAGTGACTGCCGGAGGCTTTCCCACAAGGCTCCGGCTTTTTTTTTATGTAAGCGCGCAGGGGAAGCGCGCAATTTTTTAGGGGAAGGGGTAGGTTCTGGGCAGCCAGGAAAGGGAGACGGGAGCTGTCGGATACAGCTCTTTGCCCAGGAAATCGGCGGGGTTGGTGGAAAAGATGCGCTCGACGGTCAGCTGTCCGTCGAGCACCGTGCCCTCCACCGCGCAGGTGGCGGAGAGAAAGAAGGTCTGCCGGGCGGGCTGCTGCATCCCCTGCGCCTGCCAGTCGGCCATCATCTGCTGCATGGCCTCGACGGGGACAATGGAGTGGAGGATCATTTTTGCTTGCCCCCTTTTGCCTTGGCGGTGCGGCGGCCTTTGGCTGCCTTTTTGCCGCCGTCCCCGCCCTCGATCATCTCGTAGAGGCAGGCGATGGCCTCGCTTAAGCCGCCCAGATGGTCGATGAGCCCCTCCTCCACCGCCTTTTCGCCGTCCAGCACGGTGCCGACGTCCATCACCAGCTCCCCGGTGTTCATCATCAGCCGCCGGAAGTCCTTGGAGGAGATTTTGGAATTGTCGGTGACAAACCGAACGATGCGCTCCTGCATCCGGTCAAAGTAGGACAGCGTCTGCGGCACGCCCAGCACCAGGCCGTTCATCCGCACCGGATGGACGGTCATGGTGGCCGACGGCGCGATGAACGATTGCCGCGCGCTGCAGGCCAGCGGCACGCCGATCGAGTGCCCGCCGCCCAGCACCAGCGAGACGGTCGGCTTTTTCATCCCGGAAATCAGCTCCGCGATGGCCAGCCCCGCCTCCACGTCGCCGCCGACGGTGTTCAGAATAATCATCAGCCCCTCGATGGAGGGGTCCTGCTCGATGGCGACCAGCTGGGGGATGACGTGCTCATACTTGGTGGTCTTGTTCTGCGGGGGCAGGATGTAGTGCCCCTCGATCTGCCCGACGATGGTCAGGCAGTGGATGACATGTTTTGCCTTGGTCACGGTGACCGATCCGGTCTGCATGATCTGCTCGGACTGGTCAGGCATCTCTTCATATTCCGCAGAATCGCTGTCCTCCGGGGTCTCGTTGACGGGGTTTTGTTTCAGGCTTTCCTGCTGCTGTTCCTTTTTCTTTCGGCCCATACGCCGCACCTCCGTAGAAAGATTTCTTCCGGAATAGTGTGCGCGCGGGGAGGCGGATTATACCCTTTGCAAACTGCTCTTTTTATTATAAACGGATTTGGCGGATGAATCAACCGAAGAAGAGCGGATGATGTCGCCATTTTTGTAAAGAAAATAAAAAAGTTTTTTTGCCGCAATCTTCTTCTAAAAAAGGGAGGAGGGAAATGATTTTCCCTCCCTGCGCGGATTTTCGTTTAACCTTCGCTTTTCGAGTAGACCGTCATGCTGACCCCGCAGTCCCTGACGGCGATGTCTTTTGGCAGCCGGGCAAACCGGACGGTCACAAACAGGTCGCCGGCGGCACCGGAAAGGTTGATGACCTGCAAAAGATAGACGACCCAAAACCACCCCTGCGGAACAAGCGGGAGGATGGCGGCAAACAGAACGCCAAAGGTCAGAATTGGGGCCAGGGCAACGGTCAGGTAGCCGCTTTTGTCGTAATAGTCGTCGCTGCCTGCAAAGGCGTACAGGCCGGTGAAGCCGTACCGTACCTTTTTGGTGCCCAGCGCCTTCATGACAATGCCGTGGACCAGCTCGTGCAAAAACAGATAAGCGAAGATGGAGACGCCCAGCACCAAAAACCGCAGGCCGACGGTCAGGTTGTCCGACCCGGTGAACAGTGAGGCGATTGGGACAAACAGATTTGCACCCAGAATCATCGCCGCGCCGATCAGCAGGGCGAGGGCATTGACGGTGAGGGCGGCTTTTTTGTCCTTCTGCAGGTCGATCGAGTCGATTTGACGGTAGCCGGCGGGCAGATGGGAGATTGCTTTCATCGGTTCCTCCTTTGGATACAATCCAAAAATCACTGCGGCCTAGAGGGTCTTGACCATCAAGAGCTCCCGCAGACGGGTGCCGTCTTTCAGATGGATGGCGTTTGGGCGGACGCCGAACCGCTCGAAGCCGAACTTCTCATACAGCCGGATGGCGCGGTCGTTGCCCTCCATGACCTCCAGTTCAAGCTGCTCGACGCCGTGCTCTTTGGCGATGCGGATCATTTCCTCAAACATGGCGGAGCCGATCCCAAGGCCCCAGTACTTCTGTACCAGCGCGATGGCGACATCGGCACGGTGGCGGGTCTTGGGCTTGTTGTGGAAGGAGAGCTGGCAGTTGCCGGCGATCTCCCCGCCGATTTCACAGACGATCATCAGGTTGTACTCGGAATCTAAAATCCGCGCGAGGAACGTCTCCTCCTTCTCGACGGTCATCACAAAGTCCTCGGGGGTGTGCAGGAGATACGGACTTTCACCGTAGCAGGTTTTCATATACGCGATCATCCCTGCGGCGTCCTGCGGAGCGGGCTGGCGGAACAGCGCGGTGCGGCCGTCCCGCAGCCGGATATTTTGGGGCTGGTATTGCAATACGGACACCTCCTTGTGACAGAAAGCGGGAGAAGGAAGCGCCCTTCTCCCGCAAAAAAGATTTGTCCAAAAGATAATTTTTAGGCCTTGTCGATCGAGCCGAACAGCTCCATCTTCTCCTTGACCTTTGCCTTGATGGCCTCGAAGCCCGGTTTGAGGACCTTTCTTGGGTCGAAGCCCTTTGGCTGCTGGTCCTTGTTCTCCTCAAAATATTTGCGGGTCGCTTCGGTGAAGACGATCTGGCACTCGGTGTTGACGTTGATCTTGGAAACGCCCTTGCTGATGGCGTCCTTGACCATCTCGTCCGGGATGCCGGTGCCGCCGTGCAGAACCAGCGGCATGGTGCCGGTCTTTTCCTGGATCTTTGCCAGCACGTCCAGGCGCAGGCCGGGCCAGTTTTCCGGGTAGACGCCGTGGATGTTGCCGATGCCGGCAGCCAGCATGTCGACGCCCAGCTCACAGATGCTGGCGCACTCGTCCGGGTCCGCGATCTCGCCGCCGCCCAGCACGCCGTCCTCTTCGCCGCCGATGGCGCCTACCTCGGCCTCAACCGAGACGCCTTTGGCGTGTGCCAGCGCGACGATCTCCTTGGTCTTGGCGACGTTTTCTTCGATGTCATACTTGGAACCGTCGAACATAACCGAGGAGAAGCCCTTCTCGATGCACTCTTTGGCCGCCTCATAGCTGCCGTGGTCGAGGTGCAGCGCAACCGGAACGGTGATGCCGAGCTCCTTGATCATGCCGTTGACCATGCCGACGACGGTGGTGTAGCCGCCCATGTACTTGCCGGCGCCCTCGGATACGCCCAGGATAACCGGGGAGTTATTCTCCTGCGCGGTGAGCAGGATCGCCTTGGTCCACTCCAGGTTGTTGATGTTGAAGTGTCCAACCGCGTACTTACCGGCCTTTGCCTTGTCCAGCATTTCTTTTGCAGAAACTAACATAGAAAAATTCCTCCTTAATCTAAAAGCCTCGTCCCTGTGGATGCCATCTGTCTGGAACGTCTTTTTCTGTCTTTTATTATAAACAATTGCGGCTGGAAAATCAATCCGTTTTCGCTTGCCGCCGCGCGGGTTGTACAGGCGGAAAGGGAAGAAAGCGGTCGATTTTCTGTTGGCTGTGTGAATAAACGGAAAATTTTCCTGAAAAGGCCGCGGTTTTCGACTGGATTTTGTTGACTTTTTAATAAAAAAGTCATAGAATAAAAATGGGATATATTTAATTTGCACATAATCTTGTGCGAAAAACCACATGGGAAATGACGAACATTAGAAAGGATGATTGGGATGAACTATCTTGACACATACAACATTTGGAAGTCCAAGCATCTGGAAGATCCGGATCTGATTGCAGAGATGGTGGACATCGAGGGCAACGACCACGAGATCAAGGAGCGCTTTGTCAAGATGCTGGAGTTCGGCACCGCCGGACTGCGCGGCATTCTGGGCGTGGGCACCAACCGGATGAATATTTATACCGTCGCGCTTGCCACCCAGGGTATGGCCGACTATGTCAAGGAGAAATTTGAGAATCCGTCGGTGGCCATCGCCTATGACAGCCGCATCAAGAGCGATCTGTTTGCCAACGTCACCGCGCGGGTCTTTGCGGCCAACGGCGTCAAGGCCTACCTGTTTAAGGAACTGATGCCGACCCCGACCCTTTCCTTTGCGGTTCGTCAGCTGCACTGCAGCGCCGGCATCGTCATCACCGCCAGCCACAACCCCTCCAAGTATAACGGCTACAAGGCCTACGGCGAGGACGGCTGCCAGCTCAACCCGCAGGCTGCCGCCAAGGTGCTGGAGCTTGCCAGCAAGACCGACATCTTTGACGGGGTCAAAAAGATCTCGCTGGAGGAGGGGCTGCGCACCGGCATGATCGAGTACATTTCCGACGAGCTGGTGGACCGGTATCTGGACCGCGTCTTTGCGCTGCGCGTCAGCAAGGCGCCGGTGGAGAAGAGCGACCTGAAGGTGGTCTACACCCCGCTCAACGGCACCGGAAACAAGCTGGTCCGCCGCATTCTGCAGCGCATCGGCATTGAGAACATTGCGGTGGTGCGGGAACAGGAGCTGCCGAACGGCCACTTCCCGACCTGCCCATATCCAAACCCGGAGGAAAAATCCACTCTGGAGCTGGGCATCGAGCTGTGCAAAAAGATTGACGGCGACCTGGTGCTGGCCACCGACCCGGATGCGGACCGTGTCGGCATCGCGGTCAACCACCACGGCGAATACATCCTGCCGACCGGCAACGAGGTGGGTGTGCTGATGCTGGACTATATCGCCAAGCAGCGCATCGCGCAGGGCACCATGCCAAAGAACCCGGTAGCGGTCAAGTCGATTGTCTCCACCCCTTTAGCTGACGTGGTCGCCAAGAGCTACGGCATCCAGATGATCAACGTCCTCACCGGCTTCAAGTACATCGGCGAGCAGATCACCCTGCTGGAGCAGAAGGGCGAGGAGAACCGCTTCCTGCTCGGCTTTGAGGAGAGTTACGGCTACATGACCGGCGGCCATGTGCGCGACAAGGATGCGGTCAACGGCTCGATGATTATCTGCGAGATGGCGCAGTACTATAAGAGACAGGGCAAGACACTGATCGACGCTCTGAATGACATCTTCGCCCGCTTTGGCGTCTACGCCTCCAAGGTCAAAGGCTACACCTACGAGGGCACCGAGGGCATGGAGACGATGGCAGGCATCATGAAGCGGCTGCGCGAGAACCCGCCAAAGAGCTTCTCCGGCTACAAGGTGCTGGCCTGCGCGGACTATCAGATTTCCAAGCGCAAGGATTTCCGTAGCGGCGGCGAGGCGGACATTTCGCTGCCGACCTCCAACGTGCTGGAGTATGACCTGGAAAACAATCTGAAGGTGATTGTCCGTCCGTCCGGAACCGAGCCGAAGATCAAGGTCTACCTGACCATCGTCACCAACGACAAACAGCAGATTCCAATCATCGAACAGCGCCTGTTCGACGCTGCCGACATGCTCATGCGATAAATTTTCATGGAGAAAAAGTCCGGAACAGCGCGTTCCGGACTTTTTTTGTATGGCCCCTTTGGGGAGTGGCGGGGCAGCATTGTAAAGCGTGTGTTAATTAACGGTAAAATTTTCTGTGTTTTTATGCCCGAGAGTGTGCAACTTCACTATTGCATTTCGGGCGAACCTTGCCTATAATAAACAATATTAGAAGGTTCCGGCCCCGGGCAGAGAATCATTTGGAGGGACGGGCGAGAGTAATCTTGATGTAGAAAAGGATGTGTGTCATGAAGAAATCATACGAAATGGATATGTGCAGCGGTCCGCTTTTGAGCAAGATCCTGATCTTTTCCATCCCGCTGATGATCTCCGGCATTTTGCAGCTTTTATTCAACGCGGCGGACATCGTGGTTGTCGGACGCTTTACCGGCAGCGAGGCGATGGCGGCGGTCGGCTCCACCGGCGCGCTGATCAACCTGATTATCAACCTGTTTGTCGGCATCTCGGTCGGCGCGAACGTTGTGGTTGCGCGCAACTACGGCGCGCGGGACTATGACGGCGTACATGGCGCGGTACATACCTCGGTTCTGACCGCCCTGATTGGCGGCGTCTTTCTGATCTTTGTCGGTATTGCCTTGGCGCGCCCGCTGCTGGAGCTGATGGGCACCCCGGACAATGTCATCGACCAGTCGGTGCTGTATATGCGCATCTACTTTGTGGGGATGCCTTCCTTCATGCTTTACAACTTTGGCTCGGCCATCCTCAGGGCGATCGGCGACACCAAGCGCCCGCTTTACTTTTTGACCCTGGCCGGCGTCATCAACGTCTTTTTGAACCTGTTCTTTGTCATCGTGTTCCACATGGGCGTTGCGGGCGTCGCGCTGGCGACCATCATTTCCCAGACCGTTTCGGCGATTCTGGTTCTGCTGTGCCTGATGAAGATGGAGGGCCCCTGCCATCTGGACTTTAAGCACCTGAAATTCCACCTCAACCAGCTCGGCCAGATGCTGCGCATCGGCCTGCCGGCGGGCCTGCAGGGTATCGTGTTCAGCCTTTCCAACGTGCTGATCCAATCCTCGGTCAACTCCTTTGGTTCGCAGGTCATGGCGGGCAACACCGCTGCCAGCAACATCGAGGGCTTTGTCTACACCGCCATGAACGCCTTTGCACAGGCCGCCGTGACC